>CETI01025575.1_pt1 | contig 11135 bp, 6 predicted proteins | sample 361441 | NCBI WGS metagenome assembly CETI01 (sample SAMEA2622478, study PRJEB7988) | marine metagenome | biome: marine biome (ENVO:00000447); feature: deep chlorophyll maximum layer (ENVO:xxxxxxxx); material: "saline water (ENVO:00002010), including plankton (ENVO:xxxxxxxx)" | depth 90 m | reverse complement strand
TCATGGCAATACCCTAGAGCATTCTATGAGGCTTCTCAGGGACAGCCACACCCTGCTGAGTTGAAATCGCACATTGAGATTGTTGAACATCGTCTTGGAACTTATGGAGACTTGCGTGGATATGGTTGGACTCATGATTCCGGTGCTCTAGATGCAGGTCCTGCTAATTCATCCTACAAGACATTGGAGACTATGGTTGACAAGATGAATGCTCAATTAGAACTTGGATCAAAATTACGTCCAGTTGATGTGTCTAAGGTTGCAAGTCAAGTTATTGAATCGCACTTCTTACCCGATTTGAGAGGAAATCTTGTTGCATTCACTAGACAGAAAGTCCGTTGTGTTAGATGTGGTGAGTCTTACAGAAGAATGCCATTGGCAGGTCGTTGTATAAAGGCGGACAAATTAGGAGCGGATAGATTAGACAAAGGAGTAGATGATTCATCCATGTGCGGTGGTAAAATCACGCTTACTGTCTCGGAAGGTTCTGTTAGAAAATACATCAAAGTCACTCAACACGTTATGGAGAATTACGGAGTTGACCTTTACACAAGACAGCGTGTAGATTGGTTATCCGATAGTGTAGATTCTCTGTTCAATGACGATACTGTGACTGTAATGACACTAAGCGACTTCCTCTGAGGTTTAGACTAGAAACCCCAAGTGTTGTAGAACTTCAGCCATCCACTGAAGTTTGGCCAATTTACGTTTAGGGTCGGTCGCTCCCGACCACTCTCCTACTAGATCTGTTCGAGTTCCAAGAAGTAATATATCGTCTCTTTCTACACCTAATGCTCGGGCGAAACATACCGCTCGATCGCCGTCAGTAAAACCACCAGGATTGTGCATTCCTTCAATCGATTCAGGTGTTTGATGAGTCAGTACAATTGGTGGAGGGGTGCGTTGAAGGCTTGCTAATTCTAACAATTCCGCCCATGAATTAGAATTATCGCCATGAGCGTGTAGAATTACTGGTACGCCTCGCTTAACTGCGGCTACCGTACCATCTCCGCCGTCCGCATCACTAACGATGCAAACCAAACGTGACCAAGCCCGCTCCGAGACTGAATTAGGAAGTGTGTCCAATACTCCACATGAGCCATCTGCGGCGATGAGGAGGCAGTTGCTTTCCAATATCTCTTCGACTTCTTCTGTGGTTATCGCCGCACCAAGAATAGCAACCTTGGTATCTCGGAGTACTAATCTCCTATGCAAAGAAGCGACTGTTTGTGCCCTCCAAGGTTTTGACCAAGTTTCTATCTCGGAATCATCCACTTTAGAGGCTAAGGCAAGCGCGCTATCGACATCTGCTTGTAGTTCCCAACCGAAGTGTTCACGCACCTCATTCTGTAGTTCGAGCAAGCGCTCGTCAACTGAATTAAGGTCGGTGGGTTTAGTCGGCATCAGACACTTCTCCAGTGGAAGGATTCGGTGAGTCTTGAAATACCCTCTCGATATATTGCGGCTTACAATGCCAATGCCGCTCACTCCACCGGCCATCGAAGATGAGTCTGTATTAGCGCGCTACCCCTTCCTGCCACAGAGTCGAAATTTCATTCGTAACCAACTAAATGACAATGGAATTTCTGTTGAAGGGCTTATCGAAGAGCCTTGGCTAGAAGATATCAGACGGCGTGGAAGTTTACGTCTGGTCGAATCGGTAGTACACAAGGAGGGAGTTGACTCAACCACCACCGTCGATCTATCCTCTGACGTTGGCCGTATGACTGAGGCTCTATCCTTCTTACACGCTATGCTAGTCGTCTGCGCTTCATTCGAAGAACGATTGCTAAACCGCTGGGTGGAGGGAGAATCTAGTCGCGCTGACCAACTTTTTGGAATGGATGCAAATCACTTCGAAATTATCGCTCGCACCTATCTGTCTGATATTCGTAGTGAACCGGTTGCCGGAACGACTGAAATCATCTATCATGTTCCCATGGTGGATTTCTTGGAACTATGTCCGAAAATAACAGGAGGGTACTGGAGACTGGTGAACCGACCGGTGAAGGAAGGCTGGGTGCAGATGGATCCGGCCAGTGGAGAAAACAGTCAACAACGCACTGCGCGCCTATTGAAGGAGCGAGTTCGCCAATCTTTGACTGAAGATTGTACCGACAGGATGGATAAAATGGACGATGCATTTGCTGGACTGTTTGCTGATCCGGTCGATCGAATTCTTGGCCTGCTATCCGAACGAGTAAGCGCTGAGATGCCTATGACGGCAGCCGTGCGAGAGGATTGGCCGCCTTGTTTCGAATCTGCAGTGGCTGAATTGAGTCAGGGCATCAATGTCAATCACACAGGTCGAGTATTTTTGGCCGCTATGTCAAGAGCGATGGGGCACACACCAGAAATCACTTGCTCGTTTTTTGCAAACGCTCCCGACTACAATGCCGAGACCACGTCATACCAAGTAGGTCACATCTACGAACACCAATACACACCTCACGGATGCTCTGCACTGAAGACTGGTGCGCGCTGCCCTGTAAACCCGGGGGACGACCGTTTGTGTGATCAAGAGTGGATGAATCACCCGCTAAAATATCTCAGAGCCAAGCAACGAAGACGATACCAGAATGAAGGTCATTCGTCTCAATCCGAAGACGTCAAAGAACGCACCGAAGGTGCGTCTGAAGCGAGCAATCCTGCCGATTCTTCATAATGGGGAAGGGCTCATTGCGCTTCGCAACGGAGGCTTCCAGTATGGTGCGGACACTCGTTATCACTATTGACAGAGACAATGATCTCGGTGTTAAAGCTGGAATTAGAGGACCCGTGATCGGACGTAAAGCGACCTTGACTGCGGCCCTAAAGCTAGGTATTGCTGACCCAGAAGAATCTGATACAAACGCGATTCTAGGGGCACTTCATCATCATGACCGTCTGAATGAAAGGAATGAAGGCGATGATGAGATTGAGATTGCGATTCTAACTGGAGATGTTCGAGTGGGCCCTCGGTCTGATCGAGCAATCGCTAGCCAACTCGACGAAGTGATTCAGGAATTTCAACCAGATACGGCTGTATTAGTCACCGATGGAGCAGATGATGAGGCATCGCTACCTATCCTAACCTCTAGAGTCAGAGTTGACCATGTTGAGAAAATAATCGTTAGACAATCAAAGGGGATTGAGAGCACTTACTACTACATCGCCAAGGCTATCGAAGACCCTCGTTGGAGGGCCCGTCTACTGGTCCCCGCGGCCTTGTTTTTGATTATCTTCGGGCTTGGATTGATTTTGCCAAATGGTGCTGTTCTAATCGGGGCCATGCCATTGATTATTGGAATCTGGATTCTTGCCAAGGGTTTGGGTTGGGAACACCAATTGGAGCGACTGATGATAGATATGAGGGAAAGCGCTACTGGAGGAATTTGGTCTTCTTTGTTATGGGGATTATCGATTGTTTCGGTGCTATTTTCGATATTGACTTTCTATTCCGTTTTCTACGGCGACCCTACAGAATTGAATACCTATGTTTTGGATACATTCACTCGAATTGATTCCTTCGACTTGGACGCAGTGAATCGAGATTTTGCGGTGTGGATAATCGCAATCGACCAAGCGTTGACTTGGATTCTAGTAGCGGCTTTCTCCTTTGTCCTATCACTTGGTGTTCTACGTTGGAAGGAAGGTTCTTTCACCGGTCAAAGTATGCTTCTGCTAGGGTTCGGTGCAGTAGTCTATTCAATCACCAAGGCTGTTATTGAGGTCACACTAGCTGAGTTGGGAGGTGGAGATTACGACATCACCGCAGGCAATGTCTCAGACACCTGGTTCTTCCCAATTATCGCGATCGTCTTCTACTATCTCCTGAAGACTGCAATTGATTCGGTTACTGCGGAAACTGATGACGATGGAAGTAATCGGTACTGGGGTATCTAACTCTCGTAAGTTATCTCAACACCACACGAGGGGCAGGTTACCTTGATTGGACGAATATCCGGAATACCAAGAGGGGCAGAACAATTAGTGCAGACAATCGCTTGGTTGACCTGCTTCTGTCTTTTTTTTCCTTCATGGCTCGGGTCATAAGATACCCTGAATTTTGATACATCGGATACGAATGTTGGAGAATCGTCTCCTGTATTTGATTTATTGCGTGAGAAAATCGACTTTCGTTTTGATGGTTCGACGGGAGGTGCCGCACCAATTTGGTTTGTTGAAGACTCTGGGTTTACCGAATCTAATTCTATCTGAACCTCTTCTGAAGAGATTCCCAATTCGCTCGCTACCCTATCTATGGCTAAGGTCAGTTCATACTCGTCAAGACCCATTAATTGCTGTAGTTTGACAGCAGGAATCTTACTCATTGTACCCTCTCAATTTGTGCGAATGATTTCGCCCATATGAATCTCCACTATTGCGGCTTCATTCAGAACCCAAGGATGAGTCTAGGAAACTCGCAACTATCTCACCCTCACCCTTGACCAATTGCTCTGCAACTGTTGACTTGGAAAGACCGAGCTTGTCTGCTAATTCTCGAATGGATGTACGCTTTGGCGCCTCATACCAGCCACTTTCATGTGCTAGTCGTACAACTCGGTGTTGTTGCAAAGTAGGGCCCTTCTGAACCAAACCCTCCGAGCCCTTCGCAGAGGTTACACGCTCAACGGAAATCTTAGTCCGGACATCCGACAGGAATCGAACCATTGATTCATGGCGGCCTGCGATTTGTAACACCAAGCCATTGGCCGTGAAGTTTGAACCAGCAAGTATCGCCAAATCTCCATCATGGAAGTAATGACCAACAAAGTCGGATGAAAATTCCAGAACAACGAGATGGTGGGTTAGGATATCAGATTGCCATTCTTCGAGGATCTGGACAACACGAATTCCATCGACATAAGTCCCATCGCGTGGACAATTGCCATCGATGGTAATACACTCAACCATTATTCGCAGGTTCCCATCTACCATACCAAGCATCGAACGGAAGTCCCAAGAAATGCACTGCAAGCCTGCTTGGGCTCTAGAGTCGTGCTCGATAGCAGAGAATGCGCACTCTACTCTGACCGCTCTCATGTGGTTGCCTCGCAACCCTCAGTCCCCCCTTGGAGTTTTCAAGGTGCTCAATACTGGTTGCGAGGGAAAGGATGGCGATATGCCATCCAAACCCTCGGTCATTGGAGTTCACTCCTCAGACTGTTTTCTCACTGCATCCTCTGAGGCTACGATTGCCCTCGCAACTTCAGGTGAATAACCGGTTTCGACTAATCTAAGGTACTGGCTGTCATCCTCTACCTCGGCCTTACTAGGAATCTGTATAGCTTCAGTCTTCACCTTCCATAGTTCGTCCTCGTCTCGCATAGAATTCATGATGTCTCGTGTATTATCTCTAACTCCGGCTTGACCGCGGCGTTCTGAGCGGCGCTGTAGAACTGCCCCCAACAGTACAATTAGAGCTAAGCCCGAAATTGCTGCCATCAGGACAGGTGAATCGGTGATTGTCTGAACAATTCCTCGAGGTAATGATTTGTCTTCAATTGAATCTTGACAGCCGTCGCCATCGATATCTGTTTCCTTTGTAGAAATCCAAGCGATTGCTCCATGGGCGCACTGATCTCTGGTGTCCGGCACTCCATCGTTGTCATCATCAAGATCGTATTCATCCATGCAGCCATCGCTATCATGGTCGATTGTTATTCGAGTGCTGGTAGGGCATGCATCCTCGACGTCGAGGACCCCATCACCATCATCGTCGAGGTCTTCGGTTGCATCTGCACAACCATCTCGATCACGGTCGGAATTAAGCGACGATACCCACCCTGGATTCGGATTTGTTTCACAATTATCCTCCGATGATTCAATTCCATCGTTATCCAAATCTGTATCTTCTCCACGGTCATCACAACCATCCATATCTGCATCAACTAGGTTTGGACTCGAGCTGCGAATACAAGAGTCTTCGAAGTCTAGGAAACCGTCATTATCATCATCATCATCTTCCTCTGTATCGTGACAACCGTCTCTGTCCCAATCATTCAAAGTTGTGGATTCCCATTCGGATTTTCCTGAGATGCAAGAATCCTCGATATCAATTACGCCATCCGCATCGACATCGGCATCCTCGTAGACATCATTGCAGCCGTCTCCATCTTGGTCACTAATCTCATTTGAAGTCCAATCTAGCATTCCGTATGGACAGGAATCCTCTCTATCTAGAACCCCATCATTATCGTCGTCTAGATCTTCCTCATGATCTTGACAACCGTCAGAATCGTGGTCATAGGCTACTCCTGTCCAACCTATTACTCCTGTTGGGCAGTCATCATATACATCGAGATAAGGATCGTTGTCGTCGTTATCATCTTCATCCATGTCTCGACAACCATCACCATCGTGATCGGTTGAGAATGTATTCCAGTATTGCGCGCCTTCCGGACATAGGTCTTCGTGGTTTAGAACCGCGTCACCGTCGATATCAGTATCTTCCAGAATATCGTCACAACCATCGAAGTCTGCATCGACTCTATCTGGATTCATTACACCGGTTGGGCATTCATCTAGAGAATCCTCTACTCCGTCATTATCATCATCGACATCTTCTGATTCATCTTTACAGCCATCTCCATCATAATCAGTCATGGCAGTAGATTCCCAGCCACTCTCACCGAACTGGCACAAATCATATTCATCCAAGATTCCGTCTTGATCATCGTCATTCCAATCATTGTTATTCACTAGATTGATTCTTACCAATTGCTCGGCAGTTGCAAACTGATCTGAGGAGGATTGTATATTGACTACAACATCAAACGACTGGTCTTCATTGACTTGCCGTATATCTGGGGCTCGGATTAGTAAGTTGACCTCTTCCGAGGTGCCCTCTGCAATCGAGGCCGTGGGTTGATAATTATCACCGAATCCAGCGGTAATGTCCCATAGATCAAGTGTGCCATCTACATCAATTGTAACGATATCGACCTCACCAGGAATTTGGATTGCACGAAGATTCATTTCCACTTCTATCGATTGATCCGGTTGAATCGTAACGTAGCCAGTTTCGGTTGGTTCCAGATTTAGTGACATATCGTATAGATCTTCACTCCACATACAAACATCCCACTTGTTAACTAAAAATTCGTCATCAGTGCAATCATTTGCTGTCCAAGCGATTGTTCGCTCCGGCCAAGCGAACTTGACAATAGGCTGGGCGCTAGCATCGAATTCACTTCCAAATATTCCCATCAAATTATTTGTACTGGCTGTGATTGTTCGGGTATTCACCACACTATATGCCTGAGTAAGATAACGATTCAATGGTAATTCCTCCAAGCCATTCATCACTGGAGATTGGATTCGAGTCCAGCGAAGTTCAACAACATCAGAATCCCACTTTGCACCTGTTTCAAACCAAGTGATATGAATCGAATCATCTCGGTCGAAATCGACCCTTGGATTTGCCCCCCAAATCAGGTTAGAGGAAAGTACTGCAGTGTCTTTCACAGTAGATACTTCTGACAAAACGAGACCGTTGGGCTCTCCGTCAAGTTCACCCTGTCTGTCTGGATCAAGTTGCATATAGTGCAGTTGACTTGGTCCATCTTTGGAAGGGAATTCGCTTCTTCCATCGATCCAAACAATGTGGATATTACCGTCCTCGTCTACATTGACATCTGGATTTAACGCCCATCCGTGGCCTTTGGAGATTTGAGTATCATTGACCAGCACTAGGTGGCCAACAGTATCCCAGCCACCACCATCTTCTCTCCAGTACCAATCGGTATCTGGTCCGATATCTTCCTGATATTGACCTGTATTTTCATCAATAGTGTGTCCTGAATCTCCCACGGACCAACTTGACCTTGGATTCGAGAGAATTGAGTAAGGGTTCAAGACAGTGAGGAATGTATTGGTCGCCCCACTTCCTGTTGTTATGTTGATTATTGCGCTCACCATATTGTTCATTTCTTCGGTGTATGAAGCAATTGGAAGTTGTACGTTATCGATCCAAGCTGAGTCATTTCCATGAGACACTGAACCGTCCTTGACATACTTCCAGGTGTATGTGTGATATCCTGGTGAAACCGTTGCTGTATAGGTGCCGTTACTTTCTCCAGACCAAGCTGAGGTAAACGAGCTTCTCGAGCAATTTGGGTTATCTATACAGAACAAAAGATAGTCGTAGTTTGCCTCGCTAGATACGGAATAGTTGAATGAGATAGTACCCGATGCCATTGCTCCAGCATATTCCAAAGTTGAGTATTGATTGTGAGTGAGGTTAGCTGATTGCGCAGTGTAATTTCCATCAATAATTCGATCACTCTGGGCGAACCACCAGTAGTTGCTCGGGCCGGCTTGAGTCCATCCATTAGCGATATAACCGACTTCGAAATCTCCGTGGAATTCAGTTAATTCTTCAGTGGGATAGTAAAATAATTCTCCACCAGCACTGGTATTACGCACAGATGTACCATCGCAAGTACGTGTGTGTATACCGATATTGTTCATGTCAGGACATTGAGCGAGGTTCATCATGTGGTAGCGTACGCTTGTATCTTCGTAGGTATTGGTATTTGGACCATAAGAAGTAGTACCAGCAACAGGAACTGGAGTTATGCCTGCTTGTAAGCAAGCATCGTGTGCCTCGTCTATACTTTGGTAATCGTCGGCATTAAGAGCCGGTGAGCCTCCAAATGGACCCTCGTCAGATACTGGAAGAATCAGTTTGGTGGCGTTTGGATTCCAAGCGTGATCGATAGCAGTTGCAGGGTTCCCCGGCATCGAACCTGATGAATCTCTCCAAGATTCACACACCCATGTAGAACCTGGTCCCCACATCTCAGAGTTGTAGCCCCAATCGGATGGGATTGATAGTGCTGAACCATTGAACATAACTTCTGTCAGAGGTCTGATTCCACCACTTGTATCTGTGACGTTTTGGCCAAGATAGGTCGAACGTGGTCCGTTTGAACCATCGTCACCTATTGTGATTGCATTAGCGCAATTAGTATGTTGATTAGCGTTATGCATATTTCCACTGAGTGTGTATAAGGTCTCAAGAACGGTGATATTAGCAGCTTCAAGCATTGGCTTGATTCCAGCAAAGTTCTCGCCTGTTGTCAGAATTCCACCGTAGAATACTGCGCACATATCGGCCCACTCGGTTGTCATTGAACCTGAAGAGTCGAGGAGTCCAACGTACTCAACTATCGAACCTCTTGTATCTTCCCAAACGATAACAGCAGTGTTGTTTGCACCTATACTAATTGCTGGATTGCCTCTATGACCTAACGCCGGTGTGACCATTGTTGAATTGATCAGAACTTGGAAGCCATTGTTTGCATCATGGGAAAGCATGCAGTAGTAAATTAGGGGACTACCGAAGTACAAGCCCTGTGGATCGTATGTATCGACCCAGACAATGTGAACTGCATCGAATGAATCTACAGCAATATCTGGGGAATTACGAGTTCCGCTGCCATCGGCAACGGTATGGGATGCAATAGTCATGTTCTGTATATCACCAGAGGAACCGTCTAGGTCATCCTCTGAAGGATCCAATAATGTGTAGAGAATATCCGTATCAGTGACTTCCCAAACGATGTGTGCTCTACCTTGTGAATCGATTACCATAGAAGGGCCAGAGAGTGATGAGGCATTGGAACCACCAACCTGTGTAGTCGAAATTAGAACCGTGTCGACGCCAGTGGAAATCTGAATTAATGCATACCTTAGAAGTGGTGTGCTAGTGTTCTCAATCCAAACAAGGTGTATCCTGTTCGAGTCATCCATTACCCCCATGACATCGATAGGATTGTTTGCATTCAGGTTGGTAAGTAGAGTCTGAGCGTCGCTATCATCGATAGTTCCGTTCGCCGTTGGAAACCGAGTCGGTTCATTTGCCAACTCATCTGCCTCACCGGAAGCGGCTAACAGCGATGGTGCTAGAAGAGCACTCAGCATTAGCAAAGCAAGGGTTGCAGCGAGTTGTGATCGCTTGATTTCGATTCTGTTGTTTTCGGCGGTCAGAGTGGGGGTTAGGCTTGCGACCATAGGGTTCGAGAGCTTTGTGAGCACATAGAGGGGGAGCCGGACAGGTCCGAATAACTGTAATTTTGGAGGTATTTATGGCAATATCACTGAGATTGTGAGGCGCGCTTTCGACGAATGAAATCAGAATAATTACCAGGCCAAATCCACATACTTCCATCGGCCGGTAATTCCCAAATCGTATCACAGATTTTGTCTAGGAAAAATCGATCGTGGCTGACTGTAATTATACTTCCATCATATTCTACCAAAGCCTCCTCTAGAGCCTCTTTGGCATCGGTGTCCAAATGATTTGTAGGCTCATCGAGAAGCAGTAGATTGTTCTCTTCGAGTAGTAATTTCAGGAGGGCTATTCGGGCCCTCTCCCCTCCACTTAATTTTTCTAACTTAGTTTCCACCATTTCACTGGTAAATTGGAAGCGGCCAAGTAGAGCCCGAATATCTCCATAATCCATCCTTGGTTTGAGGGCTCTAATCTGGTCTACCGGGGTTAAATCGAAATTTAGTGATCGGTGGTCTTGATGGAAATATCCGATCTGAACACCGGGCTTTACATCGACACTACCGGAATCGAGTTCCAGTTCTCCTTGAATAATCCGCAGTATCGTGGTTTTTCCTGCTCCGTTAGGACCGACAATACCTATTTTCTGACCTCTGGAAACGCCTACTTCCAGGCCCTTGATTATCGGGCGATTGAGTCCTTCAAATGTCAATGTTGCATCATGGAAATCAAGAACTTCTAAACTACTCTTTTCAGTCGATTCGAGACGGAAATTCAATCCTCTACGCTGGCGGGGCTTTAGAGACTTCAGCCAGCGTAGTTCACCTTGTGCTCTAGCCAATAAAAATCGCTTTTGAGAGATTGATTTATCGTACTTATTCGCTCGCTTCATCGACTGTAATGCGCCTGTTAATCGCTTAACCTCAGCATCGGTTTTCTTGATTCTATCCGCGAGAGTCTGTAAGAACAGTTCCTTTTGTTGTAAAAATGAGGTGTAATTGCCATGATATCCCTTAGCACGAGTATCTTGTATCTCTACGATTGCGTTGCAAACTCGGTCGAGGAAATATCGATCGTGGCTTACTAACAATAACGCTCCTTGGAAGGTGATTAGGAATTCTTCGAGCCAATCAAGAGT
>CETI01143062.1_pt1 | contig 11143 bp, 18 predicted proteins | sample 361441 | NCBI WGS metagenome assembly CETI01 (sample SAMEA2622478, study PRJEB7988) | marine metagenome | biome: marine biome (ENVO:00000447); feature: deep chlorophyll maximum layer (ENVO:xxxxxxxx); material: "saline water (ENVO:00002010), including plankton (ENVO:xxxxxxxx)" | depth 90 m | reverse complement strand
GTTATATCTAATTACGACTTCTTTACAGGAAGACAGATAGACACTACATCGCAAATGAGATACTTGCCGTCAGAAAGAGTAGGACCGATGACACCAGAAGCCGCCAGACAGTTATCAAAGGCAAGTGGTGAAACGCTTTCACCTAATCAAATAAGCCAACTGCTAGAAGGATATCTTGGAACTCTGGGTGGATATATGTTGAATGCTGTTGATATATTTGCATCTGAAATGAATTTAATACCAGAAAGACCAACTGGTGTATTTGGTAGTAGCATTCCAGCAAAGGTTGCCGAGGCTATGGGCTTTGGAAGATTTAGACGACCATCTCCTGACCCGTCAAGCAGGTGGATTGGTGAATTTTATGAGCTTCATGGAGAGGTTGCTGAAGTATACGCAACAGTCCAGAAGCTTAGAAGAGAGGGCAGAATAGAACAAGCGAATGATTTATTTCAAAAAAATACTAAACTGTTAAAACATAGACCTCAGTTAAACGCTATAAACACTGTTCTGCAAAACATTAACAGACAAATCACAAGAGTAAGAGTTGATGACAAATTGTCTGGAGATGAAAAAACAAAAAGACTAAACGTATTAACCACCAGAAGGAAACAACAGGCTAAAAGAGTCGATAAAATTTTAAACAGAATAGCGAAAGAAAGTTAATATGTGGATACCAATTATAACAATTTTATGGGCATTAGGTGATAGTGCTACATGGGTAAATTTTCCAATGGTGAATTTTCCTTTTTCATCACAAGATAAATGCTACTTTTACATAGAAAGTGCAAGAAAAAAGATTACACAAGACCCTCAATATTTAAACGGATACAGTACCTGTGTTTACATAGGCAGTCCGACAGGAGAAAATACATGAATTTAAAAGACTGGCATAAAATAAAATTTGAAATATGGGAGAAAAGGTTTGGCGAAGGCACAGCTTTTGATCTTGATTACGGCAAGTTGTTAATAATCGGCTTGTTAATTTATCATATATTTTTTCAGGGGTAAGTTATGTTTCAAGCATTTATAGGACCAATTGCTGATCTTGCAGGATCGTTCATGCAAGGGCAGATAAATAAACAAAAAGCAAAAGCTACACTTGCACAAACTAAGGCTGAAGCTGAAGCAGAGATTATGAGAACTGCCGCAACCCATGATTCAAAATGGGAAATCATTATGGCACAGGGTACTCAGAATAGTTGGAAAGACGAACTGGTTACCATTGTTATTTTAATCCCCACAATCTTAGTTTTTATTCCCGGAATGGAAGATATAGTTAAGAACGGTTTTGAAAGATTAAATGAGTTGCCAGATTGGTATACCTATTTATTGTTCTTAACAGTATCCGCCGCCTTGGGCATCAGAGGATTGGATAAGTTTAGAGGCAAAAAATAACATGTCTGACGATAGCAACGACCTAGTTCCAGACAAACATGCCTATCAAAGAAATAAAAGAAGAATGGCTTGGGTTTTGATTTTGCTTATGTCTTTGACTACAGTATTAACACTTGCTTTTCCAGAAAGATTGGCAGAAGCTGAGTCTATATTGATGACACAGTATATAAGTATGTGTGGACTTGTAGGAGCTTATTTTGGTTTTAGTGCAATCAGCAGTAGAAAATAAAGGTTGGAATAACCACGAAGAAACTTTTGAAGAAGCCTTGAGAAGAGAGCTTTTAAAAGCAAAAAAAGAAAACGAGCTTTTAAAGTATGATTTGAAAGAATTAACAAAAGCTTATTATCAAGCTATTGGTAAAAAATATGAGAATAAAAAACGATTATTATCCAACCCCACAGCCAATAATAGACGTTCTTGTTGAAAACTTGGGTTGGAGCAAAAGTATCCCTGTATGGGAATCTTGTGCAGGAGACGGCAGGATGGCAAGAACGTTTGAAAGAGAAGGATATTCCGTAATATCTCATGATATTACAACTGGTAATGATTTTTTTGACTGGTCAGAATGTCCTTCTATAGCACTTGTTACAAATCCCCCCTTTAAACCCATTAGACAATTTATAGACCATGCATTTAGTATAGGTGTTACTTACATGGCATTGGTATGTCCAGAGAGGATATGGGCATGTAAAAAGGGGAAAGAACAATTTTTAAGACACCAACCTTCACGTTTTATTAATCTTGATTGGAGAGAAGATTATCTAGGAAAGGGTGGTAAACCAGATAGAGCATTAGCCATAAGTATATGGGATGGCTCTTTTAACAAACAAACTAAATATGAGGTATGGAGTAAAAATGGAAACGTTTAATGAAAGACTAAGGAATGATCTTGAACTAGATGAGGGGGTAAAGTATGAGATTTATTTATGTAGCCTTGGGAAACCTACGTTTGGCATTGGTCATTTGGTGTTGCCGACAGACCCAGAAAGCGAAATGGAGATCGGCAACGAGGTTTCAAAAGAACGTGTTGAAGCCTGTTTCGATAATGATATACAGGTTACTATCGAAGACTGCAAGAAAATCTTCAGTGACTGGTCAGGACTTCCAAAAGAAGCAAGATTAGTTACCGCAAACATGTGTTTTCAATTAGGAAGACCAAGGTTGTCTAAATTTAAAAAAACAATTTCAGCCTGCAATGATCATAGGTGGACTGATATGGCAAACGAGATGCGAGATTCTAGGTGGTATCGTCAAACCCAAAACAGGGCAGATCGTTTAATAAAAAGAATACTTGATCTAGAAGGGTGATCCTACTTCAGTAAACAATGGGGCATCATCGTTTAGTCGTTTTGTCCCTATTTTTGCATAGTCTTCATTAAGTTCTATTAATGTTGCATTTCGCTTTAATCTGTCTGCAACTAATCCAGTAGTGCATGCACCACCGAATGGATCAAGAACGTTGCCACCTTCTGGGCATCCTGCAAGAATGCATGGTTCTATTAATTCTGTAGGATAGACGGCAAAATGTGCCTCATGAAAAGGTTTAGGGGAAACAGTCCAAACAGAACGTTTATTTTTCGTTTCATAAGATTTTTCCAATCCACTATGTGGTTGCAACCCTGAACCCTCATTGTGATATTTTCCTTTTGACCTGTCACGAGTTCCCCAATCCTGAACTACCTGTTCTTTAATGGCTTCATGGTCATAGTAATATGTTTTCTTTTTAGAAAGTAGAAAGATGTACTCATGTGATTTTGTGCATCTATCTTTGACACTTTCTGGCATTGGGTTTGGTTTATGCCATATAATATCTTGACGTAGATACCAACCATCAGCCTGCAATGCAAATGCAACTTTCCAAGGTATACCCACAAGGTCTTTTTGTTTTAAGCCTTGTATCTTGTTATTTAATGCTACAGACTGTGCATTCCTTCCTTCCTTGTGTTTAGGGTCTTTATGGTTTCCCTTGTGTCCAGTTCCACAATAACTGTCACCAAGGTTTAACCAAACTGTTCCGTCATCTCTTAACACTCTCCAGACCTTCCTAAAAACTTCTACCAATGCATTTACATACTCTTCTGGTGTCTCTTCCAGTCCTATTTGCAAGTCCTTTCTTGTCGCTCCACATTTAGGACATTTTGTTTTATATATTGCATCCCCAACCACATTGCCTTGGTCATGCATTGCCTGATGACCAGTCGTTGTCTTCACAGTCTTCCCAATTTTTGTCGTTCTCATATGGAGACAATTTGGGTCGCCACCTTCCCAGTTACCAGTTTGGTAATCACGAAGTCCCCAATACGGTGGTGATGTCACAATTGTATTAAAATGATTTTCTGGCAATTCATCTAACTTATCACGGCAGTCTCCAACTAAAACATTAACAGTCATTTATCAATCCCCCTGCAACTTCTGAAGAATGTTTCATAAAAGAAGGATAGAATTTTGCATAAACCTTTTCAGTTATTTCTATGCTTTTATGCCCCATGTATCTGCTTAATTCCATAAGAGGAACGTTATTCATCGCCATATGCACTGCACCAGTGTGCCTTAACGTATGGAAACATATATCTTTGTTAAGACCAATATCCCTTACACATTCTTTTAAAATATAAAGTGGGTCTCCAATTTTGTTGCCACTGTTGGACTGTAGAACAAACCCCTTTTTGCTTTCTTTGCAAGCCGTTCTTAACATTGACTCAATACTTTTTGGAATTGGAACAACGGCTCTTGGCTTAGATTTATTCCTCATAAGGTCGTTGTTAAAATCTATAAGACCTTCATCCCACCTAATCTGCTCTACCCTTAATTCTCTTATAGCACTTTTCCTTGCAGTGGTTGTCAGTGCGATCTTGCATGCTTTCTCAATGCTAGGGTTTCTTTTCAAACGTTTTGCATTTAATAATTTTTTAATCTCAGGCTCAGTAAGCCAGACATTTCTTACATCACTCTTGTGACTTGCATCCAACATTCTTGGCTTTGTTTCTAAATATTCTAAATTATAGCACAAACTTAACGAAGCATTTATTACAGATATCTCTCTTGTGATTGTTTGTGGCTTTACATTTCGCCTTTTTTGTTCTGACTTATAATAGTTGTCAACTACATATTTAGGTATCTCGTGTACCTTGTATTTACCAAAATACCCTTCTATGTTTTTTAAAAGACTTTTGTGTCTACTGTTAAACCTTCCCTCATGTTCTAACATATCCTTGTGAACATCAAGAGCATCCTTAATTGTTTTGATTGTAATTTTTAATGACATTTAATCCATTCCTCAAATTTTTGGACAAGCGAATCAAAATTATCTCTCTTTTTGTGATTACTAGACAACTCTTTTCTAGAGTTAATGTCTAACACATCGTATAAAGCTTTAATGCATTCTTTTTCGTCTTGTCCTAATCCCCATGCATAATTACTATATTCGTTAGATTTTTTTGTCAAGTCTTCCATAAATTTTTGGAACTTCTTGTTTCTGCAAAGCATTCCTGCTCTTTTGACAGCTTTTTCTCCTGCTGTACTTACTTTTGACTGGTCAGGATTATCGTAGTCCAACGCCTTTAGCCCTATGGCTACTGGTGTTTGAGGGTAGCAATTCATAATCCAATCACCCTTGCCAATGTCGTCAACATACAACGTAAGCCTAATCATACCACCGTCTTTCTCTTCCATTCTGTAAGCCACAACCATTGCTTCAAAAGTTGTCACTTCCTCGTATGCTCTTTTAGGTAGTTTCCTCACCATTATATAACTCCTCTGCTAATTCTATTGGGTCAATTCCTTTTAAAGACCAAAACAATTCCTCGCCATGTTGATAATTATGTAATTCAGTGTGACATATTCGACACAGTGGAACAGTAAAATTGTCTCCTACCTTTTGTCCGAATCCACGTTTTTCTGCATATGTTATGTGATGTGGGTCTGATCTTGGTGGTAAGTTACATATACAGCAACTTAATTCTCTTATTTTTTTTAAATGCTTTTCAGACTTTAGCATTTTGGTGGGGGGTAGACTTGTAAAAATTTATTACATTTTGCTTAACTACAATCAAAGGAGACCTTTCATTTTTAAAGTTAAAACAAACAAGTCCCCCCCATAACTATTTAAAACGGTATTTCATCATCCATGTCGTTGTTAGTATTGCTTTCTTTTTTGCTAGGCAAAGCAACTTTTGGATATTTAATCCCAACGTTATAGTATGTCTTACCGTCTTTTTCAACTTTCTTAATTATAAGTTCACCGTTGACGGTAACTTGTGATCCCTTTGTCAAAGACTGAACAAGTTTTTCTGTTTTTTTAACTTTCCAAAAAACATCAAAATAATTTGTATGGTCTTCTTTTCCTTCTCCTTGATAAAGATTGTCACAAACAGTAAAGGCTATAAACTTGTCTTCGCCTATGTTTTTAACTTCGCAATCTTTGGCTAGGTTTCCAGTAACAGATATTGTGTTCATTTGTTTTTCTTTCCTTTCAATGAATCTTTGTGTATTTTAAAATGCTTTTCAATAAACTTATATTCTTCATTGTCATCTTTTTCAAGTCTTTTAAGTTTAAATTGATTTGCACCGTAGTATTGATTAAATTCTTCAACTTTTTTAGTTTTTAAACCACCATCTAAAATAGCTTGTGATGCTTCACTTAGTCCGTCATCTGGAGTAAACGATACTTCGCCATAACTTTCTGGGTCTTCATCTCCAGACACATTGAGTATAGCCATGATTGCATATCTTCTCATAAAAGTCCATGCTGATGCTTGTTTAAACTTATCTGAAGGGTTGTCCTTATACTTGGTTATGTAGACAATGTGTTGTCCTGAAGCGTGACCCAGCATAGATTTTATTGTTGACTGGTCATGAGACTGTGTGATTGACAATCCGTTGCTGGCTAACTGCTTTTGTGTTGCATTTTTTAAATCTTGAAGGTTGGCATATTTTCCGTGATACCCATCATGAGATTTTTTTGGTATATCAAATTCACCCTGTGCCTTTGCTAAAGCACCAAGTAATTTGTCTAGTTCTGTTGTCGAAAACATTATGTTATGACTTTCAATTTCCATTTAATGACTCCTTATATTGTGCAAATTGATCGCAATGTTCTGCCACATTGCACCAGTTTCCTTCGCATCTTCTTCTTTCAACTGGTCTTTGTTTAATATCCCAATCTTCAAATGTTGTTCCTCTGGTTGTTCTGTGATCTTGATCAGCAATCCAATTTAATGCTTCCCTTTCACTGTTAAACAACTTTGTCGCTTTTGTATGACCTTTCTTTTTTGCCTCCCATTTAGCATCAGTAGACCACATTTCTTCATCTGAACATTTAGGTATGTAAAACTCGTCTTCTGGAAAGTGAAGCTCAAGTCGCTTCTTAATGTATTCCTCTGACTGGTCAAAAGACCAAAGTGCATATTCGTAATCCTGTATTGGTAACTGGGGATAATTCTCATCTCTTAAAGCAAAAGACTCTTTCCAGTCTTTTATATAAGCTTCAATAACAAATGATATAGGAGAAAAGCCGTTGCTCTGTAATAAATATGAATACAGGTTGCCCTGTCTTTCATAATCTTTCATACCAGACTGAGCCTTAAAGGCAGTAATAACTTTGTAGTCTCTAATCATTACTGGTTTTTCGCCCACGTTTGGGTTAATTTTTTTGGCTTGTTTTAAAGGGATTGGTATAACTGCATCTATTTGACCAGAAATAATTTTTCCGTTTACTTCAGCATAAAATCTTTCTTCTGTAATCCAATCATCAGGTGAATGTTCTTCAGCTAAATTATGAAATGCAGTTCCTATCAGTGCATTAATTCTTCTGCTTGCATCTTCTTCTATAGAAGTATAATGCAGTTGTCTAAGTTGTTTTATTCTAGCAGAGTCAATTAGTCCTGTTACAGATATATCCGTCATAGAACCACCATCATAACTATCATTAGTCAAGGCGTTCTGAATTGGTATAGAAAAATTTTCCAGTCCTTTTAAACCCATGTTGAAAAGTAACATTTAAAAAAATTATTGACAAGTTTTTTTATTTATATATTCTTTAATTACATTTAATTTCCTCCCAAGATATTAAATTGAATTAACCCCAGTTAGCTCCTTTGACTGGGGTTTTTTTAATCGGTATTTTAATTTTGTTAAAGTTGTGTTACGACACAATATGAACAAATCAAGAACAAAACGAAAAGATACTGAGTCTGTTTTGCAGACATCTATTTTTCAAGCTATAAACTTAATACTTTCAAAAGACGTATTAATAACGTGCTTTCCGTCAGGTGGTGGTGGTAAAATTCGTGGGGCAAGATTAAAACGAATGGGTCTTGTTGCAGGTTGGCCCGACTTACAACTGTTACACAAAGGAAAATACTATGGTATTGAAGTAAAAACACCTGTAGGCAAACTATCTCCTGCCCAGTCAGAACTACACGAGAAGCTAAAATCACAGGGGGCAAAAGTAGCCGTTGTCAAAAGTGAAAAAGAAGCAATGGACTTAATTTATGAGTGGAAGTTGCAACGAAAATGATATAAGATTATGGCAGTCTGTCATACTTCAAGCTTTGCTTGATTGTGGCAACTTGTCAAGGACTGTCAATCCTAGTTGGCCCGACTGGAAACATCGTCAAATTACTGAGGAAGCTCGTCAGTGGTTTCGTGATGATGATTCTGATTTTGAAGATGTTTGTGCATTGGCAAACCTTGATTCAAGATTAATTAGAAAATTTGCAATGCGAGTTGCAAGAGGTGACTCTAAAGCTAAGAGGGCATTAATAGAGTGGAGAGATTGGTTTCGCAGAAAAGAACGTAAAGGAGATAAAACATGTCAGGACCAAAAACAAATATAGCAATAGAAATAGATAAAATGAAGTATCGTCAGCCAGAAGAGACGTTTGAGGGTAAGGTTGAAAGGATAGCTAGAACATTAAGCGACTCTCAAATGCATTATTCTAGGATTTATGAAATACTTAGAGACATGAAATTTTTGCCTGCTGGCAGAGTGCAGACGGCAATAGGTTCTCCAAGAGCAGTGACTGCTTTTAATTGTTTTGTGTCTGGAAAGATTGAAGATTCAATGGATTCAATTATGGACAGAGCAAAAGAGGCATCAGAAACGATGAGGAGAGGTGGTGGAATTGGATACAATTTCGGTCATATTAGACCACATGGCGATTGGATTAAAACATTAGAAAGCAAAGCAAGCGGTCCGATTTCTTTTATGAACATATTTGATTCAATATGCCAAACAATTTCTTCAAGCGGTCATCGCAGAGGGGCGCAAATGGGTGTCTTTCCTATACATCATCCAGATGTAGAAGCTTTTATAAATGCGAAAACCAACCAAAACCAATTAACTGGGTTTAATGTAAGTTTAGCCGTGACAGATAAATTTATGAAGGCACTAGAAAAAGACGAGCCTTTTCCATTAGAGTTTGAAGGTAAAATTTACAAAACTGTCAATCCTAAAGAATTATGGGATACAATCATGAGAAACACTTGGGATTGGGCAGAACCGGGGGTATTGTTTATTGATAGAATAAACGAAATGAATAACCTTTACTACTGTGAAGATATAGAAGCTACCAACCCTTGTGGTGAACAACCATTGCCACCTTACGGTGCTTGTCTATTAGGATCGTTTAATCTTGTTAAATACTTATATCATAGCATTGATCCCAATCTTAACTTTGAATTTGACTGGTCAGGATTAAAAGAGGATATTCCAGAAATTGTGCGAATGATGGACAATGTTGTTGATGCTACAATTTACCCATTAGAAAAACAATGTGTAGAGGCAAAGAACAAGAGACGTATGGGTCTTGGAATAACTGGACTTGCTAATGCAGGGGAAATGCTAGGTTATCCATATGCATCAGATGATTTTATGAAGTTTCAACGTAAGGTTTTAAAAATTATAAAAGACGAGACATATTATACATCTTCATTATTAGCGAAGGAAAAAGGTTCTTTTCCTATGTTTGACAAAGAAAAATATTTAAATGGAAAATTTGTTAAAACTCTGTCGCCACATGTTATTGAAAGCATCAAAGAAAACGGTATGAGAAATAGTCACTTAACATCTATCGCCCCAACTGGCACAATTTCTTTGTCAGCAGACAATATATCGTCTGGGATTGAACCACCCTTTTCTCATTATTATGATAGAACTTTGCGAACTTTTGAAGGAGACAGAGTTGAAAGAGTTGAGGATTATGCTTATGCGAGGGGATATAAATGCCGTACATCGGATGAAATAACAGCAGCACAACACGTTAATGTACTCTTGACCAGTCAAAAATATGTTGACTCAGCTTGTAGCAAAACTTGCAACATAGGTGACGATGTTTCTTTTGATGAATTTAAAGACCTTTACTACGTTGCATGGAAGGGTGGAGCAAAAGGATTAACTACATTTAGGGCATCTGGTAAACGGTTCGGTATACTTGTAAAACCAGAAGAAGAAAAAAGTGAAGCTTGCTACATTGACCCAGAAACTGGAACTAAAAGTTGCGACTTATAAAATAATTTATTGACTCTTCTATTTTATTTATTTAATTGTATAAATAATTAGGAGAGTCGATTGAAAAACTTTTATCTACTTAATAGAGGTTGGATGGACAACCCTGCATTAAACCCTTTGTCGCCATACGACAGAAGGAGTGCATGGGTTTGGATTATTGAGAATGCTTGCTTTAAAGATACAAGGCAAGACGTTCTTGGTCAGACAACTGTAGTTGTTAGAACTTCATTAGTAACCAGTGTACGATATCTCGCCAAGGAATGGAAATGGAGCGAAAAGCAAGTAAGAACGTTCTTAAAAAGACTTGTAAAAGACGAAATGATTAGGACAGAAACTGGTTTGGGAAAGACACAGATTTTTGTAATAAATTACGATAGTTACCAGTTTTCTGGGCAAGTCAATGGCACAGTAAAGGCAGATGAAGGGCAACAAAAGAAAGAAGGTAAGAAAAGAAAGGAAATAATACTCATAGATAAGGGTGAATTTTCTACTATTATGAAACAAAAATATCCTAAAAGAGACGGTAATTTAGAAATTACTTCTGCTTACAATAAAATTTTAAGCAAGGTTAAAAAGGGTGAAATTACATTTGATGACTTCTTTTTTGCCGTTGAAAATTATAATAAAGAGATGAGCAGTGTTGGTCGTGTAGGCACTAGCTTTGTTAAAATGGCAAGCACTTTTGCCAATGGAAAGTATAAAGATTATTTAGAGGAAGAAACGCAAGACAACGTTGAGGGGTGGACTGCATTTTGAAAAATGAACAGAGGAATTGGCTAGACCATAATCGCATAAAGATTAAACGATTTAACGGTTATGAACAATGGCATAAAACTTTGTGTCCAGTTTGTGGGGGTAATTTATCAGTCATAATAAACGAAAAGGGAGGAATTTATGCCCAATGTTGGTCAGCAAAATGCGAAACAAAATTCAAAAAACCGAGTGGGGGGTTTGACAGAAACAATCTGTCGCCAACTAGAGGAAAGAGCCATATCGTCAGAGGTGGCAGTAAAGTTCGGAGTGGGGTTAATAAAAGGAACTGGTGGCTCTGAACTATTAGCCTTGCCCTATAAAATTCAGGGAAAAACGCACAGTTATAAAGTTAGACCAGTCAATAGTAAAAACCCATGCTTCTGGTCAGGGAGCGAAGAGGATAGGGGAAAGCATTTTTTTAACGTTGATTGTTTGAGCGATCCATCGCTATCCGACTTTCCACTTATCATTACTGAAGGCGAATT
>CETI01055110.1_pt1 | contig 11152 bp, 9 predicted proteins | sample 361441 | NCBI WGS metagenome assembly CETI01 (sample SAMEA2622478, study PRJEB7988) | marine metagenome | biome: marine biome (ENVO:00000447); feature: deep chlorophyll maximum layer (ENVO:xxxxxxxx); material: "saline water (ENVO:00002010), including plankton (ENVO:xxxxxxxx)" | depth 90 m | reverse complement strand
CCTGGACCTACCTCAAGTATTGATTTATTTTCTATTTTTGTCAAAGAAACAATTTTATTTAATATATTTTTATCTATTAAAAAATTTTGACCCAAACTTTTTTTTGCTCTGATCAATTTTTTTTATCTAAAAAAGTTAATGCTTTAATTAAACTCGATGGACTAGATTTATTCTTTCCTAACATTTCTTCATTAGGACCATGATCGGGTGAAATTCTAATGAACGGAAGGCCTAGAGTAACATTTATTGCATCATACTCAAATAAAGTTTTAATAGGTGTTAATACTTGATCATGATACATACCAATGATTACATTATATTTTTTTCTATTTTTTTTTAAAAATAATGTATCTGCTGCAAATGGCCCAGATATTTTATAATTTAATTTTATTAAAGATTTTATAGTAGGTTTAATAATTTTTTCATCTTCATTAAAAACGTCAATACTCTCACAATGTGGATTTAAACCAGTAATAGCTATTTTAGGTTTTATCTTAAAATGTTTTCTAAAAAAATTATCAAGTAGTTTAACTTTTTTTATTATAATATTTTTATTAATTTTTTTTGAAACTTTTTTTATAGGTAAATGAGTTGTTATAGGACAAACAGATAACTTTTTATTATAAATCAGCATTGCAAAATTTTTAGTTTTAGTTTTAAAAGCTAAATATTCAGTAATACCCAAATGTTTTTTATTTAAAAAAAATTTTTTTACAATGGGTCCATTTATAAACTTATTTGTTATTTTTTTTCTCAGAATTTTAAGTGCAACATCAAATGATTTCTCAATGTAAGCATTTGATTTGCTAGAAATTTTATCAAATGGTTTTTTTTGATCAAAATTAATATTTATTAAATTTATCTTTTGATTATCTAGAATAATTTTTGTTAAATCTAAAAAATTAATTAACCTTATTTTTTTTTTTATTTTTAATTTTTTCATCTGAAGTTCAATTAAATTTTTAGAAGCAATTAAAATAACTGGACTTTTATATTTCTTATTTTTTAATGATTTAAAAAAAATTTCAAAAAAAATACTATTCGGCTCACCAGCAACTACGATTATAGGTTTATAAACCATATATAATCAAATTTTTTTTTAATTTATTGAAATACATGCTGGAGAATTGATCAAGTTGATTATTTGTTTTAAATCTAATCACTTCTTTTAATTTTTCGTCAAAATTAAATTTAGATATATTTTCTCTCTTATCTTCTATTTTAATTATTATAAATCCTGATGATGCTCTAATCGGTTTTGAGAATTGACCAGGTTTTAATTTAGATACAATTTTTTTAACATTTTGATTTAAATTGTCTTCTTTGATCCATCCGATAAGACCACCATTAATAGCTGTATCTGATTTACTATGAATTAACGCTGATTTTTTAAACCCTTTCTGCTCAATGTCTATAAGGATTTTTTCATATTTATTTTTAAAATCATTTTTATCTTCTACGTTAAAAATTATTTCGGATAACAAAAGCTCTCTTTGAATTTTCTTTTGAGGATTTCGTAAGATTTCTTTTTTTATTTTCTCTTTATTAATTACAATTTTTTTATTAAATTTTTGATAAATTAAATCATTCCAAATTAACTCAATAGTAAACTTTTCTTTTATTACATCTATATCTAAATTGTTATTCTTTAAATAGTTTTCAAAATCTTCAATAGAATTAATCTCTTTTTTAGAATATTTTCCTTTAATTAATCTTAATAGAAACTTATCGTCAATTTTTAGTTCTGTAACAAAATTTAAAATCTCAATCTTTTTTACCTTATCTTTAAAAATAGAATTTTTTGATATTTCAAATAATTCTGCCTCACCTAAACCTCTCATCTCTGGATTAAATGTTTTTAAGAATTTTATCTCCTCAAAAATATCAAATGAAGTAATTATTTCATTATCCACTTTAAATAATATCTTATTTTCTAATGTACTTGCACTTTGAATATTAAGAAATATTAAAGATAAAATAGTAATTATTATTTTTGATTTTTTAATTAAATACATTTTACTAATTAGCAATTTTTTGCTGAACAGAAGTCAATGGAATTAATTTAATGCTAAACATGAAGTCCTCTGTTGGCTCTAAATCTCTATCTTGATAATAAGTTTTATTGTATTTAACACCCGCAACCAAACAATCATTTCTATATTCGTAAATCAAATCATAATACTCTGTTAAATCTATTTCTCTATTTTCTCTAGTTTTAAATGTAAAAAAGTTTTGTTTATCAAAATTAAAAGTTGTTACATTTTCTAAAATGTTAGAACCTCCAATTGGACCATTTTCCTCAATGTAATTAAAGGTAGTAACAAAATTATTTTTAGTAATAGTTGTGCCAAATGAATTATATTGAATTTCATTCAAATTGTTATCAATTGAGAATTCATAATTTAGATTTATATTATTATTTAGATTATTTGTTATTTTACCAAAAAAGTTAGAATTTTCATTATCTAGTGTACTATTAGATGGAATATTTTCATTTGATTGTGTTCTTAAAACTGTGGCAAGTTTAAATTCAAAATATTTATTTATATTATCAATTTTTTCTTTTTTATAATCTATTCCTAGAGTTAAATTTTGTCCTGATTCAAGTGTATCGATTAAACCAAGTCTATCTATATTAAATATATTATCGTTATTAATTTGCCTATTTTCATCTGAGTAACTTTTCATATCTGATGGATTTATTCTGAAAGAAAATTTTGGATTTAAATAATCTATATAATTTTCACTTAAATTTATAAGTGGAAAACTTGATACTAATTCAAAAAGGCTCATAAATTTTATATGGGGACTAGAATCGTACTCTATGTTATTTTTTCCAGCAGAAATTGTATTTTTGAGATAATAATTTAAATTATTTTTGAACCCATTTTTTGAAAAATAATCATAACTTTGAACATTTAAATTATTTATCATTCTTGATCTAAGATTGTTGGTGTCTTTTAATATGTTGTCCCCTTGTGAAAGAAAATCAAAAGATGCAAAATTATTATCATCAAAAAAATTTCTTGAGAAATCAAAATAAGGTAAAACAAACTGATATCGATCGCTATTTTGCTTTGAAAGATTTTCGTAGGCAGTAAAACCAGCATTTAAAGCATATTTTTCATTTTCAAGATTCAAATCTATATCAGAAGTTAAGGTATCAAAATTATCTGGTTTAAGATCTGTATTTACAATATTTGAGTCGAAAATCTTAAGATAAGTATCGTTATTTGCTTTTTGTATTGAAATATTAATTGAGCTTTCATTAAAATTTTTCAAATCTAAATTTGTATTATATTTTGCGAATAAATGAGTTAGTGTATTTTCTTCATTTGATTTTTTTGATTTATATCCATCTACAATATTTAAATCGGTAATAAAATATGAATTTTGATTTTGTTGTCTAAATTCATTTTGGAACATCAAAACATTTTTACTGAACAAAGTTGGTTTGAATGTAAAATCTTTATTATTTGAAGGAGCGTAAAAATAAGGTACTTGTATTGAAGAGCCTAAAATATTTGAATTAGTGATGTGAGGTACTAAAAAGCCTGATTGTCTTTTCACAGTTGGTCCAGGATGGAAAAATTTTGGAAAATACAATACCGGAACATCGTAAATTTTTACTAAAGCATTTTTATAAAGTATCTGTTTTTTATTTTTGTCATAACTAACTTTATCAGCTTGAATACTCCATGGAGGACAAGTGTCATTTTTTTTACAGCTAGTAAACACTCCTTTATTTATAGTTGTTATACCATCTTTACTTGATGAGGAAAGACCTCTAAATCTTGGGTCATTATTCTTATTACCAAATATATCTTTTTTTAAATCAATATTTATATCTTGAGCAATATAATTTTGGTTTTCAAGATTAAAAATTGCACTTTTAAAATAATATTTATCACCAAAAGGCTGACTATATTTTGTGTTAATAAAAATTTTTTCACCTTTTAAGACTTTTTCTTTTAAAGAGTAATTAAATTTTCCGATTTTATAACGAGTTTTATTAATGCTATCCAAGATAGTTGCACCTACATCTGATGCAATCGTCATTTCATTTCTCAGTATTTCAACATTTTCAGTTTCAAAATTATAATTACCATCAATCAAAGCTTCCGCTTTACCTTGTATTTCAATTTTTTCCTCATCTTTGATATATAAAATTTTCTGAGCAGAAACATTATATTTATTAATTTGATCTTCGATTATTATATTACCCTGTGCTTTCAATATATTTTTTATTTTATCAAATTCAAATTGATCTGCTTTGATTGTGATGCCATTATTTGTGGTTATGGTGCCTCTATTTTTACCTATTATTTTATTTCCACCATCAAGAACTTCAATTTCAGAAACATCAAAATTTATTTGATCATTGCTAGAAGCATTACAAATAATCAAATTAAAAATTACAAAAAAAAATATTATATATTTATTTAGCATTTATATTTCTCATTAAAAAAGAGTTAATGATAGTAAGAATTATTAAAGGGGTAGCAATTGAACCAATAACATTTAATTTTTCAGAACTTCCAAGTATATAAAAGAAATTATTAATATAATAAATAATTACTGATAAAAAAAGACCAATAATGATCTTTATACTTTTACTTTTGAAAGTTTTGGTATTCATCATTATTATTGCTGAAAATATAAACATTAAAATAAAATAAAAAGGAAATGAAATTAATTTTAAAAGCTGAAGATCTATTTCTGTTAAGGAATAATTGAGTTTTTTGTAATTATTTCTCATTTCGATTAACTCCATAAAAGATAAGGATGACATATTTGAGAACAAATTTTGTATTAATTCATAATCAAAATTTGTATTAAATTTTAAGGTTTTTAACTTTTCTCTATTATTTTGAACATAAACCTCAGCATCTTTAATTATCCACTCTTTATTTGTAATATCTATCTTTTGACTTTTAATATTTCTTTTTATTTCAAAATTTTTATCAAATTCAGATATATAAGTATTTATAAGTTCATTATTATTGAACGAGCTAGCATTTATCATGAGTATATTTTCATTATATATGTCTTTGATCCATAAACCATTATTAGTTATAACGGCAAGATATTTCTTGTCATCAGTATAATTTGATTTTAATCCAAGATATAAATTCTTTAGATTAGACGATAAATTATAAAAAATAGAAATTGACAAAATACCGACAAAGAAAGTTGTTATAGCTAAAATAGAGAAAATTTTTGTATTTTTAAGACCAGAGTATTTAAAAATATTCATTTCATTGTCGGTAAAAAGACTATTAAAAAAAAATTGAGTTGATATCAAAAAAATAAATGGAAACATTTCAAAAACAAATATTGGAGTGTTTATTAGAGACAAATAAAGTGGAAAATATGACCTCACATTGGTCTGTTTGAAAAATTCTAATTCTGTCAGTAGATTTAAAACATATATTAAACAAAAAAAAATAAAAAAAACATTTAAGAAGGATAGTAAATAAGTTTTAACTAAAAATTTTGTATACGTATTCATTTATATCCACTCACATTTTTAAAACGTATTAGGTAATTTGAATAAAGACTTATTGCCAAAATAATTGGAATTATGATAAATTTAATATTTTTAAAAAAATTTTCATCAATCATTCTTATTGTCATTTCTGAGAGAATTATTGTACTGAAACCAATCAAGAAAATTAAAATTCTGTATCTAGGATAATTTACATTTTCTTTAGATTTAAATATTAGCAATAATGAAATTAGTATTAACACGGGAATATATAACGGAATTATAATTCTTTTATATAATTCTTTAATAATATTATCGATATTATCTGCTCTACAATTTTCAACCTCAAAATTTTTGTTAATTGTGAGAAAATTAAAATTCATTAAATTATGGTAACATTTAATAAGGTCAAGAGTTGCTACTTCTTGGGTTTTTTTATACGTAGTAGTATTATCCTCAAAATTACTTAAATTAAAATCTGTTTTTTTAAATTTAAAATTAGTAATTTTATCATTTACTACGCTGATTGTCTCTCCATAACTTAATTCTAAAAATTGATTTTTTCCAATCTGCTTAAATCTTCCTTCTTTTGCGAAAGTTATTTGAAAATTATTTCCAGAGCCTTTTTTTAAGTAAATTTCTTTTAAGTTTCCAGATTCGTCCTTTGAATTACTATAAATTGTTAAACCTTTAACAGCATCATTAAATATTCTTGGTTTTATAAAATTTTCTAAATAATTAATTGATGATGTTCTTAAAAAGGATCTAGCTAAATCTTGACTTTTTGGAACAACGGCAGCTGTAAGAAATATTTGAAATAGCATAATTAAGAATGAAAATTTTATAAAAAAATTTATAAGACTTATCTTATTGATTCCAAAATTCCAAAAGATAATTAATTCATTTTGTAATTCATATTTTCCGATTACATATATAAAGCTAAAAAATAATACAAATGGCACTAACTTGCTTATTACTTTTGGAAAATTTAATAAGGAAAAATTTAAATAAACTAAATAATTTCGTCCATCTTCAACTATGATATCTAAAAAATTTACAGCCTGAAATACCCATATGATTATACCTGTAGAAAAAAGGGTTATTGTAAAAAAAACTAAACAATCAAACAGTAATTTTCTAAACAAAATTTTTTTCATTGAAATCTATCAAAATATATTTATATATTTTCGACAATTAGTTTACAATTTAATTACAACTTAAAGTACATATATATTAAAAATGTCAATTAAAATAAGTGTTAAAAATAGTTTAAATTTAAAATCAGTTAAAAATCACGTAATTTTTACTAATCAAGATTTTAGAAATAATGATCTAAGTAAACTACCATTAGCTCAATTTTCTAGTTTTATAAGTAAGTCTGTAAGTGCCAGTGATTTGAAAAAAAAAAATTTTTTATCATTCAATATTAATGCAACTCAAAATGTTATTTTGATAAGAGTAAAAAAAAATCAGTCTTCACTGGAAATTGAAAAGATTGGTGCTGAATTTTATATGTTTTTAAAATCAAATTTATATTTAAAAACAACTTTTTATGAACAAAATATAAAAAATGCTGCTACAAACAATGAGTATTTTTTTGATCAGTTTCTTCAAGGACTTCAATTAAAATCATATGAATTCAATAAATATAAATCAAAAACTAAGGAAAAAAAATTTGATTTAGAAATCATCAACAAGAATAAATTTTTCAAATTAGACAGAAATAAAAAATATTCTTCATTGATTGAGGGCACTAATTTGACTAAAGATCTAGTTTCTGAACCAGGAAATATTCTTCATCCTGATGAATATGCTAAAAGATTATTAAAACTAAAAAAGTTTGGTTTAAAAGTAAATATTTATAATGAAGCGAAACTTAAAAAACTTGGAATGAATGCACTTTTAGGAGTAGGGCAAGGAAGTATTAGGGGATCATATCTTGTTACTTTGGAGTGGAAAGGATCTAAATCAAAAAAGAAGCCTTTAGCTTTTGTTGGAAAAGGAGTCTGTTTTGATACTGGCGGAATTTCCCTTAAACCAGCAAAATTTATGGAGGATATGACTTATGACATGGCAGGCTCTGCTGTAGTTGTAGGATTAATGAAAAGTCTTGCTTTAAGAAAAGCAAAAGTAAATGCAGTCGGTGTTGTTGGTCTTGTAGAAAATATGCCGGGTGGTAATGCTCAAAGACCCGGAGATATAGTGAAATCTTATAGTGGTAAAACAATAGAAATTTTAAATACAGATGCTGAAGGAAGATTAGTTTTAGCAGATGCACTTACTTTTACAGAAAAAAAATATAAACCTGAATTTATTGTCGATTTAGCAACTTTAACTGGAGCGATTATAGTTTCTTTAGGTTCAGAATTTGCCGGACTTTTTTCAAATAGTGATAAATTATCTAATCAACTATTTGAGTCTGGTCAAAAAGTTGGAGAAAGGGTTTGGAGAATGCCACTTGATAAAAATTATGATAAATTAATAAATTCTAAGAATGCAGATATGCAAAACATAAATTATGCTGGAGGGGCAGGTTCAACAACTGCAGCTCAGTTTTTACAAAGATTTATCTTAAACAAAACTCCTTGGGCACACTTAGACATAGCAGGAATGGCATTTTCAAAATATGGAGGATCTCTAAACTCTGACGGTGCCACTGGGTTTGGAGTAAGATTATTAAATCAGTTGATAGAGGATTTCTATGAGTAATATTGAACAAACTTTATCTATAATCAAACCTGATGCAGTTGAAAGAAATTTAGAAAATGAAATTAAACAAATGTTTATTAAAAGTGGCTTCAATATATCTAAAGAAAAAAAAATTCAGTTAGAAAAATTAGAGGCTGAAAATTTTTACAAAGTTCATGAAACAAAACCATTCTACAATGATTTATGTTCCTATCTTTCATCTGGTCCAATTATTGCTATGATCCTTGAAAAAGAGAATGCAATATTTGACAACAGAAAGTTAATGGGAGCAACAAATCCTAAGGACGCAGAAGAGGGCACTATTAGGAAAAAATATGGTATTTCCATAGATAAAAATTCAGTACATGGTTCAGATAGTATTGAAAATGCGAAAATTGAAATAGATTTTTTCTTTAAAGATTAGCAAATAGCTTACTGATAGCCTTAGGATATAATTTGTGTTCATGTTTTAAGATTTTTTTTCTAAGAGATGATGGGCTTTCTTGTTTTGATAATTTAACTTTTTTTTGAATAATTATTTTTCCAGAATCAAGTTTAGAGTTTACTAAATGCACTGTACAACCTGAATATTTTTCTTTGTTTTTTATTACTCTTTCATGAGTTTTTAAGCCTTTGTATTTAGGTAATAAGGATGGATGTATATTTAAAATTTTACCTTTAAACTTTTTAATAAAATCTCTGGATAAGATTTTCATAAATCCTGCAAGGCACACTAGTTTTATATCATTTAATTTTAAATCGTTAAGAGATTTTTTTTCAGAGAATTCTTTTTTTTTGTAATTATAAATTTTTTTTTTTATTTTATATATTTTTGCATATCGGAGTCCTATAGCTTTAGGATTATTTGTAATAATTAAATTAATTTGAATCGGAGATTTTCTTTTTAATGAAAATTTTATGAGATTTTTTAAATTACTTCCTGTTCCAGAAATAAAAACAGCAGTTCTTATTTTTTTAGGACCAATCGATTTTTCCATTCAATTTTATCTTTTTTGAATTTTTTGATATTTTACCAATTATATATGGCTTATAATCTTTAGGAAAATATCTATTTATCTTTTTTAGATTTTTTGAATTTACAATTAAACAAAAACCAACACCACAATTGAAGGTTCTTAACATTTCATTATCCTCAATATTATTTTTTTTTAACCATTTAAAAATTTTAAGAGGTTTTAATTTACTCAAATCAATTTCCGCACAAAAATCATTTGGAATAATTCTTTTCAGATTATCCGGTAGACCACCACCGGTAATATTTGCACATCCATTTATAAGATTTTTATTGATTAGACTTAGTACTTCTTTTACATAAATTTTTGTAGGTTTTAATAGTTCTTTTTTTAAATAAACATTTTTATTAATTATTATCTTTTTTTTTTTGACAATATTTCTAACTAATGAATAACCGTTTGAATGGAGACCACTAGATGGAATTGCTAAAATAAGATTATTTTGTTTAATTTTACCTTTGTTCAAAATTTTCTTTTCGTCAACTAATCCTACTGCAAAGCCAGCAATATCAAATTTATTTTTTTCATAAGTGCCAGGCATTTCAGCAGTTTCACCACCAACTAAACTACATTCAGATATATTACATCCTTTAATAATCCCTCTGATGATTGATTTTAGTTTAGGTAAGTCAATTTTGTTTATAGAAATATAATCTAAAAAAAAAAGAGGTCTTGCACCTTGAACTATTAAATCATTTACACTCATTGCGACTAGATCAATACCAATAGTGTCAAATTTTTTTAAGTGATTTGCTATTTCTATCTTAGTACCAACACCATCAGTACATGCTACAATTTTTGGATTTTTAAAATTTTTAGGTATGTTTGTTACGGAGCCAAAACCACCTATATTATTAAACTTTTTTTTGCCTCTATTTTTTGATGAAATTAAAGATATGAATTTTACAAATTTATCAGCAGCATTAATATCAACACCACTTTTTTTGTATGTTAATATATTTTTATTCATTATTATAAGGCATGATAGTTAGATTTAAAAATTACTCAAAATTCTTATATATTTTTTTTGTATTTCTATCTTTAATTTTATTTTTTTTTTCCACAGATAAAGTTAAAGCAAAATCTTTTAGTGTAAATAATATTGAAATTTCAAAGCCTTTTGAAATTAATTTTGATAAAAATAAGGTAATAGATGATGGTTTTATTAAAGCATTTTATAATTTAATTTCAACTATTACAATTTCCTCAGATCAATCAGCAATTAATGAAATAAATTTAGCTCAGATAAAAGGTATGATCGAATCTTTCTCTGTAAAAGAAGAAAAGTTTATAGATGAGATTTATTATGTGAATTTAGGTGTCTCTTTTAATAAGAAAGAAGTTTTTAATTATTTAGAAAAAAAAAATATTTTTCCATCAGTTCCGAATAGAAAAAAATTTTTATTTCTTCCGATTATAATTGAAGAAAATAATGATAACCTAATTACTTTTTCAGAAAACAAATTTTTTACCACTTGGAACAAGACTAATAAAAGATCACATCTTATTGAATACCTTCTTCCGACAGAAGACTTAGAGGATTTAAATTTCATAAAAAAAAATTATGAGATAATTGAAAAATACGATTTTAAAGATATCACTAGGAAATATAATCTAAGAGATTCAATCATATCTTTGATTTTTAAAAATGATAATAAAATTAGAGTGTTGTCGAGAATAACTATTGAAGATAAGGTGGTCTTAAAAAATCTTTCATTTTCTGATATAAATTTAAATGACGAAAAAGATATTATTAATCTAATCGAAAAATTAAAAATTACTTATGAAGATCATTGGAAAATTTTTAATAGAATAAATACTTCAATCAAGCTTCCAATTTTAATTAAGGTAGACAGCAATGACAATTTAAAAGTTTCAAATTTTGAAAAATTATTAAGTGAAATAAATTTGATATATGATTATTTTATACTTAAATTTGACA
>CETI01241514.1_pt1 | contig 11168 bp, 7 predicted proteins | sample 361441 | NCBI WGS metagenome assembly CETI01 (sample SAMEA2622478, study PRJEB7988) | marine metagenome | biome: marine biome (ENVO:00000447); feature: deep chlorophyll maximum layer (ENVO:xxxxxxxx); material: "saline water (ENVO:00002010), including plankton (ENVO:xxxxxxxx)" | depth 90 m | reverse complement strand
ATTTTTTTTTGATTAATTATTGTATCAATTGCTACAGCTGTTTTTCCTGTTTGTCTATCACCAATAATTAATTCACGTTGACCTCGTCCAATTGGAATTAAACTATCGATAGCTTTCAGTCCTGTCTGCATTGGTTCATTAACTGATTTCCTTGGAATTATCCCCGGAGCTTTTACTTCAACTCTTTTTCTTTTGATTCCTTTTTTAAGAGTTTCTTTACCATCAATTGGATTTCCCAAGGCATCAACTACTCTACCAAGTAATTCTTTTCCTACTGGAACATCAACGATCGCTCCTGTTCTTTTAACTGTATCGCCTTCTTTAATTGCTTTGTCGTCACCAAATATTACAATTCCAACATTATCGCTTTCTAAGTTTAAAGCCATTCCTTTTGAACCATCATTAAACTCAACCATTTCTCCAGCTTGTACATTGTCAAGTCCATAAACTCTTGCGATACCATCACCAACTGAAAGTACCTTTCCGATTTCAGAAACCTCGGTCTTATCTCCTAAATTTTTAATTTGCTCTTTTAGAATTTTCGTTATTTCTGAAGGATTTATGTCCATATTATGCCTCGATCATTAATTTTTTATATTTTTGTAATTTATTTTTTACTGAAGTATCTATCATCAGACTTCCAATTTGAATTACTATTCCTCCAATTAAGCTTTCATCAACTTTAGATTTCAATTTAATTGAACGTTTAATGTTTACAGAAATTTCTTTTTCAATATCTAAAATAGTCTTTTCATCAATTTTTTTTGAAGATATTAAACTTCCAGATATTTCTCCTTTTTTATGTGCTACTAACTTTAAAAATTCCTCTATGATTGTATCTAAAAAAAATATTCTTTTTTTAGCTATAAGCACTAGGAAAAAATTTTTTAGTATTTTATTAAGTTTCATGTGTGTTAATATTTTTTCAAAAACCATTTTTTGACTTTCGACTGAATATGTTGGATTTTTAACAAAATTTTTTAAATTTGCATTTGACTCAAAAATTTTCATGAAACTTGATATATTCAAAACAAATTCCTCAGTTTTCCCCTCCTCTTTGGATAGTTCATAGAGTGCCAATGCATATCTCTGAGATATTTCTGATGAAAATGTTCTGTTTTTGCTCAACTTGAATCCCTTGTATCGATTTGATTAAAGAATTTACGAGATTTCGTATCATAGGAAAATGTTCTGTTCAAGTGTGATTGAAACGCAGATTAGCTAAAATTTAAAGGATCGACATCAACCGTAAGTTTTATTTTTTTGGAAATATTTATTTTTTTAAGTATTTTGCTAATCAGTTTTTGAATGAAGAGCCTATTATCAAATCTTAACAATAACCTTGTTCTATATTTATTCTTAACCTTAAAAATTGGAGAACTTACAGGACCCATAATATCAATATTTTTGATCTGCGATAAATTTTTTTTAATATTTTGGGCTTCTAAAAAACTATCTTTTTCATTTTTTGCAGAAACAATTATAGCTATTAAACGGGTAAATGGGGGAAGGTTTTTTTCTTTCCTCAGATATATCTCCTCCTCAAGAAATTTTTCTTGACTGTTTTGTAATATATTTTTTAATGTCCTTCCTGACGGGTCAAATGTTTGGTAGATAATTAGAGAGTCTTTGCTAAACCTTCCTGCTCTTCCACTAAGTTGATTATAAAGTTGGATATTTTTTTCTGTAGATCTTAGATCAAAACCCATACCGGAAAAATCTGCATCTACAACTACAATACAATTTAGATTGGGAAAATTAAATCCCTTAGAAATTAATTGTGTGCCTACCAAAATGTTAATTTTGTTTTTTTCAATATCTTCCAGTAAATTTTTAGTTTCTTTTTTCTTAGACAGGAAGTCACTTGATAAAATTTTTATTTTCTTTTCAGGAAAGATCTGTTTTAACTCTGAAAAAACTTTTTCAACTCCGGGGCCATACATCTGAAATTCACAATTTAAATCTGATTTTTCACATTTTACTTTAATATTAGTTTTATGCCCACAATGATGACACATGGCTTTATTGAGATGCTTGTGAAATGTCAAAAAAATTGTGCAATTTGGACATTCTAATTTTAATCCACAATTTCTACATATCATAAAAGGAGCAAATCCTCTTCTGTTAAGAAAAAAAAGTACTTGTTCATTTTTGCTCAAATATTTTTTAACTAGCTTTAGGGTTTTGCTGTCTATCCAAATATTTTTATTTTTTTTATCAAGATTTAGATTAATTATCTCAGCATTTGGTAGTGAAAAATTTTTGTATCTTTTTTCTAATTTTGTAAAATTATATTTTCCATTCCTAACATTATTGTAAGTTTCTAGGGAAGGAATAGAAGTTGATAACAATACTGGAATTTTTTCAATTGATGCTCGTGATATTGCCATATCTCTTGCATTATATCTTATTCCTTCATCTTGTTTATATGAAGCATCATGCTCTTCGTCGACAACTATTACTCCAAGATTTTTAAATGGAAGGAAAAGCGATGACCTTGCTCCTAATATTAGTTTTATTTTACCATTAAGAATATTTTGCCAAATTATTCTCCTATTTTTTTTTGATATTTTTGAGTGCCAAACTGCAGGTTTAAAACCAAAATAATCTTCAAATCTTTGATTGAATTGGTTGGTCAAAAATATTTCTGGTAGCAAAACTAAAGCCTGTTTGTTTCTTTTAATGCATTCCTTAATTTTTTCAAAATAAACTATGGTTTTTCCTGAGCCAGTAACTCCTTGAAGTAAAGTGACATTAAATTTATTTCCGAAGCTGTTTATTTGATTTAAACATTTTCTTTGTTCTTCGTTTAAATTAAATGGTATTACTTTTTTAACCTTTGTATTAGTAATTTTATCAGATTTTTTTTTAAAAAAAGATTTGTCTCCAATAAACATTTTTAAAACCATGCCTTTGGGAACTAAATTGTAGATGGAAAACCAATTTATAAATTCTATCAAATTTTCTTTAAAAGAAATTTCATTTTTTTCTATAATAGTTCTTAATTTAAATTCTTTATTTGTTTCTTCTAGCTTGTCCCAAATTACTCCTATTTCTTTTTCTTTTCCAAAAGGAACAGAAACTATTGAACCTGGCTTTAATTTACCAAATTTACCGGACAGGTAAGTGTGCGGGTGATCAAAAATCCTTGGGATAAGAACAGGTACTTTCATTAAAAATTGTTTAAATAATTTTTTAAAAATGAATAGGTCTTTTATCTACTGCCAAAGCAGCTTCTTTTATTGCCTCGGTATGAGTGGGATGGGCATGGCACGTTCTAGCTACATCCTCTGCATTAGCTCCAAACTCCATTGCCAAGGCCATTTCAGCAATCATATCACCGCAGTGTGGTCCAATAATATGTGCTCCTAAAATTTTATTTGTTCTTGAGTCTGCCAAAATTTTTACAAATCCAGCTGACTCATTATTAACTTTTGCTCTTGAGTTAGCTAAGAATGGAAACTTTCCAACTTTATATGAAATTTTTTCTTTTTTTAATTCCTCTTCAGTTTTTCCAACCGATGCTACTTCTGGAGAAGTATATATAACTCCTGGAATAACATTATAATTTACATGTCCAGCCTGGCCAGCAAGTATTTCTGCTACGGCAATCCCTTCTTCTTCGGCTTTGTGAGCTAACATTGGACCTTTAATTACATCTCCTATTGCATAGATATTTTGCACAGAAGTTTGAAACTTTTTGTTAACCTCAATTGCTCCCTTGCTATCTTTTTTTACACCTACTTTAGAAAGATTAAGTCCTTCGGTATAGGGTTTCCTTCCAACTGAAACTAAAACTTTATCACACTCTATTCTTTCTCTTGCCTGAGACTTGTTATTAGTAAAATCTACAATTACTTTGTTTTTTGAGTTTGTGACCGATGTAACTTTGCTATTAAGCTTAAATTTAATTCCCTGCTTGGTTAAAATTTTTTGAAATTCATTTGAAATTTCTCGATCCATACCTGGGGTTATAAAATCAAGATATTCAATCACACTCACTTCGGATCCTAATCTGGACCAAACAGAACCCATTTCAAGCCCTATGTACCCCCCGCCAATAATAGTTAATTTTTTTGGAGTTTCTTTTAGCGATAGAGCCCCTGTAGAAGAAATTATATTTTTTTCATCAATTTTTACTCCAGGTAGAGAGGCTGTTGTTGATCCAGTGGCTATAACAATATTTTTTGCTTTGTAGGAAGTTTTTTTTTGACTCTCATAAACTATGAGACTATTTTTTGAAAATAAAATAGCCTTACCTTTGATATAAGTTACCTTATTTTTTTTAAATAAAAATTCAACTCCTTTGGTTAAAACTTGTACTGATTTGTTTTTATTCGCCATAAGCTTTTCAAGATTAAGTTTTATATCGCCAGTTTCTATACCGATGCTGCTGAAATTTGTTTTTGCTTTGTGATAAAGCTCTGAAGAGTTAAGTAAACTTTTTGAAGGAATACAGCCTATGTTTAAACAGGTCCCACCAAGCGTTCCTCTAGACTCGACGCAGGCTGTTTTTAATCCAAGTTGAGCAGCACGAATTGCACAAACATAACCTCCTGGGCCTCCACCTATCACCAATAGATCAAAGTTTTTTTCCATTTTAAATATTTAAAAATAGTCTTTTAGGATCCTCTAAAAAATCTTTAACATTTTTTAGAAAAGATACCGCTTCTTTGCCATCAATAATTCTATGATCATAAGATAACGCTAAATACATCATTGGTTTAACAACTATATTTCCATCTATTACCACGGCTCTTTCAATTATATTGTGCATACCTAATACTCCTGACTGAGGAGGGTTTAATATCGGTGTTGATAACATTGATCCGTAAATCCCTCCATTAGTAATAGTGAAAGTACCTCCTTGAAGATCTTCTATAGTGATTTTCCCATTACGGGCCTTTTCACCTAATAAAGATATATTTTTTTCAATATCAGCAAATGACATCTGATCAGAGTTTCTAAGTACAGGAACGACTAAACCTCTGTCGGTTCCAACCGCAAAACTAATATTATAATAATTCTTATAAACTATTTCTTCATTTTGTATTTCTGCATTAACGGCTGGGTAGCTTTTAAGAGCGGCTATACATGCCTTAACAAAAAAAGACATAAAACCTAGTTTAATTCCATATTTTTTTTGAAACTCGGTTTGATGAGTTTTTCTCATTTGGATAATTTCAAACATGTCTACTTCATTAAACGTAGTAAGCATTGCTGCATTGTTCTGGGCTTCTTTAAGTCTTTTGGCTATAGTCATTCTTAATCTTGTCATTTTTACTTTTTCTTCTTCTCCGTATGTCTCTCTTCTTTTGTTCGGTGAAGGTTTGGATCCCATAAGACTAATTAGGTCTTCTTTTAAAACCGTTCCTCTTTTACCTGTTCCCTTTACGCTTGCTAAATCAATTGCTTGCTCTTCAGCTAATTTTCTAGCAGATGGTGAGGCCTCTCTTGTTGATTGTGTTTTTTCAAAATTATTTTTTGAAACCTCTTTTTCTAAAATTAAAGGCTCTTCCTCTAAATTATCTAAGATTAATGGTTTGCTACCGTTAGATGAAGGTCTTTTTGTTTCAATTTTATTATCTTGAATTTTTTTCTTTGCCGTTTTTTCAAATAAAACTACATCTTCTTTCTCTTCTTTTTTAGGAGGCGGGGTGTATTTTTTAACTTGTTCTTTTGGTTTTTTACTTATTTCTGAAGGTTGGGAACTAATGCTGCCTAGTAAGCCGCCTACTTCGATCGTTTGTCCTTCAGTAACATTAATTTTTTCTAGCACTCCACTTAATGGTGACGGAACTTCAACATTAACTTTGTCAGTTTCTAACTCTACTATTGGTTCATCTGAATTGACGCTCTCACCAACAGATTTCAACCATTTAGATACCGTTGCTTCTGTTACAGATTCTCCTAATGTTGGAACTACAATTTTTTCTGACATTTAATTTTTTCTACTAAATACCTTTTCTAATATTTCTTTTTGTTCTGCAAGATGTTTGTTGTGATTTCCGGTAGCTGGAGATGCCGCAGCATTTCTACCTATATATTTAACTTTTTCGCCTTTTACTTGAATGATATCAAGAGTTCTATCGATGTAATATCTGGCTGTATTCCATGCACCCATGTTCATGGGTTCTTCTTGACACCAAAAAAATTCTGCTTTTTTATATCTTTTTAAAATTTTACCCAAATGCTTTACTGGAAAAGGATACAGCTGCTCTATTCTTATAAATACTGTTTTATCATCTTTAATTTTTTCTCTTGCTTCAATTAAATCAAAATAAATTTTCCCAGAACACATTACAACTTGTTCAATTTTTTTATCTTTTTTTAGTTCGATTAGATCGCTATTATCTAAATAAGAATGATCCTCTAGAATTCTATGGAAGGTTGTTTTTTTTGTAAAATCTTCAAGTCTTGAAACACACCTTTTGTTTCTTAGTAAGGACTTAGGCGTCATTACAATCAAAGGTTTTCTAAAATTTCTATGCATTTGTCTTCTTAGAGCATGAAAATAATTTGCTGGAGTGGTGCAATTGATTACTTGTAGATTATCTTGAGCACATAATTGTAAAAATCTCTCAATTCTTGCTGAAGAGTGTTCTGGGCCTTGACCTTCGTATCCATGGGGGAGCAACATAACTAAACCACTTGCTCTTGACCATTTTGACTCCCCGGAAGAAATAAATTGATCAATGACAACCTGGGCTCCATTTGAAAAGTCACCAAACTGGGCTTCCCATAAAACTAATGTTTCAGGTTCTGAAAGAGAATACCCAAACTCAAATCCTAAAACCCCTAATTCCGATAAAAGACTATCTATGATTTCAAATCTTTTTTGATTTTTCGATATATTATTTAGAGGTATATACCTATCATGACTTTCTTGATTTCTTAAAACTGAATGTCGCTGACTAAAGGTTCCTCTTCCCGAATCTTGCCCAGAAAGCCTGACTGAAAAACCTTCATTCAAAAGAGTTCCAAAAGCAAGTGTCTCTGCTGTTGACCAATCAATCGGCTGGTTTTTTATAAACATTTTACTTTTTGTGTCAAATAACTTGATTAAGGTTTTGTGTACATTAAAATTTTTAGGTATTTCTGTAATTTTTTTTCCAATTTCTAAAAGTTCTTTTTTTTCAACTCCCGTGATACCTCTTCTATCTTGTCCTATTTCAGGTTTAAATCTAGACCATACTCCATCAAACCATTTCATTTTTACTTTAAAATCTTTTGCATTTGAAAATTCCTTACTCAATAAATCTTTAAATTCTTTTTTTCTTTTCTCAACACCATCTGAAGAAATTAAACCTTCATTAATTAATTTTTGTCCGTATATTTGTAATGTAGTAGGGTGTTTTCTAATCGCTTTGTACATTAAGGGCTGAGTAAATGATGGTTCGTCTCCTTCGTTATGGCCAAATCTCCGATAACAAACCATATCTATAACAACATCCCTGTTAAACTTCTGTCTAAATTCAGTAGCTATCTTTGCACAATGAACAACTGCTTCTGGATCGTCACCGTTAACATGAAAGATTGGTGCTTGAACCATTTTCGCAAGATCAGATGGGTAAGGTGAAGATCTTGCAAATCTTGGTGCTGTTGTAAAACCTATTTGATTATTAACTATAATATGAATTGTGCCTCCAGTGTTATGACCTGGCAATCCTGACATCGCAAAACATTCTGCTACCACGCCCTGTCCAGCGAATGCTGCGTCTCCATGAATTAAAACTGGTATAACTTTCTTTCTTTCTTTATCTTTGTGAAAAAATTGTTTAGCCCTAACCTGCCCAAGAACAACTGGGTTAACAGCCTCAAGGTGCGAAGGGTTATCAGTTAAGCTTATGTGAACCAAGTTCTTATCAAATTCTCTATTAGCAGAGGCACCTAAATGGTACTTCACATCACCCTCAAAATCTTTTTTTGACGTTATACTCTGACCAAAAAATTCTTTAAAAATTGCTTTGAAGGGCTTTTGCAACATATTTGCCAGCACATTCAATCTTCCTCTGTGAGGCATACCAATTTTAACTTCTTTAACCCCTAAATGACCTCCTCTTTTTATTATTTGTTCTAAAGCTGGAATGAGAGACTCTCCTCCATCTAAACCAAATCTTTTTGTACCAACAAATTTTATGTGCAAAAACTTTTCAAAACCCTCTGCTTGAACTAGTTTGTTAAGTATTGCTTTCTTTCCATTTTCTGTAAACTTAATTTCTTTTTCTTGTCCCTCTATTCTGTCTCTAATCCATTGTCTCTCTTCTGGATCAGACATATGCATAAATTCAAAACCAATATTTTGACAATATTTTCTTTTTGCTATTGAAAGAATTTCTTTAAGAGATGCAGTCTGAATTCCAAGAACACCGTCTAAAAATATTTTTTTGTTCTCATCTTTTTTTGAAAAACCATATGTTTCAGGTTTTAACTCAGGGTGTTCTATTCTTTTCTGAAGGCCTAATGGATCTAAGTTTGAAATCAAATGACCTCTTATCCTGTATGCTCTAACAAGCATGTTTGCTCTTACAGAATCTTTTGCTGATTCTAATAAATTTTGATTTACCGAATATAATGCTAAATCTCCATTTTCTTTATTTTTATTTTTTTCACTAATTATCTTGGTAATTTTAATCTTTTTTTTTGGCGACCAACTAGGTCCATTAGCATTTTGTAAAATTTTTTCTTTTTGATCGTTCAGTCCTTCAAAAAATTTTCTCCACTGTTCGGGGAGTTTATTAGGATTGTTAAGATAGTCAGCATAAAGAGTTTCTACAAATTCTGAACTATTGTTTCCCAAAAAAGAAGTTTTTTCAAAAATGTTATTATTTTTATTGATAGTCATCATTTTAATAATATATTAACACAAAAATTAAATATTCAAATTTTAACTTTCACATATTTAATTTTTAAGTCTTGCATGAAGTGTTTTTCCTATATCTGCGGGAGATTTTGATATAGTAATTCCAGCAGATTTCATAATCTCAATTTTATCTTCTGCTCCCCCTTTTCCGCCTGAAATGATTGCGCCAGCATGTCCCATCCTTCTACCCGGTGGAGCTGTGAGACCTGCAATAAAACCAACTGTTGGCTTTTTAACTTTAGATTTTTTTAAAAATTCAGCAGCTTCTTCCTCGGCTGAGCCCCCGATTTCTCCTATCATAACTATAGAGTGGGTATCTTTATCTTTTAGAAAGAGCTCCAAGCAATCAATAAAATTTGTTCCATTGATAGGATCTCCACCAATTCCGATACATGTCGATTGTCCTAAACCAATCTGGGATGTTTGGGCAACTGCCTCATAGGTAAGTGTGCCTGATCTCGAAACAATTCCTACAGATCCTTTTTTATGAATATTGCCTGGCATTATTCCAATCTTGCACTCATCAGGAGTTATTATTCCTGGGCAATTCGGTCCTATCAATCTACTCTTACTATTTGATAATGATTGTTTCACTTTAATCATATCAATTACTGGGATGCCCTCTGTTATACAAACAATTAAATTTAAATTTGCATTAATAGCTTCCAATATTGCTCCTGCAGCAAATTTTGGAGGAACATAAATCATGGTTGCGTTGGCGCCAGTTTTATCCTTTGCTTCATTTACAGTATTAAAGACAGGTAGCCCAAGATGCTTTTGACCACCCTTTTTGGGTGTAACACCGCCAACTAACTTTGTCCCGTATTTTATCGCCTGTTCAGAATGAAAGGTCCCATGAGATCCAGTAAATCCCTGACATATCACTTTAGTGTTTTTGTTTACAAGAACCGACATCTATTTTATTGCATCAACAATTTTTTTAGCAGCGTCATTTAAGTCAGATGCTGACAAAATTTTTAGTCCTGATTTATCCAAAATTTTTTTTCCTTCTTCAAAGTTTGTGCCTGCAAGTCTAACAACCAAAGGAACTTTTATATTGGTTTCTTTTGCAGCCTCTACGACACCTTGTGCAAGAATATCACAACGCATTATGCCACCAAAAATATTTATTAGAATACCTTTAATTTTTTTGTCTGATAAAATTAATTTAAATGCAGCTGCAACTTGTTCTTTGGATGCTCCTCCTCCAACGTCCAGGAAGTTTGCTGGTTCATGCCCGTATAATTTTATTATATCCATAGTTGCCATTGCTAGACCGGCTCCATTTACCATACATCCTATCGTCCCATTTAATTTAATATAGGCTAATTCATATTTGCTAGCTTCAATTTCTACTGGCTCCTCTTCATTTAAATCTCTTAACTCAAGAATTTCTGGTCTTCTGAATAAGGCGTTGTCATCAAAATTCATTTTGGCATCTAAACAAATTAGTCTTTTTTGTTTAGTTATCACAAGTGGGTTTATTTCAATAAGAGATGCATCTTTCTCAATTAAAATATTATAGAGTGCATTGACTAATTTTTTTGCATCTTTTGTTTGATCTTCATTAAGTTTAAAAATTTTTAAAATATTTTCAGTATCTTTTTCATCAAGTTTTTTTTTTAAATTAATCTTTGTTGTTATTATTTTATTAGGATTTTTTTCTGCTACAGACTCTATGTCTACCCCACCTTCAGTACTGCTTATAAACGCTATTTTTGAGCTAGCTCTATCAATAACACATGATAAATAAAATTCTTTATCTATATCATACGCTTCCTGAACGTAAATTTTTTTAACCTCTTTACCCTCTGGTCCGGTCTGATGGGTTACAAGAGTTTTGCCAAACATCTTATTTATTTCCTTAATATAATCAGATTTGCTAATTAACTTTACACCACCCGCTTTCCCTCTGCCTCCAGCATGAATTTGTGCTTTTATTACTACTTTATCTGAATTTAGATTTTTTATCTTTTCTGATGCTTCCTTTAAATTTAAAACAACCTCCCCATTAGAAACTGGGGCTCCGAACTTTTTCAGTATTTCTTTCGCTTGATATTCGTGAATATTCATTTATTTTTTAATTAAAACAATTTTCCTTCCCATACAAAAAATATTTGGAGATATTTTTATTAATATTTTGTCAATAAAATCCAAAATTTTCATAAAAAAATTGTTCATTGGTATATAAAAAGTTTTAGAAGTAACTCCGCCTGAGTTTAAAAAAATCAAACATTCTGATAATTCTTCATATTCAAAAGAGAAGTATTTTCCTAGTTTATTATTAAATAAGGATTTATCATCA
>CETI01205834.1_pt1 | contig 11188 bp, 10 predicted proteins | sample 361441 | NCBI WGS metagenome assembly CETI01 (sample SAMEA2622478, study PRJEB7988) | marine metagenome | biome: marine biome (ENVO:00000447); feature: deep chlorophyll maximum layer (ENVO:xxxxxxxx); material: "saline water (ENVO:00002010), including plankton (ENVO:xxxxxxxx)" | depth 90 m | reverse complement strand
AAACTGCCGTCACTTGCATTAATTGTTATATCTACGCCTCTGTATGGCACACCAGCAGCAGCATTACCTCCTGTCGTATTAGTCCATAAAAGGCCAAAGTTGCCTGACCCATCTCCTCCTAAACGTCTTAAAGCTCCTTTATAACTGTTGTTATAATGCATACCATCCATAGATGCATTACCAACTTGAGCATTCCCAATAGCTGTAACTGTCCCAGCTTCATTTACTTTGGAAAAATAGAGTGTGTCAGGGCTAGTGTCTGTGTCGCAAAATAACATATACCAAACATTATCAGCCGTATCCATGTAGCCGCCAACGTATTGATTTGCGTTAGCACTCCCTGCCCCTTCCGCAACTGTCATGCCTCCGTTCCAAACCCCATCTGTTGACTCAGTCCCATCTATATTAAACAAGGTTGCATCAAAAGAAGTGTTAGCACTCACAGTTGTTCTAATTGATCTACCAGCCGTTCCTCCAGGGAAACCTTTTCTATACATATTAAGGTATGCTCCAACACCTTGATCGCACCCATAATAAGGCCATCCACTTGTATCTTGGTTAGGAAACCTTGGTAGTGAGCTTGGATACTTTTCTGCGTTTCTTCTAATTATTCCTACCATTATTCATCGTGCCCCATCATTACCATATTTACACTAGCAACTGTACTTCTGCCAATAATAAAGTCACTAGCCCCTGCTACTACTGGTGAAAAACTTATGCTTTCATCTGGAGCTATTTGAGTATTTTCTAAAAGCTTCTGAGCATTAGCAAATGTAGCAGAACTATCTCCTACTCCAAGTTGAACGAATGCTGTCGATGAACTTCTATTAAGTATATGAACAGTATAAGTGCCTCCAGAGGAGCCAGCCTGTCCTATATTTGTTGTTGTATTTGCGCTGAGATCAGCACCTGATATTTTGACTGCCATTATAATTGCCCCATAAAGAATGCTTTAGATGTTGACATACCTGTACTATCTGCAAAGCTAAGATTACCGCTTCCATCAGTTTGCATAAATTGACCAGCATCTCCATCAGAAGATGGTAATGTTAGTGTAATATCTGCTGTAGATGCAGGGCCAATAAGAGTTACTTTATTAGTACCATTATCTGAATCTTCAAAAAACTCTATCTTACCTGCACTTGTTGAGCCATTTTTTAACTGTAAAGCTCCTGCATTTAAAGTCATTCCATTTGCATCAACTGTAACTTTATTTACATTATCAGCATATAAATGAATTTCATTAGCAGTTTCAAAATCAACTTTAGTTTGATCATCTTCACCAATCTTGATGTCAGTAGCTAATAATGAAGTAATTCCTGTTTGAGCTGCAGCTAATACAAAATCTAAAGTATTATCAGAATCATCATAAGTAACTGCAATACCAGTTTCTGTATTAGAGCCTACCATTGCTCCAACTGTATCTGATATTGTTTCAGCTAAAGTTGTACCATTAACTGTAATCGCATCTGCTTCTAGTGTGCCATCTATATCTACATCTCCACTAATATCAAGTGTGGCTGCAGTTAACTCACCAGTGATAGTAAAGTTTCGTAATCCTGTATAATCTTTATTAGAATCAAGAATTACTGCTTTAGATGCTATTGCTGTTCCTACTGCTGTTGAACCAAGATCAAGAGCATTAAGTTCTCCTACAACTGCTGTAATACCATCTAATACATTTATTTCTGTAGCTGTTGCAGTAACAGCAACATCTTCATTAATTTTAGGACTTGTAAAAGTTTTATTAGTTAAAGTATCAGTAGTGGTCTTTCCTACTAAAGTGTCTGTCGTAGCAGGAAGAGTAATAGTAACATTGCCACTAAAAGCACTATGAGCAGGAGCTTGAAGTTGAGCATAGTGAGCATTAGATGCTTCACAATAAAATCTTACATAAGATTGCGCTCCACCATTTTTTATAGATACAGCTCCTTGAGAAATATCTACACCGTCTGAGCCATCTATTCTAACTACACCAGTTCCATTAGGTGTTAATGCAATATTTCCATTAGATGTAGAAACTAATCCATTACCATTAACATCAAGATCTCCACCTAACTGAGGTGTACTATCTTCTGCTACATTAGAAATACCTGTAGAAGTAGCTAATCCTGATACCAGTGTACTTCTTGATATTTTTTTTAAACCGCCTCCAGAAGTATCTATTGCTAAAAGCACATCATCGTTAGCTACTGAAGATATTTCAGATAAAGACCCAATTGCTGTAGGATTAAAATTAGTACCATCTGCAATAAGAAGCATTCCAGATGTATTAGTTCCCATTACTAAATCATCACCACTAATAGTTAAATCACCAGTAACAGTTAAATTAGCACCGACTACTGCATTTTGAGACGCATCTAATGTAAAAGCAGTTGTGCCTCCTGTAGCCATAGTAATAACATCAGAGCCACTAAATGTAATAGAGGTATTAGTATCTCCATCTCCTGCAATACTATCTAATTGAATAGAACCTACATTAGTAATGTTATTATCATTAAAAGAAGTAGCCCCTAACGATATAGTTCCTGTTGCTGTTAGGTTAGAAGAGCCTATATCTATTGCACCAAAACCAGATGTAATAGATCCTGCATTTAAAGCACCTACAGTAGTTAAGTTTGTACCTGTATCTAAAGCAGCCTCAAAGTAAGTCTCAAAGTCAGTTAATGCTACTTGTTTCATTGTGCCGTTATCATTAACGACTACACGATCAGCATCTGCAAGAGTAGTAGAAGTAGCAGAAGTATCGCCATCCATTACATTTAATTCAGTAGCAGTAGACGTTACTCCATCAAGTATATTAAGTTCAGAAGCAGTAGAAGTAACACCATCTAAAATATTAATTTCTGCTGCAGTAGATGTAATAGTAGTACCATTAAGACTAATAGTATCTAGGTAAGCTATACCATCAAGATATAAATCTTTAAATTCTAATGAGCTTGTACCTAGATCAATATCATTATCTGTAACAGGTACGATTGCTCCATCTTGTATTCTTATTTGTTCTACTGCACTACTGGATACCTCTACATAAATACCCCATCTATTATTAGTGCTATCAACTTCAATTTTATTTAGAAAATCAAGATCACCAATTTTAGATATACTGCCACCTTGTGCGGCTGATCCATCATGTCTATGTCCTGTTTCAGCAGCATCACTAGATGAATAAGCAAAAGCATTTAATAATTGATTGTATTCATTATTAAATAATGCTGCTGTAATCGTATCTCCATCAGAGATCGTACTTTGTCTTGTGTATGAGTAAGCCATTTATTATTTCCTACCTGCTGGCATATAATCTATGTAAAAGCCATTAATTGAGTAAGGTGATCGTTGGTCATCACTTTTGAGTCTAAATGCTACTGTATTTCCTGTCCCCTCAACTGCTTGTCTAACTAAAGGATTTTCTGCTGCTCCAAATTCAGACTCTCCAAATACAGCACTACCAAATGTAGCAGGTAAAGGAATCTGACTTAATGTATAAGAAGGAGGTTGAGGAGTTGTAGCACTTTCAAAATCATATTTAACCTGTAGCTCTGGTTGTACAGTACCTTCAGGAGTAACAGACACTTTTACATATTTAATAGTCTTTCTTGTGCCTATATCTCCAAAATCTAAATCAGGCGTATAATATTGAGCTTCTACATTAGAAGCACTACCTGCAGGATTAAATATATTACCTGTATCATGGTTATATACATATCCTGCATTATCTCCATGATATAGTTGCTCGACACCATCTTTATCTAAACCAGAAGCAAAACCAGTAGCTTGAATGCCTTTAGTTTCTGACCATTCAAATCCATTAGGAGTAAGAGTTCCTATAACACCTTTAGAAACTGCAGAGCTTTGAGATGTATTTGTATAAAATAATCTGTATTGAGATTTACTTCTAAGTACCCCACTTGTAATAACAAAGTTATTAATACCATCTGCAATAACAGTAGTAATTTTTTGTATCTGTCTACTAACAGAACTTAACTCTACGTCGCCAATTCTTGCTGTACCTGCAACTGTACGAATACCATCAGGGCTAAGAAATAAAAGGTCGCCACCTATTTCTTGAATACTTTGTCCATCTAAACAACCAACATTTTTTGTAATCGGTACAACTGCAATATTAGTGCTATCACTAATGTTAATTAATTTAAATATACTGTTTTTACAAAATATAATTAAATCACTACGAAAGCTGGCTAGTCCTACAATAGAGTCTGTTAGTTGTATACTTCCTGCACCTGATCCACTAAAAGAATCAGGATCAAGGCTAGAACTAAAATATATTTTATTCTTAGCTGTAGGCGCACCACCTACAACAAAATGATTCTCATGAATTACACCTACAGTAGGAGCTGTAGTGCCATCTACTGTAATTTCACCTGCAAAAAAAGTTCTATCTGATAACCCTCCAGTGCCTGTCATTTTAAAAAAGAAAGGTTTATTAGCTCCATCGCAGATTAATACTTCACCATAATCAGATGTACCTTCAAACAAAGCAAAACTACATTGCCCTTGGCTTGTTCTAGCATCATTAGATCGTCCACTAAAAGTGCTAAAATTATCGCCACTTCCTGAAACACTGGCTTTATTTATTTGTAAATAGCTAGTTCCATCTTGACTAAAAAATATACCTGTTCCTGAACAGACGATTACTCCATCTGCATATACAAACATACCTAGTATTCTATTACTTGAATTAGGTCTAACTGAAGATCCTCCACCAAATAGTGTAAAACCATTGATGCGCCTATAGCCTCCATCAGGATCTACTTCAAAGTTAAGTAACTCTGTTGCAACTCCAGGTTGTCGCATAACTTCAAGTTGATTTAAATTTACATTTAAACCACCTCGACAAGCTAGAGCAAAAGGCTGAGACATTAGAGAAACCTTATTCTGTCATCTTTAAAGTATCCTGGTGCTTGCTCTGTAAGATTTAACTTCATTAAACGTAGACCTCGTTTATAATCTTCTAATGCAAAAGCAGCAGCTTGAGGATTTTCTTTAAATTGATGGACATAGTATCTAGCTCTAGCTAGTAATACAGGCTTATAAGTATTAGGAAATACTAATTGATCGCTATGTGCAGAAAGTTCTGTAGGTAAGTTGTAAGCATAAAAAAAGATTCTATACACTTTATCTGGTATAGGACTTAATCCAAACTTTCTATTATCAGGACTTTTAATTACCCTATCAGGAACACCAAAATTTTGAGTGTCTGCATCATCTTTATTTTGAGCAACTCTAAAGTAATCTTTCCATTCTTCAGTAGTAGTAAATCTTAAATTTTTTACAGTAAAAGGAGCTGATTCTCCTGATACACCTACTGTAGTTAAAAGAAAATTATCCCAATCTATAGAACCATAATCTGTATTAATACTAGAACTATCACTTTTAAGTAAATACCATCTAGTACCAGCTACTGTTTCTATAAAAGCATTACCATACATAGGATCAGTAGACCCACTTAATCCTGTTGCAAGAAAAGGCCATTGTGGTTCTTCATTAACAATATCAAGATAAGCTCTATTAACGCTATCTTTTATATGTGCTTGCACCCCAATAGCACTAGAAAAAGTAGAACTGCTTAAAGTTACTTCATTAAGCTCTCTTAATAGATCATTGCAAAGATTAAGATAAGTTTCTGACATTACTTACCTACTTTTTTCTGAGCTTTTTTATGAGCTGCAGTAAAAGTAGAACCTCCTCTCATCTCTTTACGCATCATTGCCATGTGCTTTGCAGAATGATGTTTAGAATGTTTTTTTAAAGTTTCTTCTTGGCGTTTAGTTAATTTTTTAGCTTGACTACCTGTTTTGTAAGCAACTCTACTTCCACCCATCATTTTCTTTTTAGCAGGCGGTCTTCCTCGTTTACTTCCGTATGTACCTTTTCCTTGAGGCATACTTATCTCCCACTATTATTGTTTAGGTTTAATTTTAGGATTATCTGAATAGTTTTTAACATGCTCAGGAATACTATGTTTCCTAGCACACATTCTTTCAAACTCATTAACAGAAACATACTTACCCATAGCTGCTTTCATTCTAGGCATTTTACTACCGCCCATCATTTTTTTTCTTCCGTACATATCTAATCCTTTTCTTTAGTCTTAGATTTAAAAATTTTATCGTAATTTTCGTAATACTTATTACGATCTTCCATTTTTAAATAGTGACCCCTAATTTTAGATTTCCTTCTAGGACTCATTCTTATAGGATCTTTTTCACTTCCTATTTGTGGCATTTCTTATCCTTATTAAAATAGGGAGCTGCCGAAACAACTCCCCATATCTTAATATTAGTCTATACCATAGAAGGCAGAAACTAATGCTTCGGGTCTAAGAACCTTGGCTCCATATACGTGAAGTCCACGTACAATGTCACCAAAACTGCTAGGATCACGTAATACTTCTGTATTAGTGATTGTCTGTGCAGTACACGTAGACGAAATATGCCCAGCAATAACTTTACCTGCAGCATTAGATGTTGCAGCAATATTATTACTCTTATACATATTGAATCCACGCAATAGACCAGAACTTACTAGACCATTCCTAATAGAACCTTGTCCTGCATTAAAGTCTACAGACATTAACTTAGACGAGGTTGCTACTAACTGCTCGTAGAACTCAGGATTAGCTAAGAACCATCGACCTTCTTCAGGTACATTTTGCTCATCAAGCAAACGTGCCATGCGAGAAAGAACGTCAATAGGATCATGCTCACCAGAAGCAAAACCTATATCTAGATTACCAGTACCATCAAAAGTACCAGCAGCTAGATCGGTAGCATTATCAGAACCTAATATATGATTAGGTGATGATGCCGATACTCCAGCAAACATTGTCGCAATTACTCCAGTATCAAAAGAATCTCTAAGTGCATAAGCAGCAGAAGAAGTTGCAACCTCTCTAAAGTTAACATGAGACATATTTGTTTCAATGTCATCTACGATAAACTTAAAAGCATTAGCAACATCTATAATTAACGTAACTTCTTGGTCAGTTAATTTAGTAGCTGTTATGTCTTGTCCTCTTTCATACTGATCTACAGTAATTTCGGGTTCTTTAATAATCCTTACTGTGTCTCCAAAAGCAGAAATTTCACCAGCATAATCCGTATTTGTAATAGCCTCTGCTACAGAAGCTTTACGGAAAAAGTTTAGAACCTGCTTGGAATAGACCTTGGGTAAGAAAAACGAGTTAGTTTGGCCCGATACGGAGTTCGCAAAGTTCGCATTAGTATCCGTACTGGGTTCAAAAAATTGATCGCTCGTATTTGCAGCCATTTTATATTTCTCCTAAGAAAAGAATTTAACTTCTGCGAATCCTTCCCTCTGCGTGAGCTAGTTTGATCTCATCTTCATATCTGTCAAATTGATCAAGGGACATTTTCGCAATTTCATCTTCAGTCCAAATTTTAGGCTGTTTAGGTTCTACATTTGTTGTCTTAGTAGAAACCATATCAGCAGCATTACCTGTAGCTACAGGTTTCCTTTTTGGACTTGGTTTTTGAGAGTTCTGTCCTTTTCCAGTTTCCGCTTTATAAAGATCAATAGCTTTTGAGGCTAAAGCAACATTATCAGGGTTTCGATAAATCCAATCTTGTATTTGATCTGGTTGTTGTTCAGCCCAAGAATGGAAGTCATCAGATCCCTTAATATCTTCATAGTCAGGGTGACTATCTCGCATTGTCTGTTCAGCTTCTCGTATTGCAATTTCTCGTTCTCGTTGCTCAATAGCAGAAAGACGAGGTTGCAAACTACCTACCTGTTCAGATGCAATGTTATGGGCTACAGACTCAACTGTATCATACAAGTCAGGATTAGCTTCTCTAAACTCTTGAAGTTCTTCTTGAGATTTAGGAGCTTCGTATTGAGGCTGAGTTGATTGCAGTTGAGCTTGGAAATCCATCTCTTTCTGCTTGAACTCACCTATTTTCTGATCATAGTGTTTCTTTAGATCATCGTATCGTTTTTTATAATTGGTAGTAGAAGTATCTTCAGGGGCCGATTTAGTTTTTCGGGTAGCCTGAGTATTAGAAACAGGTTCTTCCTCTTGATAAAAAAGTTCATCAGCTTTAGGCACAGGTTTATCCTGCCCTTTATGCCAAGGCTTTCTCATATTGTAAGGGTTAGGAACTTCTTCCTGTTCTACTATATCTGTATCAGACATTACTCTTTCCTTTTCTAAGGGGCTTGTTTTCTTGCAAGGTAGCCATTTCTAAACGTCTTTAGAATTTGGGGCTTGTGTATACAAGGTAGCCTTATATTAATTTGTACCTAATAAGCTAGGCGCACGATTAGACATTAGCATTTGTCTATTGATATCTTCATTAGACATTGCCTCCATCAAATCAGGATCTTCATCCTTCATTATCATACTGCCCATCCTTTTAGGCTCTCTCATCATGCCACCATCAAATGCACGTTCAGCATCATCCATCATCATCTGAAGATTATCTGCGCCTATTTGATCGGTAGCTTTTTTGGTGAATACAAACTCGCCATCTGACAGTCTGGCAGGTATTGAGTCTGATACACCTGTTCCTGGGCCTTCGACTTCTCCAGCACCAGTAAACTCAGAAGCAGTCGTAATCACCTTATCAAATATTTGACTTAGCTTTGGATCTGTTTCTAGAGCATTCATCAAGTAACTTTGTTCGTCATCATCCAAAGACTGATCAAGAACAAAGTTCATGTATTGATCTTCCATTTCTGCATCAGGTAACTGTGATGCTTCAGCTTCTGCCATTTCTTCAGGCGGTATATTAGGATAAGTATCTAAAGGCATCTTTGATTCCATCTCTGGTGGCATCATTAATGAGCCTTCTTGATACTCTACCCTACCTCCTTTATTAAAAGGAATAATAGGTTCCATATTTCGCTCACGTTCTCTTTGTCTTTCTTTTTTAGCAACTTCACGTTTTGCCTTTCTTGAAGAAGACATACCTCCTAATAAATCGCTTTCTGGATCTAGAAAATCCATTTCTGCATCATCTAATACAGTCTTCATTGTTAACTCAGGATTATCATCTAAATACCCTTTTATTTTGCCTTGTTCTTCTTTTATCATTTTTTTGTAAGAAGGATTAGAAAGTATACTCTGTTGTAACTCTTCTAATTTTGATGCGTAAACTTCATTAGCTACATCTTTATTTTTTATTTTTCTATATATTTTCTTTTTTAACTGCTTAATAGCTTTATCTAATTGTGTCTCTCCAGAAAAAAAGTTTTCTAAAGTGTCAATATCCATTTCAAGAAGTTGTCTTTCTTCATTAATTGATTCTTTAATATCAAACGCTCTATCAATATCACCCTTATCAACTTCATATTTATTTTTTATTTCATTTTGTTTATTAACACTTGGAAGTTTTTTAACAGTATCTCTAACTTCTTTAGTTGCATCAGATAACAAAGATCTAGCTAATGCTTTAGAGCCTACTCTAGTAACATTTAATATACCGCCAATAACCTTTTTTTCTCGCAGCATTTCTGGGGGAATCATTAATGAACTGTCTTGAAACTCTCTTTCTTGTTTCTCTAAAACCTCTCTTGCAGCATCATTTGTTAATCTTTTATATTGTTTTGAATATTTAGACTCTAACTCTAATAATTTAGTGGCATAAATATCATCAGCAATGTCTTTATCTTCTACTTTACTATAGATTTGTTTTCTTAATTGTTTAATTGCTTTTTCTAATTTAGGCTCTCCAGAAAAAAAATCTTCTAATGTTTCAATGTGATATTTATTTTCACGAACCTGAGATACATCTCTAAAGCTTCCCACTGGACGAGCCATTGCCGCCGCTTGTTGCGATAAAATGTCTTCTTTAGATGAGCCTATACCTGTTGCATCCTTAAAACTTTGATCTTTAGGCAGATCTTTAGAAATCTTTTTAACATCTTTAGTTGCATCATCTAATAATAATTTACCTGCTTTTCTAGCTCCTACACTACTTAATCTTAATAAACCCCCAAATATTTTTTTCTCTCGCAGCATTTTAAAATCTTCGCCTGAGATTTTCCCATCATCATTTTTATCTAATAATGATTGATTACCTACTAAAGAGCCTTTGTTATACATCATGCCGCCCATAGCTTTTTTTTCTTTGTCTTGCATTTTGTTTACAACTTTTTTAGCTAAATTAATACCACCTACTGCTTGCCCTAAAGCTGTACTACCTGCAGCAAGTTCTATAGCTTTTGTGGCTATCGGATAGTTTTCTCTAGCTTGATTAACTCTATCTGCTATTCTATCTCTAAGTCTTCGCCTGTCTGAAAAATCAGGTGTAGGATCAAAATCTTCAAGCAATGCTTCGCTACTTAAAAAAGAAGGATCTCCTCCAAAATAATTAGAAGTATTAAAACCAGAACCACTAATTCCTCCTCCCCCTCCCCCTCCACGAGGAGCATTGCTAGAAAAACCTGGTCTTCTTGCTCTTACTACTACTTCTTCCATTTCTTTAGCCATTACTCATTCCTATCTTTAGCTTCGTTTACGCTATCCTTCAACTGCTCTAGGCGTACCAGCAAATTCACCTTCCCCTGGCTGCGGTACATTTCCAGTTCCGATGTTGCCGCCACCAGTACCTGTAACTCCAAGTCCTTGAGCTTCAGGAGGTATTCCTTCAGGGGTTCCCATAACTCCTGGTTGTTGGTTATCGGGGCCAGCTTCCGAGCCAGTTGCTTGTCCAGCATTTTGTAGTCCTATTATTTGAGCCATTACAGCAGCTTCTTCAGGATCATTCATTAATTCGTCAGGATCTAAATCAAGGCTTAAAGCTAACTCACTTATTAATTTATTTATTTTAATAAATGGAGCAACTGCAGGATTCTGTATAGTTTGCAAGAAAGTAGTCAGCCTTTGGCTCCTGACTTCTTTTTGCATTAAACTATTTGTACCTGTAGCTTTAACTTCTAAATCACCTTCTACATCTAGTGCAGAATCTAAGAACTGCATATTCCATTGAAAATAAGCATCACCTAAAGGTTTAAGTAAGAAATCATCAAGATTTTTAATAACTGTTTTAATATTTAAACTAGCTGCACCTAGTAACATTGACATCCCTGAAGCAGTACGAGTCATACTCTGTACGCCTGTCATGCCATGTGAGTAACTAGGAATACCTGTTTGTTCATCTGCAAGCTGTCTAAACTTATCAAACATCATCATATTTTCAGTAGA
>CETI01008485.1_pt1 | contig 11206 bp, 10 predicted proteins | sample 361441 | NCBI WGS metagenome assembly CETI01 (sample SAMEA2622478, study PRJEB7988) | marine metagenome | biome: marine biome (ENVO:00000447); feature: deep chlorophyll maximum layer (ENVO:xxxxxxxx); material: "saline water (ENVO:00002010), including plankton (ENVO:xxxxxxxx)" | depth 90 m | reverse complement strand
AACTCTCCATTATTAAAATTTCCATTAGCAAATTTTTTTCCTGATTTGTGCCAGGAATAATATTTACCATTTGGTTGACCTTCCTTAATATCTTGGACATAAAATTTGCTACCATTACGGTAATATCTGATTAATTTGGTTGTGGTTGAGTCAGAACTTGAACCATTTCTAATTACTTTATAATCTCGAGTTAGTTTTATTCTGCCATTATCATATCTATCAATGATTTCAGTTTTTGGGGTACAACCAAATAATGATAGTGTATAAAAAAGAATTATAAGGTTAACAATTGTTACCAACATTCACGCGCACGTAATAATTTCCTTAGCAATGAGCACTGGTATCAAAATATATAATATTGTATCGCGGATAAGATAATATAGAAAAAAAACAACTAGTACTATAGGGCCTTTTTGTTTTAATAGAAGTTTTAAGCCACCTTCTTTCCTAATATCATTCCATTCACGAAAAAATTTCGGCTTTACAAACTTCATTCATTCTTTAGTTCAATTTTGTCAAATTTCAGATTTTCGTATTTTTCCCAAATTGTTTCGCCAGATGCCTGTTGGAATCGAAAAGCAAAAACTAGAGCATCCATAAAAGTATTATTTTGAAATTCTTTATGGCTATAATACTCATCAATCCAACCTATAAATTCCTTGATATCTATTTCTTCTAGCTGATCAAAAATCCCAAAGACTGTCTCTGCTTTATTATCATAATACCATTGTGTTACTTTATCGTAACCAACTTCCTTTTTAAGCGCATCATATGTTTCATAGACTTGAGTCATATAAGAAAATAAATATATACTTTTCTCTTCTTGATCTAGAGTCGTCCAATATAAAGATATGATATTTCTCTCTTCATAATCCCAGTTACTATCTTGTGCATATATTATTGAATTTGTAGTTAACATTAATGCAATTAGAATAGAAGAAAATAATATGTGATTGTTTTTCATATTTGAATGTAGGAATTTTACGAATAAAACTTATTATAATAGCAATCAAATCTATGTTTAAGATTTAGGAAAACATTAATTTGATTCAACCCAATCACCATTATCCTTAATTAAATCTATAAGAGCTTCAACTGCTATTTCTGCAGGTATATTTCTTTTTACTACTTCATATCCTTTATAAAGGGATATTTGCCCAACTCCCGTACCAACATATCCATAGTCTGCATCAGCCATTTCACCTGGCCCGTTAACTATGCATCCCATAATTCCAATCTTTACACCTTTGAGATGATTTGTTCGTGATCTGATTTCACCTGTTACTTTTTGAAGATCGAATAATGTTCTTCCGCAGGAAGGGCAAGATATATATTCAGTTTTGGATATACGTGTTCTAGTTGCTTGCAAGATACCAAAACTTAGTTTTGTATTGATATCATTAGAAAAATCAGAGCATAACCAAACACCATCACCAAATCCATCTAATAATAAAGATCCAATATCTGTAGAACTAGATAATTGAAATTCATCTTTTGTTTTCTGAAAATACTCTTTTTTAATTATAACTGGAACTTCCCAATTGAGACTAACAAGTTCAAAAAAGAATCTTCTTATATCTGCAACTGCATGTTTATTTTTTGTTTGAATTAATATAACTACAGAATCATCATTTTTAAGATTTAAAATATCAGATGATAAAGAATCAGTAGTTAACACATTAATAAAATTTATTGTTCCTTTATCTCCCTCATGATCAAGATATTGATCCAATGTAAACAATGGGAAAGTTTGATCAGTATTTTTCCATGATTCTATATTTTGAATAACATTAAGCGTTCCTGGTAAACTAAAGTCTATGTTTTCATTACCTATATAGATGTAATCTACAGCCTGATCACTAATTATCCATTTATCAATATTTTTAGAATATTTATAGCCTATTTGCTCTAAATCTTTCTTTAATGATTTATTTCTTTTTGAAAGATCAATAAATACACGTGGAACTTGTTTTTCCCCAATATTATTTATTAAAATAGAATTTCTTTTAGAATAACTATATGGTTGGAAAGATGGGTTAATAATTGATGGTATTTTTGCATGTTTACTACGTTTTTTATACCGTTTAATTAATTCTTTTGCTACCGGTATTTCTAGCTCAGGTTCTTCTGTCAAAGAAACGCGGATTGTATCTCCAATACCATCTTCTAATAAAGCACCTATCCCAACCGCAGATTTTATACGACCATCCTGCCCTTCACCTGCTTCAGTAACCCCTAGATGTATAGGATAGTTCATACGTTCTTTTTTCATCATAGCCACAGCTAATCGATATGCTTGTACCATAACTTGAGTATTACTTGCTTTCATAGATATTATTAAATCATAATAATTTAATTTTTCACATATTCGAATAAATTCTAATGCAGATTCTACCATACCGAGCGGCGTATCTCCATATCTACTTAATATCCTATCAGAGAGAGAACCATGATTAGTTCCTATACGCATAGCAGTATTATGTTCTTTACAAACCTTAACTAAAGGAATAAATCTCTTTTTTATCCTATCTAATTCTTCAGAATATGATTCATCATTATAATCTATATGTTCAAATTTCTTTTTGTCTGCATAGTTACCAGGGTTAATTCTGACTTTTTCAACAATCTCAGCTGCAATAAGAGCAGCATTAGGAGTAAAATGTATATCTGCTACTAAAGGGGTATCATAACCCTTATTACGAATTTCTTTTTTAATATTTATCAGATTTTCTGCTTCACGTTTACTTGGTGCAGTAATTCTAACTAATTCAGACCCTGCCTTAATCATTCTTATAGATTGTTCAACAGTCTCTTTAGTATCCATTGTATTTGTTGTTGTCATTGATTGCAACCGTATGGGGTTTTCACCTCCAATAGATATTGAACCAACTTTTACTTCTCTAGTTTTAAAACGTGAATATTCTGTTAAACTATTACAAAAATGATCTGGAGCTATTGTCACCTAGTATTCCTATTTTTTGAAAGGTCTAATTAAATAGCTCTCTGCTTCTTTAATTGCATAAGAATAATTATCCAATTGAATGCAATCACGATAATATTTGACAGCATTTTTTCTCTCTCCAAGAATATCATGTATTTTACCTTTTAAAAGCATTGCATTACCTAAAACTATATCTAACTCTGCACCATAATTTTCAATAGCAATATCTAATGAAGATAAAGCTAAAGGATAATCTCCATTTAAATAGTGATATAATGCCCATTCATATTTCCTATACGCAAGAAACCAATCTTTATGAATGTCTGTCAAATCTGGAAACATTGTGTCAAGCATCAGTAATGATTGATAGGCATCTGTTAATAACGAATTATTAAGTAGGCTTTCAGTATACAGGACTCTATAATAGTAACGTTTAGGAAAATTTGAAACAAGATCATGACTAAAAAGAAGAGCAAATTTTGGTTTAGGATTTATCCAAAGATGCATAAATACTAGCGTTCCTTTAGCTTCTATCCAAGACCATTGGCCATTTTCTGCTGCATTTAAAATCTTTTTTTCACCAGATACTTTTGATGGATTTAGACCAAACATCCCAGAGGTAGCCCAACGCACTAAAGTATTTGACATACCAGCATAATATTCTACAATTCCCAAAGGTAACTGTGTATCTATAATCTCAGGGTTATTATTTGCCACATCTAAAACTATACTAAATCCTTTATAACCCCACAGCAAAGTATTTAGCCATTCTTTTCGTCCAAGAGAAACTCTAGCTTTTAATCCGATTGTTGATCCAAGATATAATTTATAATTAGGATCATCAGGAAATCTATCAATCAATTCATTATAAACTGGTATAATTAAATCAATATCTTTTTTTAATGAATGCCAAGTAACATCTAATGGGTCATGAGCCTGACTATGGAGCCACCTTGCTGCAACCCAAGTCAAATGTACTGTAGGATTTTCTGGGAAATCTATCCTCGCATTATTTAAAATCGTTATTGCTTTCCCGGTATCATAGTTATAAAAAGATCTAACAGCCTTCCATATAACTTCATCACCCGAATACTGTGCATTTAAAAAACAAACAAGGTGTAGAATAGTGAAATAAGAAAATTTCATCTATAATAAATTATAGACTAGAATATTATCCGAACTAGGAACCTAGACGTTTTGATAATATCAGCCAACCCTTTGCATCATTATCTTCTGGATTTATCTGCAAACTTCTATTCCATGCTGCTATTGCAAGTTGATGCTCATTCATCTTCCAGTAGGTTACTCCCATTCCAGTATACGCACTAGAATCATTTGGACGTAACTCTAAAACTTCTTGAAAAGCTGATAATGATTCCTTAAACATAGCTTTATCTTGGTAGAAACGACCCAGCGTCCTAAAAGCACCTGGTAACCAAGCATAAGAATTAGAGTTTACACTTAGTGCATTTTCAAAAGAGGTTCTACCTAGGCCTGGCTCGCCCAATCGATTATATTCTACAGCTAAGATATAATATGCTTGCGGTAATAGATTCCGGACAAGAGGGTGTTGATTCTGATAGTGCAATAAATCTTCCCACACTGATGCTGCAAGCCCCCATTCTTGCGCATTAAAATAACTTAAACCTTGCATATATCTTGCATCAAGGTGCTGTGTATCAAGGTAGACAACATCGCCAAAACTTAATGCTGCATATATATATTTTCCCATATTGTAATACAGGTTTGCTAAACCTAGGTGGGACTGTTTATGCTTAGGATCCATTTTAATTGATTTTTGAAAAGATGCTTTAGCTAAATCAATTTCACCTAATTCAGTATAAGAAACAGCCTGCAAGTAAATGAACCCATTTTGATCTGGATAACTTTCAATGGCTTCATTAGCCATGGAAATAGCTTCATTAAATCTACCCTCATTAATCTTTTCATGTATTAATGTTAATTTTTTAGCCGGCCCCTCTGGCGCCTTAGAGGCTGTACGCACTAATACTTGTCTGCTCATTTCTAATCCAGGAGAGCCCTCATCCTTTATGGCCAAAGCATCTAATGTGCCTTTATGATTAGGATCAAGATCTAATGCCTCTTCATAAGATTGTCTCGCTTTTTGCAAGTCACCTAATTTTTCGTATAATGATCCAAGATAAAAATGTGAATCAGGATTATTATAATGTCGAGCAACTTGTCTTAGATAAACATCCTTTGCTTTAGACCAATTTCCATTAACTTCATAATGCAAACCAAGCTGTCTTTGGATACGTAAATCACCAGGAGAACTATCGGCTGCTTGTTCAAAATCTACAGTACTATATACAGGTCTAGATTCTAATCTTGTCAATTGTCTTTCTCTTTTAGGATCAATATACTTCATAGCTCTTCCCATTTTTCTTTTTGAATCAGAAAGATCATTGTTCAAATCATAAAGTTCTCCAGCTAACTGCATTGCGCTTAAGCTTGGCTTTTTAGGTTTAGCTATAGAAGATTTTTTACTAGATCCTTTCTTTAAAAGACCATTAATTTTTGATATATAAGATTTTGTAGTTTTTGAAGGGCTAATCTTGTATGCTCTTTTAAAATCACCTAAAGCAGCTTTATAATTTTTTGCTTTTAATCTTTTCTTACCTCTATCAAGATACTTTTTTGCTTGAGGATTGGATTTTGAAGATTTCTTTTTCTTAGACTTAGATTTCTTTTTTGATTTACTTTTCTTTCTTGAGCTAGATTTTTTCTTTTTTCCGCTTGATTTTTTTGAATTGCTTTTATTTTTAGTTGCAGACTTGGAGCTTCCAGATCTTTGCGCTAATAATTCTGATGATTGAAACGGTAAAATTGTAGTAAATAGTAATAATATTACTATTCTAATAATCCATCTGGTATGTGAATAATGCATGTGGACTGTAAACAATTTACGAAAATGCAATCAGTCTGTCAGCGAAATAATTTTATTACCTGCTATTTTATTAATGAACCAAATAATTCATATTCATTGAAATCATCAATTTTAACTTTGCAAATAGTCCCTTTTTCTAGCTTTTCATTAATTCTTACTATTTTGTCTATCTCTGGAGCATCATACTGAGTTCGTCCAATTGAAATATCTTTACCAACTTCATCAATAATAACTTTATGAGTTTCACCTACCATTGAACTATTTCTTTCATGATCTAAATCATTCTGAATATCCATAATTATCGCTTTTCTTTCGTCTTTTAATTCTCTTGGAACATTATCTCTTAAGTCAGCAGCAATAGTACCTTCCTCCTCAGAATAAGTAAAAACACCTAAATGATCAAATTTAATATCTGATATAAAGTCTGTTAATTCTTTAAAGTCTTCATCCTCTTCCCCAGGATAACCAACTATAATTGTAGTTCGAATACTGATGTCAGGGATAGCATTACGCAAACTATCAATTTTTTTACGAATTCCTTTTTGGTCTAATCCCCTTCTCATAGATTTTAATAAATTATCAGAAGCGTGTTGAACTGGCATATCAATATAATCGCATACCCTATCTGATTTTGCCATAGCATCTATAATTCTTTGATTAAGGTGAGCAGGGTGTGCATAATGAATTCGTATCCATTCAGGACCATTATCAATTTGATCTAACTGTGATAATAAATCACTTAAATAAACCTTTTTATTTAAATCCCAACCATAAGATGTTGTATCTTGAGCTATTATCATTAATTCTTTTATTCCATTATCTACTAATCTATTTGTTTCAGAAATTAAATCTGGTATAGTTCGACTTTTTTGTAGACCTCTCATTAATGGGATACTGCAAAAAGAACATCCATTATCACATCCTTCAGCAATTTTTAGATATGCATAATGAGACGGAGTAAGAATAGATCTAAAAAATAAAGGATCATCTTTCCCATAATCTTTTCCAGTTATAAAAGAAGCAATTTGTTTATGGTCATTAGTTCCAAAGAAGCGATCCACTTCTGGTATTTCTTTTTTTAAGTCATCATGATATCTTTCCGATAAACAACCCATCACTACTAATTGTTCAATTGAACCTGTTTTTCTCAATTCAGCAGCTTGCAAAATAGTATCTACAGACTCTTCTCTTGCTAGGTCTAAAAATCCACATGTATTTACAATAACTGTGTCTGCATTATCAGGCTCTTCTGTTACGTCATATTGAGTATTTTTTAAACCACCAAGTAATATTTCAGAATCTACTAGATTCTTTGCGCATCCAAGGCTAATAAGGTGTAGTTTTTTTCTATCTTTATTCATTATCTAATATAGAATTTATATAGTAATTATGGTCAAATTTTTCTAAATCTTCAATGTTTTCCCCTACCCCTAGAAACTCTATAGGTATGTTAAATTCTTTGTTTAGCGCAAAAACAATCCCACCTCTTGCTGTACCATCCATTTTAGTAAGTACAGCTGAATTAATGTCTGTATAGCTTAAAAATTCCTTTGCTTGAAATAATGAGTTCTGACCTAAGGTTGCATCAATTGTAATCATTGTACTTAAAGAATAATTTGCAAATTTTTCTGATATAGTTCTTTTCATCTTCTGTAGTTCAAGCATAAGGTTTTTATTTGTATGAAGCCTACCTGCCGTATCAATAATAATAATTTCAGAATTTTGAGAATTTGCAGCGGACATACCATCGTAAATAACTGAAGATGGATCCTTTGCAGATTGATTACTTATCATTCGAACATCAATTCTATTCGACCATATTTTTAATTGATCTAAGGCTGCAGCTCGATAGGTATCAGCAGCAACTAGTAAAACATTATTACCCTTTGATTTATAGTAATTAGCAAGCTTAGCTGCAGTCGTTGTTTTTCCTGTCCCATTAACACCAATAATTAATTTAACAAAAGGGATAGAATGATCAGCTATATTATTTGATTTTAATATTTTTATCATATAATCTTTAACCATATCGACATAATTAACATTCGTACTATTTTTAATTAAATTGATTATTTCTGTACTAGTATCAACACCGATATCTGCAGATATAAGGGTGCTTTCCAATATGTCCAGGGTTTCAATTGATACTTTATTCTTTTGCAGAGACTTAAAAGAATCTGATATACTTTTTCGAGTTTTTGTTAATGCATTAAATAGTTTGCTAATCATATTATTATCAAAGGGTTTTGTATTCTTCAATAAAGGTTCTATAATATTTTACCCAACTGATAATTAAAAGATACGAAGCAACAACTAAACATAGAAAAGGGAGATATGGAATAGCATCAATCCTAAATATATGAAAAAATATTCCCATTGTTGTAATACCTGCACCCCATTTACCCCACCAATTTGAGTGAAGAACAAATTGAGTGTGATTTAACAGATAAATAGCTGGTAATGCTATTGATACATATCGAAACAAGTAGAATATAAAGAACCAAGTAGGAAATCTTCCTTCATATACCATAAAAGCAGTGATAGCAAGTATAACAATAAAATCTGAAATAGGATCTAACCATTGACCAAAATGAGTAACATTATGAGATTTTCTTGCTACCCATCCATCTAGTGCGTCTGATAATATTGCAATTACTATCAACCAAAAAGTATAATTAAGGTACTGTTCATCACGAAGAGTATAAATTATAGGTATTGCTAATAAAGCCCTTAATAAACTAATAAAGTTTGCAAGTGTTAGAATCCTTGATGGATCTGTAATCCTTCTTTTAGTGCTATTTTCATTCATAATATAAAATATAGTTATTTATTATGAATAAATTAACATCCATAATTTAATCACGTATAATGCCTCTTACTATTCTTGTAGATGCACCAATATTATTATGAATAACATTAGTAGCGGCTTCACTCGCCTTCAATAATACTTTTTCATTATTAATTAATTCATTTGTGATATTATAAAATTCTTGACCACTTCTAACAGACCATCCCCCTCCAATATCAATTAATTCTTTAGCTTCATGAAAATTATCATATTGGGGACCAAAGATTACTGGCAATCTTGCAATTGCTGGTTCCATAACATTGTGAATTCCTGTAGAAAAACCCCCTCCAATATATGCAATAATTCCTTCCCAATATAATTGGGATAACACACCAATTACATCAACAATAATAACTCTGGGAAAATTTTTATTATCAGTTTTTTGTTTACTATAAATGTCAACTGAAAATCCCTTATCTGAAAAATAATCAAAAACTAAACTAATTTGCTTTGGAATTGGTTCATGTGGCACCCAATAGATATGTAAATCATTATTTTCATTAATTAAATCCATTAAGCCTTCTATTATATTTTTTCTATCCTCAATATGCATACTTCCTAATATTATACTTTTCCTTCTTTTTAAAATTCCTTTTGTATGTTCTATTGAATATTGATCAATAGATTTATTTACTTGATCATATCTAGGGTTACCTAAAACACGTGTAATTACATTGTTAGTTTCATTTAAAATTAATCGAAGTTTTTTATCATCATTCTTTGTTATCGTATATATGGAATGAAAGTTTTTATAGACATATCCATAAAAGCTTTTAACCAAGGGGATCAACTTTTTTGTATTTTTTTTAAACTTAGCTGCAAATAAAACTGTTGGTATATTCATTTTTTTCGCATTCCATATCAAATTAGGCCAAATATCATATGCAGCAAAAATTAGTTTTTTAGGTTTAATAATCTTGAGAATCGTTCTAGTTGACCAAGGAAAATCAAAGGGAAGATAAATTTTACAATCAATTATTTTATCATCTACATTATTATATCCAGATGGTGAAAAAAAACTAACAATTATTTTTATTTTGGGTTCTATTTCTTTTAAGCCTAATAAAACGGGTCTAGTTTGGAGAAACTCTCCGTGAGAAGAGACATGAAACCAATATATAATCTGATCTCCTTTACCAAGAGACTTTATGTAATGGTCTAAAATACCAAAAGTATTAAATCGACCAAAAAAACCCTCTCTTATTTTCTTATTTATAATTAAGCCTATAATGCCAATAATTACCATTATTGGCAAAAAAATAATATTATAAAGGAAGTACCATATGAAGATCATCTATCTAAAATGCCCCTGATAGAGTTTATTACATCAGAGCTAGAAATTTCATTTATGCAATATTGTTGGGGTCTGAAACAAGGACTTCGACCATTTTGACTACACGGTCTACACCAAATTTCTTTTTCTACAGTAGATGATCTTTTTAACATAACTCCACCACCCATTTGAGTATTAGTTGGACCTAAAATCATTAATACGGGAACACCCAATGCCTCTGATGCATGCACCAATCCTGTATCACTTCCAATTGTAAAACTAGATAATGAAATTAACGCAATAGATTCTCTTAAAGATAATCTTCCAAAAAGGGAAGTAACATTATTATTGATTTTATTAATTGAGTTACATATATCATCATTATTTCCACCTAACATAACTACTTTATATTTAAGACTCTCAGTAATATAATTTATTACTTTACTATACCTTTTCTTGAGCCAGGTTTTCTGCTTCCATGCAGCTCCAGGTATTAATGTTATAAATGATCTATCTACACCATTATTTTTAAGAAGTAATTCAGCTTCATTCCTTTCAATTTTTGATACAACCAATTTATTATCTGGTATATTATAATTATTGACTAATATTTTGTTTAGACATTGATGATAAAGCCATCGCTGAGAAAATTTATTATCAAAATCATTCCTATTAAACTGAATCATTTTAAACCTCTTCCACCTTGGTTTTTTATAAATGATTTTTTGAATACCTTTAATATGATTTAATATGATTTTAGATCGAATAACATTATGAAAATCAATTATCAAATCATATTTACGATCAGATATTTTCTTTCCAATATTTTTTAATTGATTGTAGTTAAAAAATCTAGAGATTGTTATGATACGATTAATAAATGGTTGACCTATTAATATTTCAGCGTATTCATCTAAAGTAATAATATCAATCTTAGCATCGGGAAACTGATCATTTAATGTCTGCAGAGGAGATGTTAACTGTACAATATCACCTATAGAACTGAACCTTAAGACCAAAATGGTCCTTAGCTTTTGCATACTAATAGTTTCTGTTAGAATTAAAAGCTACAAGGTCAATCAATGATTGTCTATAAGCTGAATCTGGATATTCACTTATAGCTTCAATAGCTTGATTACTAAACTCATCTATTTTTTGTTTAGCATAATCAAATCCACCTGAAGAATTAATTAATTGTTTTAATTTCTTGATGTCATCTTTGGATTTATTTTTAAT
>CETI01243865.1_pt1 | contig 11212 bp, 9 predicted proteins | sample 361441 | NCBI WGS metagenome assembly CETI01 (sample SAMEA2622478, study PRJEB7988) | marine metagenome | biome: marine biome (ENVO:00000447); feature: deep chlorophyll maximum layer (ENVO:xxxxxxxx); material: "saline water (ENVO:00002010), including plankton (ENVO:xxxxxxxx)" | depth 90 m | reverse complement strand
CTTTTATCTACCTCTTGTCCAAAAAGTTTACCTAAACCTGTTTTAAGTGTATCTCCTGTTAGTTCAGCAAAGCCACCGACACTTTCTACAGCATCAATAGCTCCACCACCTACAACAGCAGACGCTTCATTTAATAAATTAAGTCCCTCTTCTCCTTCGCCTTCCATCATATCGGAAGGTGGACCAGAAATACCTTCTATATTTTCTTCTTCTGGTAGGTCAGGTGGGACAGAACTCTGTCCTTGTGCCTCATCCTCAGATAGGCTAAGAGATGGTTCCGCAAGCCCACTACCACCAGTACCATTAATAGCTAATGATAAGCTTTGTTCTTCTTCCATAATTAATAATAGTTAGGGTTCCTGCTGCCAGGTACGAAACCACCTGAAAAGTTATTTGCGTAGGTTTGTAAAAGAGTAGAATTATTATTAAAAGTTTCTAAATCAATAGTACCAGACTGTAAAGCAGCGAAGAATGAAGAATCAAGTGGTTGTCCTGTAGTAAGAGTATGCAAGATATTTCGTACAAGAACAGAGCCATCTCTATAGTTATTGAAGTGATCTTGATCGGATGCTCCAGCTGAAGAGTATATATCTCCTTCATTAAATTCTCGGAAGATTCCAAATTGCCGTTCAGTTTCTTTAGATATAAGAGTTGTGACTACCTGTTTTTGATATTGACGGTCACTTAAAAATCTCTGTTTATCAAAGTTTTGTTTAAAGCCCATAGCTTTTGTAACATTATTGACTAGATAATCTTCAGGTATACCGTAGATACCAAGACGGCCATCTTGATTACTAGACACATCACCACCACTATATTCTTCAAGAGTACGTAATACGCTAGTCTGTTTTGGTAGAATATGTTCTACTTTCCTAAATCCCTTTAATGGATTCCACGTAGCTGAATATCTAGTAGTTATCATCTCATTAACTTTATCGTTAATAAGACGTGCGCCAGTTATAGAAGGTGTGTTACTACCTTTATTACCATTAACTTTATAGATAGTTTGTATATCACCTGCATCGAATGTGTTTAAAAACTCATTCATGGTCTCATTCGGAACCAGAGGTTGTAGCCCAAGACTAGGATCTTGTTCATTCAACCTTGCTATGTGATTATTAAGAGCAGTGAAAGTATCTTCACCAGAAATAGCTATAGTATTTAATACACTAAAATCTATTGATCCGTTTTTGTTATATTTATTTACTATATCTAAGGTTTGCTCCTTATCAAAGAAATCTGTATTGGTAGAATCAATGTCCTCACTTTTCAATTTAAAATTAATACGGGCTTCTGCTTCACGTAATTGTTGATTACGTTGTTGTCTGGTTTTTGGATTCCACCAAGCATGTTTAAATTTGTTAGGTGTGTTTCCGTTTTCTTTATTTATATACCAACTATTGCTAGGATCAAGTTGAGCTTGGACAAACGTCTCATTCATAATAGAATTTGTCCATTCATCTATGAGTTCATCTTCATCCATTGTTCCATATCTCTCATCTCCTTGAACACCTTTAATCACTTGAGCTGATATCTCATCTAAAATAGATTCCTTACCTGCTGTAAATTCATTATTACCTATCGGCTTTAATATTTTCATGATGTTCTGCTCCATCCTAGTTATACTACCATTGGAGCCGATGATTTCATCAACAACCTTTACACCTTTACTACGTAAAAATTCGATTGTTGCTTCACTTTCATCTAAACCTGATAAAGATGATCTATCTATTTCGTTACCTATAACTAAAGAATCCCAGTTTTTAAGTAAAAACGCTTTTGTACTTTTAGGGTCTTTAGGCATTTGCCAATTATTTACTTTAGCTATTATAAAAGGATCAGTAATACCCTTATCATTAAAATCTGCTAGAGTATCATCTATTACTTGTTGTAATACCTTTGGATCACCAGTCCGTGTAGCTTCTGCTAACTTATACTGCCAAGTACCTTTCCATTTTACATTTAATCTACCTGACTCTACATCAACAAGAGGGTTCTCTTTTTTCCAGTCTTCTATACTTTTATCTCCTGTGTCAGGAAACCATGTACCTACTAATTGTTTAGACTGGGTAATCTCTCTCATATCGTTACCCGCACCCAGTGTGTTGTTAGGTACACCTAACGAAGCTTTCCAATTACCATTAACACCAAAACGCCCTTTATCCATTTGAGCAAAACTCATGCCATTCTTCATGACAATAGTCATGCCTGGTATGGTACCACCAGTTCCTAAAATAGCATCTACAGCTTCCCAGCCTGCTTCTTGATTATCTGGATCAAGTCCTAGAACCCAGTTCTGTAAACCTTTAGCAAGTTGATCTTTAGCATAACCTGTTGGATTTTCAATACCAGCTTTCTTTGCTTCGTTCTCTATCTTAGATATCATTGTTTCAAACTTATCATGGATAGTTATAGGTGTACCATCCTTAGCAGTTACACCATCTATATTCCATGTTAAACCTCCTTCAGCATTTGTACCCATATGCATGGATATATCAACTGGTATATTAGAAGTTATCTTATGTATCTCTTCTTTAGCATTAGCTACTCTAATACGATTACCTTCTCGCCAAGCAAAGTCTGTATTCCAAGCATCAATTTGTTCGTCAGTTACACCTAAGATTAATTTAGTATCAATACCACCAACTTGTACTCTTCTATTAAAATCAATTTTATTTTGATCTAAAAAAGCTTTTAATTTAAGTGGGTCATCACCTACGTCAGCACCTGTGAAGGTTTCCTCAACCCCATCGGCGTTAATATAGGTATATTTTTTTGAAGTATCAGATAAATTATCTCTTAGTACATTCCTATAATCTTTTAGTTCACCGCTGATTAACTCTCTAAATATACGAGTATCACCTCGTTTGTTTAATTTGTTAAGTAAAGCAGCATATTCAGTATAACCTAATTTAGTAGCTTGGTCTTCAAGATCTTTACGTCTATCATAAACATCATCAGATGCATTAAATAGCGATAAAGCTTGGTTCCGAACTTTAATCTTTTCTTCAGTAGATAAGTTGTTATACTCCTCCATAGCTTTATTGTCATCCATCTCAGCCTTAACCTTCATGGCTGTTGGGATGGTTTCACTAAGAAGCTTAGTTGCAGCTGGAGTTACAGTTTTCCAGAAATCAATTTCTTCTTGATCTTTAGCAGCTAGGTTCTGATTCCACTCGTCTAGTGCAACCTTGTATTCTCTACCTCTTGTTTTCCATTCACTTTCAAATTTAGCGTCTCTAGCTTTATACGCTTTGTTTTCCGCAGCTAGTCTTTTAGCGGGGTTATCTACAGCACGTCCTTTGTACTGGATTTCACTGGTTTGTCTTTTATATTCCATGGTTAACCTTTCCAACTATCTGGCATATTACCAAAGGTACTAAAACCAGTACCTATACCACCACCTATTGCGCTGAAAGTAGCTCCCATTAAACCAAGTTTAGATGGACCTTCTACTTTAGGTTTCTTAATTGGTGCAAAGGATGCGATCTGTGCTACAGGTGATCCAGGAAGCATACCCATTGCTTTATTATTAGCAGAGTATTGATCTAAACTAAATCCATATTCACTGATTCGATACTGTTTATTAGCATCTCCTAGTGATCTATTTATTTGAGCTTCTGCTCTACCTAGTTCTCTTTCTGTATCCATTAATGCTAATAACATTGATTGTCCAGATTGTTGACTAGAAGCTAAAACTGTTCCTTGTGCTTGGATCTGAGTGATCATCTTTTCTTCTGCTCGGAAAGCTGCTTCTGTTGTTTTCTCGTTTAGTGCTTGCTGTGCTGCTACGGAAACACGTGTTCTTTCTAGCTGGTTAATCTCTCGTTGCTTATTCACAGCTGATACTGCGGCAGCGTGAGCTTCCAGTTCACGAGTATATTGTTGAGCTTTCATCTGATCAGCTGATTTAGCTTGATTCATCTGATCTTTATAAGTAAGCTCATTTATGTAGTTTTGTCTGTCGGCAGCTGCTTTAGCTGCTCTGTGCTGTGCTTTAGCTTGCATTATACCACCAACTGCTTGGACGGCACCTGCTGCTATAGCTAGTGGGTGACACATAATTTAATAAATTCTATAAGTGGGACACCATTGTTGACTTTATAGCCTACAAATTTAAACTTTAATAGTTTAAGAAGTTTAATATGACTTTCATTCCGCATATCTGCTACGTTGCATAAATAAGGATTAGGTAGAGAGTCTACCCAGCGTCTTGCTTCCCTCACAAATGTATGTGGGAACTCTGTGCTGGCCTCAGTACAGAGCATCCATATAATATTATTGGGGGTTACACCCGCCACTCCAGCAGTCTTGCCGTTGGGAACCTTAAAATATACACTATATGCTGAATTAAAGTAAGACTGTACAAGTACAGCCTCTCCACACAATCCAGTTGTTTCTTCTACTTCACGGCGGTCTTCCCACCGTAAGTTCAACCCTACCTCTAGAGCAAGCTCAGGAGTGCAGGGTTGTATGTACTTACTTTCGTGCATGTCGTCTTGGGTTATACTTACCATCCCAGCTTGCTGAGATTAAAGCGGTGGAAAAAGGATCTGGTATTTGTATTTGTAAAGTATATTTCTCATTCTTTCTTTGTATAGGTACTCTTATAGTCTTGATTAAACTTGAAGGTGGTTTACCAAAGTCACTGTCATCTAATTTCATACCAGACTCATATTGAATGTGATCATCCATATCTGCATAATTAGATTTTAAATGGAACTCCATAGGACCAGATACACCCATTTCAAAGTTAAACCCTGATACTCTTAGATCAGCGTCTATATCATACTTTCCTGGTTCAAATGACATATAGTAATTAGGAAACTCTACTGTGGTTAAATAAGAATAACCTGTAGCTACAGTCCATCCTGTAAGATTTACATTATTAAATGTTGCTGTTGATGCAGACACAGAGTCTGCCTTGATAACAGTACCTGCAACATCATTACCTGCTGTATCTGTTCCTGATAAAGCTACTAGATAGAAATCATTAGCATTAATAGGTGGATATGATAAAGCTACAACCGTCTTTTCAGGGGCTGTAGTAGTTTGTGCTGTATAAGTAAAGTTAGTATTTGTTCTCACTTCCATGTTATCTAAACATGCTTCAAACCATCTAGCAATCTTTAATGGAGACCCTACATCAGCAGCTATACCACCTAATACATAGGTTGTAGTACTTGCAGCATCAGTTACATACTCATATTTATTGAGTATATAGTTAGATCCTTGCAAAGCTACGGTATAGAAGTTACCTCCTGTATAGAAACAATGCCTTAAAGTACCCTTAATAGTCCAACTATACCATGCAGATTGATCTCTACGATCACCTGAATCAAAGAATTTATAGTGATATACCTCACTTCCACCAGTTTTAGCAAATGTATTTATGCCTATAGAAGTAGAATTAGTAGCTATATTTATATCTTTAGGTAAGTATTCAGGTACAACACGTGTCTGTTCAATGATTTTAGGGGGTACATCATCGTCTAAAATGGTCGCTTCATAAGCTCTAGCATAAGCTGCTACAGCTGAAGTGAACATAACAGAGGTTCCCATGTCAACAGGCTGTAATGCATTGTCACATTCATAACTAGATACCTTTTTAAGTCTAGCTGTTTTTGGACTAAATATATCAGATTCAGTAAATAACAGAAATTGCCCGTTATCACTGAACATCATGATACCTTTATTAATTGGCAGTACGTGGTTAATATAGGCAGGTTTAATATCAGATACGGTTATATCTACAGGGTTGTCATCACTAACAGTTAGAGCAGAGACTATAAAGAAATTAAAATAATCCCCAGGACGACTCATAACTATCTGTTCATTTGCAACAAAGCCTAATCTATTTCTGTGGAAAAATATTTTCTGAATTTTTAAGCCGTTAAAACTAGGGAATGGGTTAGTAGTATCATCACCTACTTCTCTATACTTCCAGTAGTTATCATTACCATCAGCAATAGCTGTAGTTTCATCTAGCTTTTTAAAACTAAATGTACCATTACGATTATTAATTATAGCATGTGGCATTTTAGCAGGGTCAAGCCCTTTAACCATTGGGTCACTACCTGACGAGAAGTTGTTTGGTCTTACACATTCTTCCCATTTACCACTACCTGAAGTACCGTTATCCGCATAAAATTTTACATAGTAATTATCAGCATCTACGTTCTCCGAGTTAGCAATCTGTGCTATATAACCATGCTTACATTGAGATGGTAGTCTACTTACATCTTGAGCTGTGTTACCAATAACATTCATGTTCTCATTAACTGCACCTCCTAAGAAGTTAACACTAGGAGCTGAAGTTCCGTGTAAGTATAGACCACTACCAATAACTTCAGAAGTTACATTAGATAGATCACTATTAATTTTATCATTTAAAGATTTCAGAATGGTAGCCATACTAAGCTTACCTTTATCTGGATTCTTAGGTGAACGGTAGAAAGCAATACCAGACACACCTTCGTATGTTTCTACTGGTTCTACTGCTACTACTTTAATTCTATAAGAAATACCTTCAATACTTAAATCTATATAAGAACCTAAAGCTGTATTCTTATTTGTTGTTTTAATTATACCACCGTCTTTTAAAGTTACAGCTGCTGTATATCTAGTCTTATAGTTTTGTGTATACCCTAGAAAGTTCTCTGCGTTTTGAGCAGCACCGCTGACATAGTTAGCTGTATTACTATCTATATAAGCAGTACCATTAACAGTAACATGACCTTCTAAATCAATGATAGTTGGGTTGCTTCCAGGAACTGTAATGTTATTACCACCACTAAAAGAGAACTGGCCTAGACCAGCATACCTACCATCTTTATTTGTATCATCCCAAGTGTTACCATCAGAAGTTCCTTTTTCAACTTCTAATGCTGTCGCTCGCCAATAGGTATTAGTTGCTGGTTGGGTTCCTGCATAGAACACATACTCAGTGTTATACGCAATGGTATCTATCCTAGCAAAACTGTAGTCAGCATTGTTGATAGGACCAGCAGTGGTGCCAGTCGTACCAACCTCTTTGTCGGGGTTGACAATGATCGTGTAGTCTTGAATACTTTGAATCGCATACTTGTTTGTAGCTCCAGCGAGATAAGAATATAATGTATCACCTGAACTATTGGTAAAAGATTTCTCTGTACCATCAGCTATATCCCATATTCTAATTGGATGTGACCCTGTATTTGCAGGGGTGATTTGCATTAAATATTTTTCGTCACCATCTCTTAGTATCTCATACCAGTAACCAGTGCTATTAGCATTAGTCAACGTCTTCACAAATTCTCCTGGAGGACGTTTCTTTAAGCCAAAGGTGACATCAGGTACTGCGTTATCACACACCCTGAGCTGCCCTGGAAATTTAATTGTGTCTGGCTGTTGAGATACTCCTCCTAAAAAATTAGGGATACGTTGATTGATTGCTGCCATTACCTTCTTTGTAATACTTTATATGGTCGGTAAATTCCAGCTGGGTTGGTCCTACCTTGCTGATCATTAAATATATTGTAGTCAGCTTGGTTAGCATCATACTCCATAGCTAAAGCTCTAGCTAATGATTCATCTGTACCCATAAGCTCGGCAGCTTTAGGGTCATTTACCATGCGGTTTGAAGCGATCCTTGAGGCTCTGGCTGTTATGTAATCTCTGAATACCTGTGGGATATCCTCGAACTCATACATCCAGATTATATCAACATATATTTTACTGTCACTTGTGTTGTCAAAATTAAACCTATGTTCATGTAGGTCATAAAGTTTTAATATTCCATTATCCTTACGCATTACTACATGGAAGTCATCGAGATGCTTGAAAGCATTGACATCAATCTGTAATACATTATTAGGAATAATACAATGATTGTTTGAATCGAGTGCTATTGGATATTGTTTCTCTGTATTAAATACCCAACCTTCTGATAACACTTCACGGCAGGCTTGCCTGAGAGTGTTCTTTGCAATGACCACTTCTGGACTTTGCACATTAGTTATGGTATTAACAGGGGACTCTCCAACAGACATCAATATAGAGTTAACTGCATCCAGTTCGGTGGACGCTCCATAAGATACTTGTGCTGCCATAAAAAAAAGGGGGAACAAAGTCCCCCGTATAAATGTATAATTAAGCGTTAGCTGGATATGTACCGCCGAATGCTGCTGGAGCAGTAGCACCTACATATAGTTCAACTGAGGCTGCTGGGTTTAGGAAGTCGGCACCCATTGCTAAGCGTCCGAGAATCACATCACCCTGGTAGACCACCGATATGTCTCCACTTGTTACTTGAACCTGTGGACCGATAGCTTCAACAACACCTGCGGCTTCTCTTTGGAAGATAAGTCCACAAGACTTATTGAAGTCTGTAGCGTTACCATAGTTGTTGTTAACACCTGTTACGGATGCTCTAGCATCTCCTACTGCATCTCCAACAAAGGAGCCAAGATTTCCTGGAGCAGTTTCACCTGTTGTTCCACCGTAAGCAGTACCATGCTTAGCAAGGAATGGGATGTTCATTGACTTGTAGATCTTAATGCCTGCAATTTCAACAACACCTTGTCCAGACTGTAATGCAGAACCTTGTGAGTCACGGTTAATTAGACCGTTATCACCTGTTTGCTGTATTAAGCTATAGTATTGACGTGGGTTAAGAACAGCTACTCTGCCGTCACCACTTACTCCCTTTTCATCTAGGGCAGCGGCTGCATCGTAGAATGCTGTGACTAGGTTGCTTGCATTAAAAGCATCAGAATCATTGGTTGTTGCACCAACACGAATCTGAGTTCCACCTGGTTCTACGAAGTTAGTCTTCGTTACAGGTGATGCAAGACGAGCACCTTTTGCAATCGACCTAAAGATTAGGCGATCATATTTTTGAGCTAGAGCGTAGCCGATCTTCTTAGAGATCTCACCACGTAACTCATAATGCGCAAGTGTTTCATCTAATTCATAAACGAAAGCACTTGATATGAGAAGGTCATCAATTGTGATTGTCTTCTCTGCTACTGGAGGAGCACCGTCTGAGTTACCAAGTATGGACTGGCCTGGAACATGGTATTCAGCTGTTGTGTGTCCTGTGTAGACGAACTGTAAACTCTTACCGTTTTTAAGAGTTCTCTTTGTAACGAGATCTCTGGCTATCGTATTGTGCTGGAAGCCTTTGAACATCTCGCCCGAAAACAGTTTAAGATATAACGCTCTTGCGTCACTTGCACTGTTTAACTGACCTGGGCGGGTCAGTGACGCTGTATGCGCCGTACTCTGATGAGCCATTTTTATTAAAAATAAATGTGTGTATTAACTTTCTTCAAGCTGCTTGAGGTTTGTGGTCTATCCCACCGTCATGACGGCATAGGGTATCCAGCGTACTGGGCCGATGCCAATGAAGAAGAGGTCCGACTCTGAGGTGCCTCTTCTCCTACCTTACTCACCGAGTAAAGCTTCTTCTAAAGATTGATATTCGTCTTCTTCTTTATGCTCTTCAGGTTTATTATGATGAGCATCTAGATCGAAACGTGTTAAAAAGGCTGGTGCCTCTTTACTTTGATGTGACAACTTTTTTCCTCGTAGTTTTTACAGGCTCTATCGCCTTAAGTTGGGATTCAAGATGGGCCAAAGAATCATTGAGGCTTTGTTTTCTGCGAGTAAATGCAGCTTCAAGCTCTTCTTGTTGTCTTTGGTTGATGCTGATTTCATCAGTGATTTGCTTCCTCTGTAAGTCTTTGAGTTTATCCTCCGTGACAACAACAACTGTTCTCATCGGTGGTGAAAGCATATAGTCAAATAGTGAATACATATTAGAAACTGTATTTAGCACCTATCTTTGTACCATAGCTGTTGTCTGCATCTTCATTAGAGATACCAGAGAACTCACCATAGACACCAAGTTTCTGTGTTACATTATATGTACCACCAACTTTTCCAGATAGGCTTGATTCTGTACCATCTACATCAGCTACTGCTGTGAAAGCAGGACCGCCTTGGATGTAGTAGTCAAACTTAGAAAGAGATCCTTCGTAGCCAACATGGAGATCAACAGTTCTACCTGTGTAATCAGATCCAGTGTAGCCATCGTTAGACTCGGCGTTTATATAAACACCAGCCATTGCAGGTGTAGAAGCAATTGAAGTTGCTAGGACAAGTGCAAGTTTTTTCATTTAATTAATTGTGTGAGTTTTTAGTGTAAGTTACACCACGATACTTGAGTTTCATTTCCTTTTTGAAATCCTCTTGCTCTTTGATACGAGCTTGAAGTTCTACTTGTGACATGATAATTCCTCTAGTACCTAAGCCCCGTTCCATGCTTAGGTTTCATGCGTCCATGAAATTGGATGAACGGACGTGATGTTATTGAAGTATCCAAGTGTTAATTGTGTATCGAAACCCATCCGTGGGTGCTGATACCTCATGTGGATGTGTGTAATAAACAGGAAAACATATAATGTCACCCTGTTCTAACCTTAGTCTCAGATTCTGTAATGGAAAATGAAACTCACCACCTGTATAGTTACTATTCAATGCCATGATTAAACTGATGTTTCTATAACCTGTGTATTCTTTTCCAGGAAATATATTATCAGTATGCATTTTAGTAGCACCAAAAATTTTTCTTAAGGTGTAACCAGTATCTGAGCTACAAGAAACAAAAGGGTTCTTGTCAGCTAATTTCTTCAGTACATTCTGAATAATTTGGTATACTTGTTGATCAAGCTGTTTGTTGTAATTCTCTAAATCAATGGCAAAACAATTAACATTATTATGTTGTTCTTTAGACCAACTATATTTTACAGCTTCAGACTTATTCTGGTTAAATGTGTAGATTAATTCTTCACATAAATTAAGGGGGATTACGTTTTTTAAAATGGTAATCCCTGTAGGATTCGGTTCGATTGTTTTTAACGGTTGGTGTTATTTACCCTTTTTAGGTGGGCGGCCTTTCTTGGTACCATAGGTACCTTTACCTTTAGGCATTTGATTATCCTATAGTTGGAGCCACAAGAGCTACTTCAGTTGTATCAACAGAAGCTAGGTCAAGTGGGAAGTTGTGAGCGTTACGCTCGTGCATAACTTCAAAGCCAAGGTTGGCTCTGTTAAGTACGTCAGCCCATGTAGGTACGACTTGTCCTCCAGCTGCTACGATGGATTGGTTGAAGTTGAATCCATTGAGATTAAAAGCCATAGTGGAGATTCCCATAGAGGTAAGCCATAT
>CETI01009751.1_pt1 | contig 11217 bp, 9 predicted proteins | sample 361441 | NCBI WGS metagenome assembly CETI01 (sample SAMEA2622478, study PRJEB7988) | marine metagenome | biome: marine biome (ENVO:00000447); feature: deep chlorophyll maximum layer (ENVO:xxxxxxxx); material: "saline water (ENVO:00002010), including plankton (ENVO:xxxxxxxx)" | depth 90 m | reverse complement strand
TTATTTTGTTTGAATGTAACTCAAAGCTCCAAGTACATTACCATATTCTCTGTTTTGTTTAAATAGACCATTAACATTTGCAAGCTTTAATCTATCTTCAACCCCAGATCTTATAACATCATTTAATGTGACTCTACCAAGAAAAAAAACTTCTTTTTCATTGCAAAGCAATGCATTAAGATAAGATATTGTTCCAATAACCTCACCAATCATATTTGAAATAGATGCTGCAATGTCATCTTGAGATAAGTTTTCTTGGTCCCTTGCTTTGGCAAAGTTTGACGCAGTCACTTCCGGATGTAATGAACCGATTTCATTTACTACATCTCCGATTAGAAGATCTACCTGTTTTCTGTCACCAGATTTTGCTAATTTTTCGAGATTATTTTCGTCTTTGTTCATAACTAAATGTCTCATTAAACCTTGATAAGTTCCTCCACCAACAGATATTCCACCTAGGTGGTTAAATTTTTTTCCGTCAAAATAGACACAGGCTGTTCCAGTTCCTGCACTTACTGCTACAAAAGGTCTACTTTCAATACTATATAAAGCTATAGCACCAGAACCAATTGCATCCACTTCATTTACTTTTTGTATAGGAATATCATAAAATTTATCATTTAAATCACTGGACTTTCCGCCCGTGACTGCTATGTGTGAAATCTGGGCAACATCAGCACCGATAGAATCTAAAATATTTGATATGAATTCATCATTTATTTCCATAGTAGGAAAACTATAGAAATAGTTCTTTTCAGATTTTGTTAATACAACATCTGTGTTTGTTATACCAAAATCGAAGGCAATTAACATATATTCACATTTTACTCTAAATAATTACTAGGCCATGACATAGGAAATTGCTGCTGAGGATTAAAGACATTTGCGCCCATTGCAGGAAAAGCTTTTGCTGCAGCTGAAATTTCATCGCTAGAAAGGTATTCGCTTGGTATTAACTTAAAAACGTCTAAACCTCTTGTTATTTCAGTGCCATATATAAAACCCTCATAATAATATGTTGACCAATATCCACCTGTAATTAAAAGATCATCTAAAACTGGACCACGGTCAAAATAAGCTATTTCAATAGGATTTGATGAATCTGTAAAATCCATTATTGAAACGCCGCCTTGATACCATGCCTGAACAAATATGTCTCTGTTAGGAATAGGAATTATTGAACCATTGTGGGCTACACAGTTCTCAGTTTCAAGTTGAGGTGCCGGCATTTTATAGTGACTTTTGAAAATTAACTTGTTATCGACTATGTCATAAATAGCATCTGCGCCCCAATCAAGAGGATCCCATGCTCGACACCTTGCTCTTCCACCGCCTCCCCATTCATCGGTAAAAATAACTTTCGTACCATCATTATTAAAAGTTGCAGAGTGCCAATATGCAAAACCTACATCAGTTACAACATCTAATCTTTTTGGATTATATGGATCACTTATATCAAACAAAATCCCATTTCCAGAACATGCTCCAGCAGCTATATTAGCTGATGGAAAAACAGTAATATCATGGCATTGGTCGGTAGGTGATGTATCTTGAGTGTCATCACCGTGATCACCGCCACGCCATAATCCTGCTACATTGCCAGTTTCTATATCAGTAAAGACAGCAGGGCTTTTAACAATTTTTGATTTAGAAGGATTATTTATAGGTATTTCGATAACATCTATTGTGAAATATGAGGACCCGCCCCCGTCCCATCCAAAACAATCTGATTTTTCTTCATTATCTCTAACTCTTCCTGTTCCAGAATTATAGACAATGATTTTTCCATCTGATGTAGAGGTAGAAACCACAGAATGTGTATGAGACCCTCTGCATGTCTGGACTGCTCCTACTTGCACTGGCTTGGTTAGATCGGAAATATCAAAAATTCTAATTCCTCTGAATCTTTCTGGGCTTGAATCTCTATTCACTCCTTCCAGCCCACAATCGATTCTACTTCTGTTCTCTTCAACCGACATTATAAGAAGATCATCAACTATGGAAACATCTCCTTGACCTCCAGGACAAACAACTGAGGATACTAAATTTGGAATCCCATCAGCATCTAAAGTATAAATATTAAACCCATGATAACTCCCAGCTACCAATACATTGTCTTTGAATGCCATATCAGTATTAGCGAAAGAAAGCATTGGTGATCTCAAGGATCTTGAGATTTCAGCCGTGGTTTTATTTTCATTATCCTCTGTGAGATCTTCTGATCCTTTTGCTGCTGGATTTTCAGGATCATAGAATCCTGTAGGTTTTTTTAGGGAAGCAACTAATTCCATATTTAAAATAGCCTCTTCTGCAATAAACAGACCAGCTGCCAAACCTGATCTTGGGTCATCAGATAAACCGACCAATATAGTATTCATTCTTTCAATCTCAACTCCTTGATCATTTACTAAATCTGAAACAAACTCATTTAAAATCGGATCATAAGCATTGCCAGGATATTTTTTAAGTTCATCAACCATTTCTAAAGCACCATCATGATGAGTAATCATTAATTGTAAAAACAATCTATCAAAGTCAGTGCTTTCAGAATTAGTTAAATCATTTAATTGTTTTGGTGTCGCCATCCCAACCATATCTAAATGATCATGCATCATAGAATGATCTTTATGATTATGGTGTCCACTGTGATTAATTTTTTGATATTCACCTCTATCTTTTAACCAGCTCTCCATAAAACTAATTTCATCTTTTTGTGAAACATCAATTCTCCTAGCTAAATCTAGAATTGTTTTATTGTTAGTTCTTTGATTTGCCATTTCGGACATTACTATGGCTTGCTCATGATGAACAATCATACCTTGAAGAAATTTTACATCTGCCTCTATGTAAGAAGTATTAGCTATAGCTGTTGCTTCATCAGCATTAAGTATTTTCGATGGATTCCCAGGAGCTCCCGGCTGAATGATTTGGGCGGGAGAACCAATTAAATCAAATATGCTAAAAATAAATACTAGACTTATTAAAGATTCATGCAAATTATATGTTTTAAATTTCATAATATTATTTCCTTTTTATTTTATTAGATAAAAAAACTTATTAGGAGGGCAGACAGCAGTACCACAACGACCATGACTAAAAAACCTTTGTAAAAGTTATGATATTTTCTAATTGACCAATCTATTTTATCGTCTCTGTTTCTTTGTTTTTGAGATGCTCTTACTTTTCCAAGATTAAAAAAAATGAACAAAGATATAATTGCGATCGTTCCAAAGATAATAGAGTTCAAATTATTTATCTTCTCAACTTAGCAAGAAGTCTGAGAATTTCCATATAAAGCCATATCAAAGTTACCATAAGAGCAAATGCTCCATACCATTCCATATATTTAGGCATTCCTTTCTCTGCACCATCCTCAATAAAGTCAAAATCTAACACCAAGTTAAGTGATGCCATAGCAACAACAAATAGTGAGAAACCTATTCCAAATATTCCGTTAGAATGGATCAGGCTAATCCCAGTCCCACCAAACATATTCATTAAGATGCTAATTAAATAAACCATTCCAATACCGACAGTTCCAGAAAATACCATCAGCCTGAAATTTTCAGTTGGTTTAATAATTCCGCTTTTATAGCAAAATAACAATGAAGCTAATATACCAAAAGTTAGTCCAATTGCTTGAATTGCAATGCCAGGATATGACGCTTCAAATATCATTGTAATCCCACCTAAAAATATACCTTGTGAAAAAGAATATAATGGTGCAGTAGAGCCTGCTTTTGATGGGCTTCTAAAAATAGTTACTAGAGCTAAAATAAATCCAATTATGGCTGCAGGCGCCATTAGTGAGGGAATATTCCATCCAACAAACGCTCCTCCAAAACATAAAGATAGTAAGATGCCAGTTTTATTTACAGCGCCGTCTAAAGTCATTCTCTCACTAGTTGGAAGATCATATGATCCTGAAAAATTCTTTGTGAATGCAGGATTACCTGACCTTCCAAAGGTATTAAGTGCAGAGTGTTTAGACATAATTAATCTCCAATTTATATATATAAGTATGGGCTATAGAACAAATTTAAAGTTACAAAGATGTCGGTATTTGTCCAAACTTTTCAAGTGGTTTGTTCATTTCAGCCCAGTCACATTCAAAATCATCTGGCGCATGTTCATATTCCAGCAATCCAAGAGCCTCAAATTTTGGTCTAATTTCATCTGTCAATAAACCAATTCTTTTAAGATTTGGAATTACTCTTGAAAATAGGAAATTTCTAAACATATCAAAGGTTTTTGTATTCATTTGAAACTCTCTAGCTTCCTCAGCTGTCATATTAAGAAATCTCTGCTCAGCCTTTGTATTAATGAGTCTTTCTCTTGAAATTACACAAGCTTCATATGCGAATTGAGCTCTTTCTTCAATTTCTTCAGGCGATAAAGTTTTTATATATTCTTCAAGATAGTTTATACCAAAAGTTACATGTCTAGCTTCATCACGAACAACATAATGAAGTAGCTGTTTTAGCAATGGATCTTTTGTGATTGCTTTTAGCATTTGAAAGGCTGCAAGCGCAAGTCCCTCAATAATGATCTGCATTCCAATAAATTTAAGATCCCACCTTTCATCAGTAAGTATTTTATCAAGAAGTAATTTAAGTGATGGATTCACAGGATAATGAATACCTATTTTTTCTTGAAGATATCTATTAAAAACCTCAACATGTCTTGCTTCATCAAATGTTTGTGAAGCAGCATAAAGTTTTGCATTGTAAGTAGGTGCACACGATGCTAATTGAGAAGCAACAAGAAGTGCTCCTTGCTCTCCATGAAGAAATTGACTCATCAATTCTGCAGTTGAATGTCGATCAAATAATATTTTCTCTTCTTCTGAGAGATTTTCATATGCCTCCAATGTTTCATGCGGTAATTGTTCATCAGTCTCAACAAGTTTTTCATTTGCTGGATGCGTATAGTCCCAATTTAAATCAATTGAGCCGTTCCAATTTAATTCTTTACCTAACTCATATAATTTTTTTATTCTATTATCAGATACTGTGTAGTCCCAATTATATGAACCTGTTAAGGGCGTGTTAAAAATCTCAACTACATCTTCAACTTGACTTTGTGAGAGATCCAAATCTTCATCAAAGTACAAAAGATCTTCTGGGGGACCTTCTTGTTTGCGTATTTTCATATTAATCCTTTTAGTTATTTGTAATGTATGCAGTGCAAACATTAATATTTAACATTTTATAATATTTGTTAATCTTTGAAAAGCTTTGTTAACTCGTCTAAAAGCACTTCTCCAAGCTCCTCAGCTCTATTAATTGTTAAGGCATTTTTATAATATTTTGTGACGTCATGCCCTATACCGATAGCCTGTAACTCTATTGGACTATCTTTTTCAATTTGAAGTATGATTTGTCTCAAATGATTATCTAAATAATCATCTCTATTTGAAGATAATGTACTATCATCTACTGGCGCACCATCTGATATTACAATAAGTATTTTTCTTTCCTCCGGACGCTTAAGCATTCTTTCATGCGACCATGCAAGAGCCTCTCCATCGACATTCTCCTTTAAAAGACCCTCTCTTAACATTGCCCCAAAATATCTTCTCGATCTTCTCCAGCTATTATCAGCACTTTTGTAAATAATATGCCTTATATCATTTAATCTTCCTGGGTTGGCACGACTCCCATTTATCATCCATAATTTTTTAGAATCTCCACCTTTCCAATGTTTTGTAGTAAAGCCCAATATTTCGGTTTTAATTTGACATCTCTCAAGCGTACTTCCGATGATGTCAGCACAAATCGCGGCCAAACTGATTGACCTACCTCTCATCGAGCCTGAGTTATCAATTAGTAATGTAACAACTGTATCTTTAAATTGATTTTCGGTTTCTTCCTTAAAACTTAGTGGATAGCTTGGATTAGCAATTACTCTGTGGAGTCTTGCATTATCTAATATCCCCTCTTCAAGATTGAAATTCCAACTAGTATTTTGTTTTGCAAGTAAAAGTCTTTGAAGTCTGTTAGCCAGCTTACCAATAGTAGATATATGAGGCTTTATTAAGTTATCTAATTGATTTCTTAAGCGAAGTGATTCTTCATGTGTGACTAAATCTTTTGCATCAATAATTTCATCATAGTTTGAAGTATAAATAGAATAGTCCGCCTTATGCTTAGTTTTAAATTCATTTTGAGGATAAATGAGTGATTCAATCTCTTCATCAATTGAAATATCATCAGTTTTTTCAATAGATTCTTGGATATCTACATCTATATCATCTTTGAAATCCTTTAAGTTCAGTTCTTGATCTTCAGCAGAAAAATCATTTGATTGTTCGTTTGAATTTTGGATATCATCTGTTGAACCAGGCGCATCTTCTGAATCAATTTCATCGTTTTCATCAACTTCATCTTTTACTAGATCAATCTTTTTTAAGAAATTTATTACATTTTTTTCAAAAGCATCTTGATTATGAAGATTTTTAATTAAGTTTTTTCTTATTATTTCAAGAGACTCATTTATCTTAAATTTTTTACGAAATTTACTAAGAATATTTTTCGAGTTACTATTTAAATTGAAACCAGCAAGCTCTTTTAACCACAAATTTGCACCATAAGAAATAAAATTAAGAGATTTTTCGTCTTCAAGATTATTACTTCTAGAATTTGAGTATTCAGCAATATTTTTCTCTGAACCTAAATATTCTGAGCATCCCAATAATTCAACTCTAGCAATCTCAAGCTCATTGAATATCATTTTAGCTGGAAGGGTCAATGGAAAATCTTTAGTGTTTTTATGGAATAAAAACCAGAATGCTTGAAAATCAGACTCACCTCTCCATTCATATATATTTTTTACAGATCGTGGAACAGCAGGTACAACAATATGATTTGAGGTTGGCGGTCTTTGAGATAGACCTGTGTTTGATGAGATTTTTTTATTCTTTGATATTGCTCTTATTGTTGAAATAGCAGCTTCATGCAATTTTTCTCTATTTTTAGTCCAGCCCATTTAGCTTAGATATCTGTTTGAGTATTTTCAATTTCAATATCAAAACATCTTTGAAAATATTCAGAAATTATTGATTTTTCAATATCGTCACATTTATTTAAGAAAGTAAGATTAAATGATGAAACTAGATCTTTAAAAATTTTAAAATTTTGACCCCAAGATATAACGGTTCTTGGTGACATCAAAGTAGAAATATCTCCGTTGGCAAATCCCGATCTTGTTAAATTCGCAAGTTTGATCATGTTTTTAATAATTTCTTTATTTTTTTCTCCTTTTAAATTGCCAAGCTTTGAGGAAACGACCTTAAATTCTTGTAATGGATCTAGATAATTAAGAGTAGATAAAATATGCCATCTATCCATCTGTCCTTGATTTATTTGTTGAGTTCCATGATAAAGTCCAGTCATATCACCCAGACCAACTGTGTTTGTGGTTGCAAACAACCTAAATGCAGGATGTGGGGTAATAATTTTATTTTGATCCAAAAGTGTTAATTTACCTTCGACCTCTAATATTCTTTGAATAACAAACATTACATCTGGACGTCCAGCATCGTATTCATCAAATACTAATGCAACTGGATTCTGAATGGACCAAGGCAGAAGGCCTTCTTGAAACTCAGTTATTTGTTTTCCATCATTTAATTTAATTGCATCTTTTCCAAGCAAATCAATTCTGCTTATGTGGCTATCCAAATTAATTCTAACGCAGGGCCAGTTTAATCTTGCAGCAATTTGTTCAATGTGAGTAGATTTTCCAGTTCCATGGAAACCTTGAATCATAACTCTTCGGTTATGTTCAAAACCAGCTAAAACAGCAAGAGTAGTATCTTTATCGAAGACATATGTATCATCAATTTCTGGCACCCATCCAGTTTTATCTTTAAAACCCTTTACAGATTTTTTTGAATCTATGTTGAAAACATCTGCAACATCTATTTTGACATCAGGTTTAGCAGGTAATTTTATATCTTTATTTTGAGTCATTTATAATAAACTTTATTTTGGATTGCATATCCTACCTTTTGAGAGTTTAAAGTTCTAGTTTTTTTACAAACAATGTAAGATGTTATTTTAACTTTTAGGAAAAATAATGTCAGATAGATTAAAAGATAAAGTTGGTTTAATTACTGGAGCGGCACAAGGGCTTGGCAAGGAAATGGCAAAAGCTATGATTGATCAAGGCGCACATGTGGTAATAACTGACATTAATGAGTCTTCTCTTGTCGAGGCTGCAAAAGAACTATCTTGCAAAGAAATTCTTCTTGATGTAACAAAAGAAGACCAATGGAAAAATGTAATATCACAAATCGAAAAAGAATATGGAGCATTACATATATTAGTAAATAATGCTGGTATTGGTGGAGGAGGTGATGTTGAACAGACTGATTTCGATTCTTGGCATCAAGTTCACAGTGTAAATCTGGATTCAGTCTTTTTAGGTTGTAAATATGCACTTCCGCTTATGAGAAAATCTGGTAATGGTTCAATAATAAATATTTCGTCAATGTCTGGAATAGTTGCGTCACATAATATGTCAGCATATAACTCTTCTAAGGCTGCAGTAAGACACTTATCAAAATCAGTAGCACTTCATTGCGCAAAATCAACTAATGTAGTTAGATGCAATTCTATCCATCCAGTATTTACTAGAACTGCTATGGTACAAAGCATGATTGACTCTGCTCCTGAAAGAAATATAGAAGAAAAGCTAGTTAAACAAATTCCATTAAGAAAGTTAGCAGAGCCTATTGATATTGCTAACGCGGCTGTTTTTTTAGCTTCTGATGAGTCATCCTTCATAACTGGAACAGAGCTTATAGTTGATGGAGGCCTGAGCGCTACATAGCTATGACAAATAAAACTATTTTAGAAAGATCTCTTGGGCTATTTAAGTTAGAAAAAGTAGATAGAGATATATTTATTTGGACAGGAAAAAACGTTGGTTATAAGAGAATCTTTGGTGGCCAAGTTATGGCACAAACACTAGTTGCTGCATATAAAACAATTGACGTTAAACATTATGCTCATTCCTTTCACTCGTATTTCTTAAGACCAGGTGATATGAGCAAATCAATCACATTTACTGTTGACAGAATAAGAGATGGTAAAAGCTTTACAACAAGAACTGTAAAAGCAATTCAGGATGGTGAGGCCATATTTAATTGCTCAATTTCATTTCAAAAAAGGGAAAAGGGGTTAGAGCACCAAATAAAAATGCCTAAAGTACCAGAACCAGAAACTTTAAAAAATGAATTACAAATAAGAGAAGAGGTATTAGAAAAACTTAATATGAGAAAAGAGGACATGCCAATGTTTATTCGTCAAAGAGAAATTGAAATGAGGCCAGTTGAAGAAGAAAATTATTTAAATCCTAAAAGATTACCCCCTTATAAAAATACATGGATAAGAACTGAAGGCAAACTTCCAAATGATCAGATTATCCAGCAGGCATTTTTGTTATACATTTCTGATATGGGACTTTTAGCAGCTGCTAACAATTCTGTTGGAGTAAATTTCCTAACTAAAAATTTCCAGAATGCAAGTCTTGATCACGCAATGTGGTTTCATAGAAAATTAGATTTAGATGGTTGGTTTTTGTACACAATAGATAGTCCCATTACAAGAAATGCCAGAGGCTTTTCAAGGGGATCAATTTTTTCAAGGGATGGAAAACTTATAGCATCATGCACACAAGAGGGATTAATCAGACTTTGGAAAAGTTAGTATTCTCTTACAATATCAGTTAAATATTTTATATTATCTGGATTTATATCTGGAGTAATGCCGTGTCCTAGGTTGAAAATATAGCCTGGAAAGTCTTTAAACTTATCCAATATTATGTGTGTTTCGTATTTAATTTGATTCTTTGATTTCAATAATATTTTTGGGTCAAGATTGCCTTGAAGGGCTACTTTATTAGTTGCTATATTGATATCAAAATCTATCATATTCCAATACAAACTTAAGCAGTCGGCACCAGAATTATTCACTAATGTTAAATTAGTACATTTAGGATCTCTAGAAAATAATATAATTGGTGTTTCACATGTTACTTTATCTTTTTTTAGAGCACTTGTGAGTTTACTAATGTATTGCATTGAAAATTCTTTATGTTCATTTTCATCAAGAATATTAGCCCATGAATCAAAAATTTGAACCACATCTGCTCCAGCCTTTATTTGTTCTCTTAGATACAAGAAACATGCATCAGTAAGAACGTTAAGAAAGATATGAGATTCTTTATTATTTAATTTGAGAAAATCCAAGGTCTTTTTAAAGTCTCTAGATGATTTTCCCTCAATTGAATATGCAGCTAACGTCCATGGGCTTCCACAAAACCCTATTAAAGGAATATTGTTTGGCAATGAATTTTTAATATTTGTGACTGCTTGATATACGTATTTTAGATCATCTGGATTAAATAAATTAAGGTTATGTATATCTGAAGTATTATTGATTGGATTTTTAAAAATAGGCCCTTCATTTTCAACAAAATTTACTCCTAACCCAAGAGCATCTGGTATTGTTAAGATATCTGAAAATAAAATTGCCGCATCAAGATTAAAAGCATTTATTGGCTGAAGAGCAAGTTCACAGCAAACATCTGGGTTTTTACACATATCAAGAAAATTATTAAATTTTTTTCTTATTTCTCTATATTCAGGCATATATCTTCCCGCCTGTCGCATATACCAAATTGGAGGTGTTTTTAGGTTTTCTCTCTGCAGAGCTCTCAAGAACAATGAATTAGAAACATTCATGAAATATATTTTATTATACTTTTACCAGCTTCTCTTCCTTCCCAGATAGCAGTAACAACTAAATCTGACCCACGCACCATATCACCTCCAGAAAATATTTTTTCATTTGAAGTTTGAAATTTAAATTCTTGATTTTCTTCTGCAATAACCAATCCATCTTTTTTTGTTTTAATATCAAAATCTTCAAACCATTGAGCTGGGCTAGCCCTAAAGCCAAAAGCAATAATAACAACATCTGCATCATAAATTTTTTCTGAATCAGGAACTGGTATGGGTATTCTTCTTCCATTATGGTCTGGTTCTCCTAGCATAGTTTGAACTGTTTTAACTCCTTCAACTTTTTTATTACCTAAAATATCGATTGGTTGTACATTAAAATTAAAGATTACTCCTTCTTCCTTAGCATTTTTAACCTCTCTCCTTGATCCAGGCATATTTTTTTCATCTCTTCTATATAAACATGTAAC
>CETI01068167.1_pt1 | contig 11225 bp, 9 predicted proteins | sample 361441 | NCBI WGS metagenome assembly CETI01 (sample SAMEA2622478, study PRJEB7988) | marine metagenome | biome: marine biome (ENVO:00000447); feature: deep chlorophyll maximum layer (ENVO:xxxxxxxx); material: "saline water (ENVO:00002010), including plankton (ENVO:xxxxxxxx)" | depth 90 m | reverse complement strand
GAAAGAATGGAAAGTAGAAGAGTAGATAATCAAGCACGAGGAAGATCAGGAAGACAGGGAGATGAAGGAAACTCTATTTTTTATGTAAGTCTAGAAGATGATTTGATGAGAATATTTGGATCCGAATCCATGAATAATATCTTGGAAAAACTGGGACTTAAAGATGGAGAAAGTATAGATCACCCATGGATAAATAAAGCTTTGGAGAGAGCCCAACAAAAAGTCGAGACTAGAAATTTCGATATAAGAAAAACTTTATTAAAATTTGATAATGTTCTAAACGACCAAAGACATGTTATTTTCAATCAAAGGAATAATATAATTTTTAAGCAAGAAGCTTTAAATTATGCGGATGATTTCTTAGATGAAATTATATTAAGTTTATTAGATTACAAAAAAAAACATTTAAATAAATCATTAAATAATGATTTTTTAAATCAAATTAAATCTGTTTCTGGTAAAGTATTTGATGATCAAGAAATTAATTTTTTAGAAAAAGCTGATAATGAAAATTTTAAAAATAAAATTGAAGAAAAATTTAGATCAAAAAGAGATGAAAGAATTAAACTCCTTGGTCATGCCCAAGCTGAACAAATAGAAAAAACTATATTTTTACAACTAATTGATCAAAACTGGAAAATGCATATACAATATCTTGAACAACTAAGGCAAGTTATTGGTTTAAGATCTTATGGTCAAAGGGATCCATTGGTGGAATATAAAAAAGAAGCTTTTATATTGTTTGAAAATTTATTAAATAAACTTAAATCAGATTTTATTACAATACTTTTTAATTTAAAAATATTAGATAGAGAAGAAAAAAAAGAATTGTCTAACCAAAATCAATTAATTGGAAAAAAATTAGAGAATTTTGATAAAAAAAAAATTGGAAGAAACGAACCTTGTCCATGTAATTCTGGAAAAAAATACAAACATTGTCATGGAGCTTTATAATATTAAAGCAAGCATCATTACTATAATAACGATGGATATTAAAATTATATAAATATTTCTTTTTTTATTAATTTTATTTATTACTTTTTCAAAAAATGATTCTTTAAGGGATAAACTTTCTTCGTCTACAGATTGAGTAAATCCTTTGTTTCTACCAATCGATAAAAATTTATTTTTTCTTTGAAGTAAAATTTCTTCTTTTGTCATATTGTTAAACTTTTCTAAATTTATAGAAATTGATTTTTTAACATTATTTAAAACTATTGCTGAATCTCTATGTGCTCCACCCAAAGGTTCTTGGATAACTTCATCAATTATTTCTAAATCTAATAAATCTTTAGAAGTTAATTTCATTGCTTTTGCTGCTTCTAAAGTTTTTTTTGGATCTCTCCACAATATTGTTGCACACCCCTCTGGAGAAATTACTGAGTATATTGCATTTTCTAACATTAAAACTTTATTCGAGGAAGCCAAAGCAATGGCTCCGCCGGATCCTCCTTCTCCAATAATTACTGAAATTGTAGGGACTGTAAGTTCCATGCAGCACTCTATGGATTTAGCAATTGCCTCGGCTTGGCCTCTTTCTTCAGCTCCTACACCAGGATAAGCTCCTGGGGTATCAATAAAAATTATAATTGGAATATTAAATCTGTCTGCAAGTCTCATAAGTCTATTTGTCTTTCTATAACCTTCGGGTCTCATCATTCCAAAATTTCTTTCAATTCTCGAATCTAAGTTATCTCCTTTTTCTTGCCCAATAACTAAAACTGATTTTTGATCAAATTTTGCAAATCCAGTAATAACAGATTTATCTTCGGAATAAAATCTATCGCCTGAAAGAGGAATAAAATCTTCAAATAAATTATTTATAAAAAATTTGGATTTAGGCCTTTCTTCATGTCTTGCTACTTGCGTAGTCTGCCATGGATCAAGTTTTGAATAAACTTCTTTTAATTTAATATCAATTTCATTTTGTAGTTTTGAAATTTTCCCAGTATCTATTTCTGATAAACCTTCTTGATTAAAAGGGTCCCTTAATTGATCCAAATCATCTTCAAGTTTTTTTACATCTGTTTCAAAATTTAAATAGTTTTTCATTAAAAGTCAGTTTATTATATTCAAAAAAGGCAATAAAGTGTCAAAAAAAATAAAATGAAAGAAAAATATATAAAAATAGAAAATTTATCAGTATCTCAAGTATTATATGATTTTATTAATAATGAAGCAATTCCAGGGACAAATATAAGTGAAAAAGAATTTTGGCATGGATTTAGTAATTCAGTGCATGAGCTTGCGCCAGATAATGACTTACTTATAAAATTTAGAAAAAAACTACAAGAAAAAATAGATACATGGCATATAAATCATAGAGATAAAGATTTTGATCAAGCTGAATATGAAAAATTTTTAAAGAAAATTAAATATTTAGTAAAAACTGGTCCAGATTTTAAAATAAAAACAGAAAATATTGACGAAGAAATATCAAAAATTCCTGGCCCACAATTAGTATGCCCCATTGATAATTCTAGATTTATTCTTAATGCCTGTAATGCTAGGTTCATGTCAGCATATGATAGTCTTTACGGAACCGATGTAATAGAATCAGAGGAGTCTGCCAGTGAGAGATATGATCCTGAAAGAGGAATGGAAGTAATTAAATTTACAAAAAAATTTTTAGATGAAAGTTTTGCTATAGATAAGTCTAGCTGGAGTAAAGTAAATAAAATTGAAATAAAAGCAAATGAATTAAATTTTTTTACATATGATGGAAATTTTAAGTTAAAAGAAAATGAAAAATATATTGGATATAGAGGAAAGGAAAATAAACCAACTGCAATCATCTTAAAAAATAATAATCTTCATGTTGAAATAATAATAAATCCAGATGCTTTTAGCGCAAAAAATGATCCTGCTGGTATTTCTGATGTAATACTTGAGTCTGCAATTTCAACAATATGCGATAACGAAGACTCTGTGTCGGCAGTAGATGCTGAGGATAAAGTTAAGTGCTATAGAAATTGGTTAGGTCTAATGAAGGGAAATTTAACTTGTGAATTTTTAAAAAATGGAAAAAAACTAATAAGAAAACTTAATCCTGACAGAAAATATATTAGAAAAGATGGCAAGGAAGCTAAGTTAAAAGGAAGATCTTTATTGTTACACAGAAACGTAGGTCATTTAATGAAAAATCCTGCGATCCTTTTAAAAGATGGTTCTGAAATTCCTGAAGGTATAATGGATGCATTTATTGTAACTCTTTGCGCGTTGCATGATTTTAAGACTAAAAAAAACTCAAAAAATGGATCTATATATATAGTTAAACCAAAACAACATTCGCCAGATGAATGTGCATTTACAGATAAAATGTTTTTTAAAGTTGAAAAATTGTTTGGTTTAAAAAAAAATTCAGTAAAAATAGGCCTTATGGAAGAGGAAAGAAGAGCATCTGTAAATCTTAAAGAATGTATAAGAGCTCTAGAAAATAGAATTTTTTTTATTAATACTGGTTTTCTTGACCGTACAGGTGATGAAATCAGAACATCTATGGAAGCTGGAGCAATGTTTAAAAAAGTTGATTTAAAAAAATCAGTATGGATAAACGCATATGAAAATAACAATGTTGATGTTGGCCTAGATTGTGGATTTTCAGGAAAAGCCCAAATAGGCAAAGGAATGTTTCCCGCGCCAAAGGCTATGGCACAAATGGTAAAAGAAAAGATTTCTCATTTAAAAGCTGGAGCTAATTGTGCTTGGGTACCATCACCTACAGCAGCTGCATTACACTCCTTACACTATCATCAAATAGATATCTTTAAAGTGCACCAAAAAATTAAAAATAGGAAAAGAGCTAAACTTTCTGAATTATTAACAATTCCTATTTTAAGGAAACCTAATTGGACCAACGAAGAAATAAATAATGAATTATCAAATTGTGCACAAGGAATTTTAGGATATGTGGTACGTTGGATTGATCAGGGCATTGGTTGTAGTTCAGTTCCTGATATTAATAATATTCCACTTATGGAAGATAGAGCTACTTGTAGAATTAGCTCACAATTAATTTTAAACTGGTTACATCACGGAATTTGCTCGAGAAAACAAGTTTTAGAAATAATGAAAAAAATGGCAAAAGTAGTTGATACACAAAATAAAGAAGATAAAAATTATCAAAAAATGTCTCCTGATTTTGAAAAATCTATTGCTTTTAAATCAGCTTGTGAATTAGTTTTTAGCAAAGACTCGCCGAATGGTTATACAGAACCAATTTTACATTTGAATAGGATTATAAAAAAAAACTAATCACCACTTATATTTGTGTTTTTGCGATTTTTAAATGCAGAAATCAGAGTTCCATCATCTAAATTTTCAATTTCTCCTCCAATAGGAAGGCCTTGGGCTAATTTAGAAATTTTTACATTACAGCTTTTTAAACTATCCTGAATATAAAATGCTGTTGTTTGTCCCTCAACTGTAGCACTTGTTGCTAAAATTACTTCTTCAATTTTTTCTTTTTTTACTCTTTTTATTAATGAGTTAATTAACAAATCTTCTTTACGGTAGGTATTTGATGAAGAAATAGTTCCACCAAGAATATGAAAATATCCTTCATAGATGCTTGAATTCTCTATACTCCATTGATCAGCTATATTTTCTACAACACATATTTTATTATATTTTTTGTTTATGTTTTCGCAGTTGCTGCATCCTGATTGACTAGATTTTAATGTACCACAAGACTGACACCTTGATATATTTTTATAAACATTATTTAAAGTATGTAACATTGGTTTCATTATTTCATTTCTATTGTTGATTAGTTTTAATATTATTCTTCTTGCAGATTTGGGGCCTAGACCAGGAAATTTTGAAATTAATTTTATTAATTCTTCTATTTCGTTAATATTTTGCATTAATTATATTGGCCATTTAAAACCAGGTATACCAAATCCATCCGTGGCTTTAGATATTTCCTCTGATGTTTTGACTTTTAATTTAGATTTCGCGTTGTTATGAGCAGCAATAATCAAATCCTCGATAACAGTTTTTTCTTCTTTTAAAACTTCAGTAGATAGATGTAATTTTACTATCTCACCATCTCCATTTAAAATTAGTTTTATAGAATTATCTCCAGATATTCCCTCTACTTCTATATTTTTTATTTTTTCTTGACTTTCTTTAACTTTGCTTTCGATCTCTTTAGCTTTATCTAAAATTTTATTAAAATCTGTCATATTTGTTATTCATCATTATCTTTGACATCTATTAGTTCAGCATCAGGAAAATGTTTGATGATTTTGTCATATGTTTCAGTTTTTTTTACTTCTGAAATTTGATTTAATTTAAATATTTTTATTTTTTCTTTTTTTGATGGATCGCCATCTTTTTTAGATAAAGAAATTATCCATCTTTTACCAGTCCAGTCATATAAGACTCCTGTCAAGTCTTTTATAAAGTTTTTATCTAATTTATCATTAAACGATATTTCTATTATCTGTTTTTCAAATCTAACAAGATTTACATTTGTTTCTAATTCATATTTAAGTTTAATTTGTTTTTTTTCATTACAAAAATTTATTAATTCATCAAAACTATTTATTTCAATTAAATCATCATTTTTTTCTATTTGATTATGATTTTTTAAATTTTCCTCCTGAGAAATATTTTTAATTTGGCTAATTGTTTTGTTTTTGAAATCAAAGTTATCTTCATTTTGTTTAATTGTTGTTTCGTTATTTTTTATTAAATTGAAATCATTATTTTTGTCGTTAACTATTTGCTCGTTAGTTTTTGTAATTTCCAGCAAATTAACTAGTCTTATTAAGAACATTTCTATTGATATATTTTGATTGGCCACAATGTCTAATTCATCTAATACTTTAATTGTAAATTGCCAAAAAATTAGAAAAATTTTTGGAGGGATCTCATTAGACAATTCTTTAATTTTTTGAAACTCATGGTCATTTAAGGAAAAATTTGCACTCTCTAAATTCAAATATTTTATATTTTTAAAATAATATAATAATTCAAGAAAATCATTTAAAAATACCTTTGGCTCAATACCTTGTTCATAAATTGATCTATAAATTCTGATTACTTCACTTTCTTTTCCCTGAAATAAAAAATTGAATAATTCTATTAAATAACTTTTTTCAAAATAACCGAATATTTTTTGTGCTTCTTTTAGATTAATTTCTTTAAGGTCCGATTGACTTAAAATAGCTCTATCCAATAATGAGAGTGCATCTCTAACTGAGCCCTCTGATATTTTAACAATTAGCTTGAGCGCATCATCATTAATTTTTGCATTTTCTTTTGTCATTATTTGTTTAACATAATTTAATAATTCTTTAGACTTAACTCTAGGTAAATCAAAACGTTGGCATCTTGAAATAATTGTTATAGGTATTTTTTTTATTTCAGTTGTAGCAAATATAAATTTTAAATACTCAGGTGGCTCTTCTAGGGTTTTTAAAAGTGCATTAAAAGCTTGTTTACTGAGCATATGAACTTCATCTATAATAAAAATTTTATATTTTGAGGTTGTGGGTCCGTATCTAGAAAATTCTATTAAATCCCTTACATCATCTACGCCAGTTTTGCTAGCAGCATCCATTTCAAGAACATCTATATGATTTGAATTTGAAATTGATTCACAATTATTACATAATTTATCTTTGCAAATTTTATCAAAACCATTTAAACAATTTAAAGATTTAGCTATAATTCTAGCTATCGTAGTTTTTCCTACACCCCTTATTCCAGTAAATAAAAAAGCATTTGGAACTTTATTTATTTTAATCGAATTTGAGATTGTTTTGGCTACGATATCTTGACCTAGTAAATCCTCAAAGACTTGGGGTCTATATTTTAATGCTAAAACTTTAGAATTTCTATTCATGACTAATTAGGAGACTAGAACCTGGATAACTGTCTCTACGATTGCTTCCGTTAAGATCTAGTCGGGTTCAAGCAGCGCCCACCTCTAGCCTCCAATACTTATTATATCAGTAATTTTTTCTAATCCATAACAAAGTTAAAGAATTATTTATACCTGAAACTATCAGATTTATATACACCTAGGATTTTAAGGTCTTCTGTATGTAGGCCTAATTCTTCCAAAGAATTTTTTACTTTAGCATCCTCTATATGGCCATCAACATCACAAATAAAAAAATATGATGAAAATGAATTTTTTTCAGGAAAACTTTGTAATTTAGTTAAATTACAACCATTGATTGCTAGTCCACCTAGTGCTTGGTAAAGTGATGCTGGCTTAGATTTTAATTTAAATAATAAAGAAGTTATATATTTTTCATTTTTGAATTCTGGCTGAGATATTTCTTTTTGCATGACTAGAAATCTTGTTACATTATCTAAATCGTCTTGAATATTAGACTCTATGATATCCAAATTGTAAATCTTTGCGCTAAGTTTTGAAGCTATTGCTCCTTTTGATTTGTCTCCTGTTTCAGAAACATATTTTGCGGATCCCGCAGTATCTGCTCTTACATTTTCAATATATTTATTTTTTTTTATAAAATTGGAAGATTGGCTTAAAGCTTGGCCATGAGAATAAATATTTTTAATATCTTTTTTTTTTGCTCCAGGCAAACCTAACAAATTATGTTTTATTGAATAAAAATGTTCTGCAAAAATATTAAGCCTATATTTAAAAATCAAATATTCTACTCCAATATTACCAGTTGTCTTATTAGACTCAGGAATTATTGCTTTAACTGAACTATCATTATTTGCAAGTTCAAAACATTCATCAAAAGTTTTACATGGTATAGTTTCGCAATCAGAATATTTTTCTTTTGCACAGCTTTCGCTATAACTTCCTGCAACACCTTGATAAGCAATTTTCATAATATTTATTTTATTTATAATATATTAATTTTTTGTTTCCAATAACTTCTTTACTTTAATGTAATCTTCCTGAGTATCAATACCTATCGGATACGACTCAGACAAAACTAAACTTATATCTATATTATTTTCCAGCGCTCGAAGTTGCTCCAATCTTAGACTTTTCTCGTTTATTGTCTGTTTTAAAGAAGTAATTTTTTCTAAAGTTGATACTTTATATAAATAAATCCCTATATGATGATAAATATTTGCTTTATCATTTGATTCTAATTTTCTAAAAAAATCTTTCGCTTTTGAAATTTTATTTTTAGTTAATTCATTTTCAGTTTTTACTTTGACTATATTTTCATCTGTATAATTTTTATTATCAAGAATCTTGCATGCCAAAGTTCCCATTTCTAAATTTTCATTAATAATTAAATTATTTAAATTAATTATATCCTTACTATCAATAACTGGTTCATCTCCCTGTAAATTTAAAATATAATCAATATTTTTTATATTTAATTTTTCATAAGCTTCAAAAATTCTATCAGTACCTGTTTTATGTTTATTGCTAGTAATTATTCCTTTTCCCCCATTTGATTTTATATCATTTAAAATTGCCTCATCTTCTGTTGCTACATAAACTTCTCCTATATTTGTCTCTGAAGCTTTTTTGTAAACATGGGAAATAATAGAAAGATTATTAATTTTCATCAGAGGCTTGCCTGGGAGCCTTGTTGCAGACATTCTAGAAGGTATTAATATTAAAGTTTTTGACATTATTTAGCAAATAATCATAATTTATGCGTCCAAGGGACGCAAATTGCAAACTTAAAAATAAAAGTATTTTTAAAATTATCATGTTATACGACCATTATTTATATTATAAAATTAAATTCTTATGGAAATTAATAAAATTTTCGTGGCAGTAGTTGCTACTTTGATTATTGTCATTTTGATTGGAAAAGTTTCTGATCTTATTTATAAAGTAGATCAGCCTGATCAGGTAGCATACAAAGTTGATATTCCAGAGGGATCTATTTCGACCAAACAAACTTCAGAAAGTAGTGTTGATTTAACAAGCCTAATGTCATTAGCAAACTTATCACATGGAGAAACCGTATTTAAAAAATGTAAGGCTTGCCATAGCATTAAAAAAGGTGGAAAAAATAATATTGGTCCAGCTTTATGGGGTGTAATGGAAAGAAAAGCTGGTGGCTTAACTGATTATAAATATTCTAAAGCATTAATTTCACACGGGAAAGAATGGAATTTTGAAGAATTAAATGGTTTTTTATTAAAACCTTCAAGTTGGATTAAGGGAAATAAAATGGGTTTTGCTGGAATTAAAAAAGATAAAGATCGTGCGAGTGTAATTCTATATTTAAATAAAAATTCAGATAACCCTCCTCCTCTACCTTAATTTACAATTTGTCAAAACAATATAACAAAATAGACTTTTGGACATAAACTCTATTTAAAGCTTGCTGCCAAACTTTAGATTTTTTCCCATAAAAAACTTCATCTGAAACTTCATCTCCTCTAGGCAAACAATGTAGTAGATATGCTTTAGGTGCTAATTTCAAAAGCTTAGATGTTATTTTAAACTTTTTAAATTCTTTTTTCTTTTTTTGTTTATTTACTCTATCATTCATAGAAACTACTTTGTCTGTAAGTACTATATCAGCATTACTAATAGCTTTTTTTGGATCATTAAATATATTAATTCTTCCTTGATTACTTTTTGCCCAACTTAATAATGATTTTTTTGGATTATATTTTTTTGGACATCCAATATTTAATTTAAATGAAAATTTGACAGATGCCTCAATTAAACTATTTAGAACATTGTTCGAGTCACCTATCCAACAAATATTAAGTTTGGAAATATTTTTTTTTTTAATTTCTTCAATTGTAAAAACATCTGATAAAATTTGTGTTGGATGCGAAGATGGGCTCAGCCCATTAATTATTGGAATTTTCATATGTTTTCTAAATTGATTTAATTTTTCATCATTATCAGTTCTTAGCATAAAAGCATTTCCAAAAGTTGACAGTATTTTAGCTGTATCAGGCAATGATTCGCCTTTGGCCAAATGAAGTTCATCAGTTCTTAAAGTTAAGATACCGCCACCAAGCTGTCTAATGGCAAGATAGAAACTTAATCTAGTTCTGGTACTAGATTTTTCAAACATCTGAATTAATAGTTTTCCTTTTAATGGACTGTCTTTATCTACATCCAATGTATTTAATTTCTTTCTTTTAAATTTTCTTTTTTTTGCATCTAAAATTATCTTTCTTAATTTAGATCTCGAAATATCTTTAATATTTATAAAGTGTTTCATAAATTAATGTAACTCTTTACAAACTTTTCTAATTATTTTTATTGCAATATCTATTTCTAACTTTTTCACATTAAGAGGTGGCAATATTCTAACCACATTTTCAGCCGCTTTAATTACAAGTAATTTATTATTCTCTAATTTTTGAATAAATTTGGCTTGATCATTGAATAACTGTAAACCAATTAGCAAACCTGCTCCTCTAACTTCTTTTATCAATTTAGGATAATCTCTTTTAATTTGATTTAATTCATTATGGAAATATTTAGATATTTTTTTCAAATTATTAAGAAATCCTTTTTTAGTAATTTGATCTAAAACAGCATTACCCACACTCATTGCGAGTGGGTTTCCTCCAAAGGTTGAACCATGGCTTCCTGGGCCCATTGATTTTGCGACTTTTTTTGTCATCAAAACTGCACCTAATGGGAAACCTCCTCCTATCCCTTTAGCTATTGGAACAATATCTGGCTTTATTTTTGATCTTTCAAAAGCAAAAAAATCTCCCGTTCTACCTATTCCACACTGAATCTCATCTAAAATTAACAATATTTTTTTTTCATTACAAATTTTTCTTAAATATTTTAGACATTTGCCGGGTATAGGCTTAATGCCTCCCTCACCCATAATAGTCTCTACCATTATTGCAGCGGTATTCTTATTAATTTTACTTCTAATATTTTTAAATCTTGGCTTAAATTTTCTAAATTCAATATGATCAAATCCTGGAACTTTAGGTCCAAAACCCTCTGTCATTTTTTTTGATCCACTTGCAAAAATTGCAGCTATAGTTCTTCCATGAAATGAATTCTTAATACATAAAATTCTGTTTTTATTTTTTTTTCCTTTTAAATAAAAATATTTTCTTGCAACTTTTATGGCTGCCTCAGTAGCTTCTGTGCCAGAATTTTGAAAAATAACATAATCAGCAAAAGTTTTTTGTGTAAGTCTTTTAGCAAGTTTCTCACCTTCGGGAATTATAAATGCATTTGACACATGCCATACCTTATTAGCTTGCTTCTTTATCGCTCTAATTAAATATGGATTAGCATGACCCAAAGAATTAACCGCTAT
>CETI01027191.1_pt1 | contig 11236 bp, 16 predicted proteins | sample 361441 | NCBI WGS metagenome assembly CETI01 (sample SAMEA2622478, study PRJEB7988) | marine metagenome | biome: marine biome (ENVO:00000447); feature: deep chlorophyll maximum layer (ENVO:xxxxxxxx); material: "saline water (ENVO:00002010), including plankton (ENVO:xxxxxxxx)" | depth 90 m | reverse complement strand
TATACTATTTTTGTTCATGGTTTCACTCCTCTTATAAGAGTATTTATTCATATTAATGCAAGGCCGGCTATTTCTAAAGTTTTTGACTTGGTATAAAATTTTTCAATATTTTTGCCAAGTGTGTTATTAAAATCCAATTTTCCTTTTAACCATAAGTGCATATTGTCTGCTACCTCTACATTTTGTTGTTTTGACATATGGTGAAACCTATCAACTTCTTTTATGTCACGCCAGGTTAAATTAAATTTACAGATATCTAAACTTGATATTGACATCATACTATTAAGAGTAAACGTACTAAATCCGTGTATTAGTTTGACATCAGGTCTTAATGCTTTTATATGAGATATCATAGCATAATATGTTAATAGGTCAACTGCATTCCAATCAGTTGGAGCATCCTGAGGCTTTAAAGGTTTCCCAACAAAATGTAATTTAGACATACTATTTTTTATATTCTCTTCAAAATCTAGGTCTTGTATTCTAGATTCTGAAATTCCAGGAGAATATGATTCTTGTACATGAACGTTTCCGCCAGGAACTTTAAATACATCTCTTCTATGCACGTTTGAAACAATAAAAATAATGCTATCAAACTGTGTATAATTTTGCAAAAAGTTAAAATAACTATAACTTAGAGCTGTGCCTGCTCTAGCATAATTAATTATATCATAGTTATGTCGTAATAAACCTACCCATGAATGTCCAGACTCTACCCGATCTAATGTTTCAAATCGTTCTCCAGCAAAGCTATCACCAAAAATACCAAGTTTCATATTAAATACATTCTCTCATGCAGTGATGCCATTATTTCTTCACGCTCTTTATGTGTATAGTATATCCACTTAGTTATTTCTTTGCTAGTTCTACGACAGCCAACACAATATCCGTTTATGAGTTTGCAAACTTTAACACAAGGACTTTTAACCTTCGTCGGCTTCTGTGTCTGGTCCGTCATCTGCGTCATCTTCGTCTATCCGTTTTTGTGTGTTTTCTGGTCCGTAACTCGCCGCAATAAAGCCCATCGCGGCTAACATTGGTACTACATATACCATTTTGTTTGTTAAGTATGCTACTATGTAAGTGGGCACCAATACAATCAATGCTTTGATCAGAGCTTTCTTCATACATTTACTTATATACTATTTTTCATGCGTTCATTGAACTTTGCATTAATTGAAAGTATATATTTCCCTATATTGTCTTTTTTGTCTGGATTGATTTCGTAATCAAGAAGTTTTCCTAATTCATGCATCATTTGTATATTTTTATTTGAATATTTTCTTAATACCTTTTTATCAACATTTTCCCATGGTGTATGCTCAACTTTTTGACTGTAAAAAAAGTCTGCATAATTTAGAGGAAAAACTTCCTTACAGTAGTCCTCGGAGAATTTTCTTAAATCATATTTTCTTGTATAATCTAGAAACCAATCATTATCGATAACATTTTTAAATCTTTTATCTAATCCTTCAGTTACAATAAGTCCTTCTTCATTGAACAAAGGTACAATTATATGATATAGTTTATGATAAATTATATCTCTAATCCATTCTTTCCAATCTATTGCACCATATCCATTGTGAAATTCAACACCCTTACGCAATATATGCGAATGCATAATACTTCCTAGTTCTACTATTGGAAAATGTTCTTTAAGAATAGGATTTATAATTTGTTGCATATTAAACATTGTATTCTTAATTTCTGAATACTCACTATCATCACACATTGTATTCATTACATAATGTAAGAGCCTACCAAAATCTGCCTTGAATTCTTGCTTCAATTTGAATAATAAAAATGTCCATATCAATTGATCTAGATCTACCATCATGATCCAACAATGTTCTATTTTTATAATTTTGTTCTCACAAGCATTTAATGGTAGCATGTGGCCTATCCACATTCTATTGTCTGTTTCTTCTGTAACTTTTAATGATTTTTTTCTAGCAAGTTTATATAAATTTACAGTTCGCCGTATACCATGTTTATTAAGAGGATTGTATATGGTAGGAGCATTATCACCTAGCATGTTTAAAGGTTCTAAATTTCCATCTGACATGCCAAGTATTCGTAAGTTTGTTTTTGTTGGTGTATATGCATGCCATTCATTATTATTATCATTATCTATTTTAAACTTTTCTTTTCCTTTGGACATAAGCAAACTAGTTAAAAAATTACCGCCAGCACCGGCTGGATATGCTAGATATTTTTTTATTAGTAATGGCTCTTTGTATAATTCTACTGCGGCCATACGTCGCCGAGTGTGCCGATCGATATCAAAGTTTATAGGTCTGCGTACCATATGCGTTTACTTAGTCACAAAAAAGCCCCGTTGCAATAACGAGGCTTCTTGTATAACTCCAATGGGTTAAATTAGTATGCTAAATCAGCTACAGTAGCGGCTGATGCGTCATAGTTACCTGAACCAACAGTTGCACCTAGTGCTCTAATTGCTGTTTGTAGTTCTGCGGCTGTTGCTGAACAGTTTTCAACTGCGATTCTGAATTGTCCAGTTCCTGGTCCGTCTAATATTCCGATTTGACAAATTGTGCCATATGTTTGAATTGTTTCAACAATAGCTTCCATTGCTTCACCTGGGGCATGTTCTGCGGCTACTGCGGCGCCACCATCAACTGTAAAATGATTTACTGGGGCTCCCCACATAGATACGCCACCAGCTATAAGGTTATTTGCACTTCTTGTTGCCATAACTTTTCTCCAAATTTTTATAGTGCTTATAGTAGCACTTACATTTATTTATCATTATGACGTGAAATCTGCAATTAATATTCTTTTGAAATAATTTCTGCAATATGCTCAGCTAATATTTTATGGCCAACTGGCCCTGGATGACCACATTCGCAGTATTCTAAATCTTTAGTGTATTCTTCATTATGATATCTAAGAAACCATTGAACTACTCCTAAAGGACCAAACAAGTTTAATGAGTTAATATCTGGCTCCTTGCCATTTTTGAGATTTAAATATTTACTACCCCAGCTCATAAAACGTACTGGTATATCATGTTTCATAAACAATCCTTGTATTAGCTCAAGTTCATTTTGCCATTGAATCCATTTTATATCATTCATGCCTTCGTTTAGATCGCCTCCGTAGAGTAAATCTACAAATTCTAATGCCCAATCCCATTTAAATGAATCCCACTTTACATAATCTTGCAGGAAGCCTGGTTTAGTTCTAGCTAGAAATCTTTTCAATAATATATCACGATCCAAATTTGGATCAAACCATCCACTTTTAAGGTCCCGCTTATGGGCTTGTTTATTCGCCTGATCCGGTTTTACAAGTCTTAATGTAATATTATTAACTGCTTGTAAAATTGGCCATGTTAAGCAATGATACTTGTTAAAGTTACCTACCCTCATTGCACTTATTTTAGTGCCAATGAATTCAGCATTATATCTAAAAGACCATGAGTCAGGGTGGGAGTGTTTTGGTGATTGATATGAACTTCCGGAAATGCCTGTCCATGGCTCTAGTTTTTCTTCAGTTTCCTTTGCTAGTGCAATTTGAGAGTTTAAAGTTTTAACAACAAGATCTCTATACTTACTGTAATTAAGAGAATCACGAAGGTGACTAGAATTCATTGGTATTGTACAACGATCAGGCCAACCTCTTAACTCAACTATTGCACATCTAGGTTTAGATATATTATAATTAGGATTATTATAAAGTTCAACTGCTGTTTTACAATAGTGTATTATTTCACTATTTTCTATACCACCTTTAGAAAAGTTAAGAACATGTTCATTAAGAAGTTTACTTAATTGACCAGACATACACACTTCATCTGCATGATAATAATCATTGGTTATATTATTACGATGTCCGTTACATGCACCAGCCATGTTACTAGTGCCAAATACCCATATTGTCATTTTTTAGTGTGTCACGTTTGTTAATTTGACAAATGCTGTCCAGCGAATAGTTACTCCGGCTTCGCCTGTTACTGTAATATCTAATGAGTTGGCGAGGTCGTTTGCAGTTGCACTTGCTAACCAGTTTACGTCGCTCTCTGCGACTATTTCTTCTGCTATAGTGCCTATTAATATAACACTTCCTCCAGTGTTGCTTACTACACCTTTAAATTTATAACCACAATGTTGATTACCACCCGAATCTCTACCTACTACATCTGCTTCAAACATTGCAGTTGTATCTGTTACGATATAAATCCTACTGGTTGCAGTACCACCTGCATCTCTTTCTAATGTTGTTTCTGTTGCATTAGTAGTAGTTCCATATAAAACATATTGTTCATGATTTACATTGCCACTTTGAGCATTACCATGAATAACCCGTTCGCCTAATCTAACTGGAATATCTGTTATAGTAAGATCACCTGTACTAGCACCAGTAAATGTGCCTCCACCTAATCTTATTTCATCTGCACTTTCATCATAACCAATGAATATATTATTTTGATCTCCACGTTCAATTACAATTCCTGCATCACCACTAGGTGTACCAGTTGTTCCTGTTCCTAGTTCCATTAGTTTATCTGTTACAGTTGTATTAGTTGTATTAATAGTTGAAGTTGTACCATTAACTGTAAAGTTACCCGACACTACAACATTATCGCTAAATGTTTTATCTCCACCCACTGATTGTGCAGTAGATAAGTCTACAAACTCAGCAACACCACTCCATGGAGTAGCACCACCAAGATATATTGCTTGAGTGGCTGACACTTGAAAGTATGCAAATTCAACTCTGCCTGTGCTTGGTTTTGTTGTTGTGAGTTTTCCACTATTGCCTTGATCTAAATAAAATAGATCTCCATTACTACCACCTAATGCTTTATCTACTAGAGGACCTGTAGGTAATATTCTTATTGTATTGTCTGTAAATTTTTCTACCACTGTACCAATGTGTGTTAAATTAGCAGTTAGTAAAACGTATCCACTATTATAACCTACTAAGTCACCAACTACAAAACTAGCATAAGTTCCTGTAGGTGTAAATGTACGTTGGTCATCATAATAATCAAATCTACTGTATACTTCAGATGCCCAATTATTCAGCAGTGATCCGCGTGGCATAGCAGGCAACGGATACAGTATTGGTTTACCATTGTGTACTTCAAACAGCACACCTTCATCTTCTGTAATTTCAGCAAGGCCTGTAGTTTGTGAGTTACTTCTTAGAGTATCCTGTAATACACAGGTAACACTATTGGCATCTTGAGCCGAAATGCTTGAAATCCTAAGCACACGCCCACCCTGTGAAGTAGCAATATAATCATCTACTGCAACATCGGAACCTGTGTATATGCCATCTTTGTGTAATTGAGCTGAGGATATAGCAATGGTTGCATTGAATTCGTATCCTGCTGTAACAACAGAACCAAGTGTTAATCTTATTGGTAATACTTTTGCACTTGCTTTATATGCCATTAGAACACCGCATTTACAATACAATGTCCACTGAGGTCCGCCCCGGTAACTGATGAATTAACATTAATTTTAAACTCAGTCGTACTTAAAGTAGACGACCCTGTGTCAGGCACAATAGCTTGGTAACCACTAGTTGGATATCGTAATTGAAATGCAGTTGTTCCGGCATCGTGACCTAAGTAAGTCACATTTTTTAAATTTCTACCAACAGTATGTGTAACTGTTATTATATTACCTGCAATGCTGGTTGACCAACCAGCTGGTAAATCAGCTGTACTAGTAACATTACCTGTGCCATCAAAATTAACTTTAAAAGTGTGTACTTCGATAACGTTGGTATTTGCAATAGTAATTGTATTTGCATCGTTGGTAATAGTAATGTTAGATCCTTGTACCAATGATTTAAAATTCATTGTAGCAGGTGATCCACTAATAGATCCAAATATACCAGTACCTGCTCCTAAGTTGTTACCTGCTTCTACAACAGATGTGCCTACTTGATCATTAGTGATTGTAACACTGGTAGCATCAGAACTCATAGTAATACCAGCACCACCTATAATACTTTTAAATTGTAAGGTATGTGTACTTGCACTTTCAAAAACACCGCTACCTGCACCTAAGTTGGTGGCGCCAGTAATGGCTACACTTCCGCCTACTGATAATGCTTTATTTTCAAATTTTTCTGTGGTGCTATTATATACTAGATAATGATCGTTAGCAAGAGTAGTGTCATCTATGCTAAACGGGGGTACTACGTCTGATGTAAGTGATGCATTTGTGGCTGTTATGCTCATACCGGCTCCTAATTAGTTTTATGTATTTATAACAGATTAGATGAGCAACCGGATTGAGTCAACTCTTCCATGTGTAGACTCATCATAACTGGCTACAATATGGCTACGATCGACTCTAGCACGTAGATATGTAAAGTTTCCGTAAAAGGTTTTACCTACTGTAGCAGTTGTTTTTCCTGAGCCGTAATCTAGATAATCAGAATTACCACTTAACTGAAGTGGAAACCAATCATCAGTTGTTGGTGTTTTTTCTAATGTGCCTTCTATGTAAATTCTGCCATAGAATCCATTTATTTTAATAGCTACTGTGTGTAGCCCGTCTGTATATCCATAATAACCGTCTGCCTTAATGTCGCTACCTGTGTAACTCATTGAGGCTGTGTGGGTTAACATTGTTACTGCACTATTGGCCATTCTCTATCTCAATCAATACATTTCCTCCAACGAGTTCTTTAATGACTTCTTGTAGTTGAGCTATTACTTCTGGACTTACAAGTTTTCTACCTTCGTCGCTGTCTTTGAGGAGTTCACTGATTTTGATTACGACATGATCTTCGTTAATTTTTGCCATTTGTCTTCTCCTTATAGAGTTATTTATTCAAATTCCAACTCTAGTTTATTTTCTACTGTTACTAAATTAGCAACCTTAAGTTTTTCACCTTTATTAAACAATACACGTCTTGCTAGTGGTCGTTTAATCTGTTCATTGATAACACGTTTCATAGGTCTAGCACCCATTGTTTCACTAAATCCTTCTTTAGCAAGTAAATCTATTGCTTCGTTAGACCAACTAAAACCTACCCCTTGTACTGCATTTACTTGATGTTGTAGTTCCGTTAAAAGTCTCTTTGCAATATTTTTAATAACCTTCTTGTCTAGTTTCTTAAAGATTATTACTGCATCTAATCTATTTCTAAATTCAGGTGCAAAGTGCTTTTTAACTGCTTCTTCTTGTGCTGAATCATTGTAACCTCCGCCAAAACCAATCATACGTTTTTCAGCATCAGCGGCACCTAGATTACTTGTCATAATAACAATAGCATTACGAGCATTTGCAGTTTGTCCATTACTACCTGTTACAATACCATTATCCATAATTTGTAGTAAAATGTTTAAAACATCTGGGTGTGCTTTTTCAACTTCGTCAAACAATATTACTGCATTAGGAGTTTCTTTTAGTTTATTAATAAGTTCACCACTACCAGCACCACCTTCATCATAACCCATGTAGCCCGGAGGTGCACCAATTAGTCTACTAACACTATGCCGTTCTTGGTATTCACTCATATCATAACGTAGTAGTTTCATACCTAGTGCTTCTGCTAGTGTTTTACATGTTTCAGTTTTACCAACACCTGTTGGGCCTGTAAACAAATAATTTCCTATCGGTTTAGTAAGTTCTTTAAGTCCACTTTGTGCAATATAAACTGAATCAGCAAGTTTTGTTATTGCTTCATTTTGTCCAAAAACTTTTTTACCAATATTAGCTTCGATGTCGACATAGTCTTTGTTTTCTTTTGCTTTACCCAATAGTTCTACAGGAATATTTGACATTTTAGAAATTTCAAATTTAATATCGTCTTTAGTAATTTCCCAATGTTCTTTATTTTCTAGCACTTTTTGTCTAGCACCTGCTCTATCTAATACATCAAATGCACTATCAGGTAACTGTTTTGCATGTACATGATCTTTTGCTAATTCAACAACGGCATTAACTGCTTCAGGATTATATACTACATGATGATGTAATTCGTACGGATTAATATTACCTTTTACAATATCTTTTGCAGTTGTTACATCTGGCTCTACTATTTCAACTGTATTAAAACGTCTATTAATAGCAGTATCCTTTTCAACTGTTGATCTATATTCGTCCCAAGTAGTTGCTCCAATAATTTTTAATGATCCTGATTCTAACACAGGTTTAATTAAATTAGCAAGATCAGGAGATCCACCACCGGAAGATCCTGCTCCCATTATTGTGTGTATTTCGTCAATGAAAAGTATGATGTCTTGCCTGTCTTTTAGTATTCCAATTAAATCTTGTACACGTTCTTCAAAGTCGCCTCTATAACGTGTGCCGGCTAGTAATGCACTCATATTCAATTGCCATACTGTCATATTTTTTAGTATGTTAGGTACATTGTCCTCTGTAATTAGTTTTGCAAGACCTTCTACTATGGCAGTTTTACCTACTCCTGCCTCACCTAACAACATTACGTTGTTCTTTTTGCGTCTTGCTAATGTTTGTGATACATCAAATAACTCTGCATCTCTGCCAATTAACTCATTGCTAGATTGACTTTCTTGATTTAAATTAATACAAAATTGTTGTAAAAGTTCTTCTTGCCTTTCAGCTTTTTGTACTTCTTGTTGTCCTTGTTCAATTTCTTTAAACTTATCAATAACATGTTCTCTGCTTATATTAAAGGCCTTTAATATAGTATATGCAGGTGTATTTTTCTCACTCATTATACTAACAAATAAATCACGTGGTTCTAAACTTTTACGTCCTGCGAAAATTGTTTGTGTAAATGCTCTATTAAATGTACGTTCTAATACCAATGTTTTAGATGGTGGTGTTCTAGGATCTTCTTCTACACGATTAGTTAACAGATATTCGTTAAGTAAATCTTTAAGATGATTTGTATCTAATTCAAATTCATGTAGTATTGCATTTACTTCTTCATCATCTATTAATGCATATAATAGATGTTCTACTGTGACGTAACTACTAGCAGTTCGTTTGGCCGCCTTAGTTGCGCCTTCTATAATGTTATTAATTTTTTGCACTTGCTTTTTACTCACACTTGTTTCCTGTTAATCATTACTATACACTAATTTAGTTGAGAAATCAAGTCTAATCTAAATCTTGTTCAACAATTTCTGGTTGTTCAGATGGAGTTACTGCTTTTTCATAATATAGAATAACTTCATTTTGTTCTTCAATGAATCTCTTGATTTGTTCCATGTTTAATGCAAGTGCTTCAAAGCTAGAGGCGGTCATTGCATACAGTACAAATTCTCCCTGTGTGCCTTTGATACGTTCAATAACTTCTTGTAGATTTGCTTCTGTTACCACAACAATATCAGCATCTTTCATTGCAACAGGATTAGGACGTCTAACAATAGTGATTGTAGGAGCATCAATTTCCGGTGTTTCGACTACTGTTGGTACTGTTACTATTTCTTTAATTGGAGTTCGACTGCAGGCAGTCACTACCAGTAGCACAGCCAATGGCGCCAAAAAATAGGTCAACTTGTTCATTTATTCTTTCCTCACTTGCCTTAGGATCAGCAAGGCTATTTTTAATTATATCGGTATTGGCTAATAATTTAGCTATTGCCTTATTAGCTTCTTGTACTTTTTGTAGATTATTACTAAGTTCATCATTAAGCAGTTGTTGTCTCTGCAATTCTGCTTTGAACTCTTCAATCTCTTTTTGTACAGTATTTCGATATTGCTCAAACTCAGCTACAGTTGTTTGATGAGCTGTTTCAAGTTTGGCATTGTTAGCCGTTAATACGGCAATTCTTGTTTGTGTGCCTACATAGTATTGATATACAACCCAGCCTACGCCGCCTAGCACACCTAAAATTATGATAATCAAATATATTCTTGCCGCCATTATTTGTACCTATATACTATTCTGCCTCTGTTTAAATCATATGGGGTCATTTCTATGTCCACAGTATCACCTAACATAATTTTAATATTGTTCTTTCGGATTTTACCACTTATACTACCTATTACAATTAATTCACTAGGTGGTTCTAGTTGCACTTTGAAATTTGCATTAGGTAAACATTCTAATACGGTCGCTTTAGCTTTAATGAGGTCTTCTTTACTCATTAATACTTTGCTAAAAACCGCATTCGTTCTTCAAGAGCTTTTTGTTCTGTTTCTGCTTCTTGTATACGTTGATATTCTGCAGGATCGTTACAAATAGCTTCTTCAAGACCATCTAGGGGTTGAGGCATTCCTGTTTTACCAGTACTGAATTTCCAGTTTTCTATTTCACTTAGTTTACTAACATCTTCTAATACTTTACGTAAAGTTTCATGTAATTTCTGACCTCTACGCATTTCTGAATAAACCATATAATTGCCTTCGACGTTGGTACTAGCACTAACTTCTGTATCTTCTACATCATAAGCACCAGTTTCAATAAAGTTACTTAAATCATCGGCGGCATTTTCATTCATTACTTCAAATGCTAAAACAACAATATTTCTATCTTCATCAATTTTACTTTTATATTGATCTATGCTGACAACATCATTGATCATGTTTCTGAGTTGGCCTTTGCTAATTCGCTCACTTATTATCATTTGTTAATGCCTCCTCACTATCAATGTTATCATCTTCTGCTTGTTGAACATCTTCGAGATCAATCTCATCATTAGAAAATTGTACTTTTTCAACACTCTGTGTATTAATTAATTCACGTGGCATTTCAATAGTTACTAACCAAACTTTTTGCTCTGTTGGTTTTGCTTTATATTTGCCTCGTTGTATATCTGTTTCAGGATCGTCATAATCTACATCATCTGGTGTACGGATAGTTCCAGGTTGTACAAATGTATCCTCTTTGTATTGTACTTTACAGTTGTATTTCAACAACCTTTCAGCACCTGCAGGATCAGGCATTAATTTATATGGATACATTAATGTTACAGTTATCCAATACTTGTCAATATCAGGTCCTAGTGCAATTTCTCCAGCACTCCAATGATCATATGCATATATGTTTGTTTTTTCCAGCACGTCTTCAAAGTCTAATAAAGTGTCTAAAACACTTTCTACTTTATAAGCACGTTCTAGGGTACGATTTACGTCTTCAATTTCCATTAAAAAATTTCCTCTTAAACATATTTACCACGTACAGAACTTATTGTTGCAGTTACTATATACTTATGTGAATGGCTGGTCATGTAAGAAGGGTAACCAACATGGCAAGAAGAGCAATTAAAAAACAGAAGCATATGAATAATAGTATAATAAATCTTGAAACA
>CETI01011005.1_pt1 | contig 11237 bp, 12 predicted proteins | sample 361441 | NCBI WGS metagenome assembly CETI01 (sample SAMEA2622478, study PRJEB7988) | marine metagenome | biome: marine biome (ENVO:00000447); feature: deep chlorophyll maximum layer (ENVO:xxxxxxxx); material: "saline water (ENVO:00002010), including plankton (ENVO:xxxxxxxx)" | depth 90 m | reverse complement strand
TCAGACAATCACTACTTTTGGAACTTTTGCTGAGTATATCGGCATGGAAACAGACGTAGCTTCTGCAAACGCTGATGCTGGCGCACTTAAGTACATCGTTAATGCTGCTGCAAGAGGCGCATTGAAGTCTACTGAGAAGGCATCAAACACAGCACAGTTTGTTTGGGAAGGTAATGAAATCAATGGTTATCCAGCTATTGTTTCTAACCAGCTTGCTAACAACGACGTTCTCTTCGGAGACTTCTCTCAGCTTGTAATGGGTACATGGTCTGGTGTTGACTTGACTGTTGATCCTTACGCTGGTGCAACAAGTGGAAACGTCAGAGTAATCGCATTGCAGGATGTTGATTTCGCTGTCAAGCAGCCTGGTGCGTTCTGCTACGGAACATAAGAACATGAAGGTTAAAATCCTCCGTGATGTAATGGTAGCTGGAGTCCGTCAGGACTCTGGCTCTACCGTTGAGCTTGACAAGAATGTTGCTCAATTATTGATTGGTCAGAATCAGGCCGAAGAATATGTTGAGCCTGTCAAGAAAGCTGCTCCAAAAGCAGCAGCACCAAAGCCAAAGACAACTCCTGCTACTTAGTAAAATGGGTTTAATTCAACAAAACCTAGAGTCAGTTAATCTTGTTGCAGGTCATCCAACAGCAGCTCGTACTGCTACTGGACAAACAAGTGGGATCGACGTAAGAGATTATGACGGTGATCTTGTTTTCATCTTGGACTCTGCCGCAGGTGGTGGTTCAAGTCCGACTCTTGATGTGACTATTGAAGACTCTGCTGATAACTCTTCTTTTAGTGCTTTAAGTGGTGCAGCCTTTACGCAAGTAACAGGAACTGCATCTGCTCAAACACTTGAAGTTAGTGCAGATAACTGCAAGCGTTATGTACGGATCAAGTACACAATTGGAGGTTCTTCTCCTTCCTTTACTTTTTCAGTTAATGGAATTGGCTTGAAGAAGTACGGCTAACTTATATAGCCCCTTAATTGGGGCTTTTTTTTTTATGGCTTTTACTGAAGATTTAGAAGTATTTTTTACTGACTTTAATGATGAAGTGAAGTCAGGGAATGTGATGTATAAAGGGATTCTTGAACAGCCTGACGAAATAGTGGCTGATGGTGTTGTGATGACTACTGATTACCAATTAACAGGTAAAACGTCTGAATTGGGAGCATTAGAATACGATTCAATTTTGACTGTTAATGATGAAAGTTATTCAATTCGTAGTGTTAGGAAGATAGATGATGGAAGTCTTTGTATTCTGTCGTTAACTAAGGATTAGGAACAACAAATGACAAGTAAAAGAGAACGAATATTGGCCGCCATAAAAACTAATTTGGCTGGTACAACTGGAGTCGGAACTCGCATATATAGGTCTAGGCCAGAACCTGCTACTAGATCAGAGTCACCATTGATTGTTGTCGAGTGGACTAATGATCAACCTAGTATCAGAGGGACTACAGGTCATATTGATTGGACGTTAAGAATAAGAGTTGTTGTTATTTCGAGAGGTAAAATTCCAGACAAACTTGCTGATAAAACGATTGAGAGTTTACATTCCAAGTTGTTAGCTGATCCTACGGTAGGTGGATTGGCGATAGATATACGTCCCTCTACTACTACATTCGAGTTAATAGAGGCAGATCAGCCAGCAGGATTAATAATGTGCGAATTTGAAGTTGATTACAGAACTACTTATGGAAGTCTTTCTTGACCCCTAACAACCCATATTGTTTATGATGATAATTGAAATTCTTGGGAGAGGGCGGGAAATCATTCCTTGTTCCTGCTCCAATTCCAACAAAGGTAATTACGAATGGCCTTACTAACACGCAAACGAGTCATTGCGGTTCTAAAGGAAAGCACTGCTGGAACTTACAACGCTCCACAAGCTGCTAACTGTCTTTTAGTTCGTGACCTAAATATCACTCCACAACAGAGTGATGTAGTAAGTCGTGACCTTGTTAGACCTTACTTTGGAGCCAGCGAACAGCTACAGGCAAACACTAGAGTTGAATGTACTTTCTCTGTTGAAATGGCAGGGATCGGACAAAACGATGCTGCTAATGAAGATGCTGATAACGCTCCTAACTTTGGGGAGTGTCTTGAAGCTTGTGGATTCACTACGGAGACAACAGACGATGCAAAACGTCTTTACACTCCTAATTCTCTTGACTCCACAACAGTCAGTATTCTCTACAACATAGATGGTGTCCAGCACACTGTAAAAGGAGCAAAAGGAACATTTTCAGTTGCCTGTTCTGTGGGTGAAATTCCTACTTTTGACTTCACTTTTACTGGGGTCTATATAGCTCCTGCTGACGCAACTGCCTTAACTCCTGCTTATCAGAAGCAAGCAACACCTTTGCTCTTTAACAATTCCAACACTGGTACGTTCAAGATCTTTGGTGAGACAGGACTCCAGATGAGTAACTTCTCATTGGATATTGGTAATGAAGTTATCTACCGTGAATTGGTTGGTGGTAGCCCTGAAGTGATGATCACAAACAGAAATGTTAGTGGATCAGTAACTGTTGAGGCTGTGAACTTGGCTAGTGGTGGTAGTCAGCAATGGAACCCATTTGCCGCTGCACTTGCAGATGGAACTTTGGGTGAGATTAGTTTCACTCATGGAACTGCTGCACTTAACAAGGTCACAATTCAGTCGGGTCTGGTAACCAGTCAGACAACGAAGAATCGTGTTGACTTAGGTTCTATCGGTTACTCCGAAGAAGACGGAATTGCGATGTGGGATTGCCCTTACACAATGATTCCTTCTACAAGTGGTAACGATGAACTTTCAATTATCTTTGAATAGTTAAATCTTCACTTTGTAGTGTTGGGGGGTTTATACCCCCCTTTTTTTGGGCTATGGTGGTTGGGAATATCATTATTTTTTATGGCATTTATCCGTAGAAAGTCAAAAGCTTATCCTTGGCCTGTTGAAATCAAACGTCCTTCTGAAACAAATGCAGGAGAATTTGAGACAGATACGTTTACTGTCAAATTCAAAAGATTAGCTAAAAAAGAGTTAGAGGCTTTTGGTAAGGCAGATGAAGATAAAGCATTGGAAAAGATTATTGTGGGTTGGAGTGACATCACGGAAGAAGATGGAACTGAGATCCCCTTCACCAAAGCTAATTTAAAAGACTTTTCAGAGGATGTCGATTTTGTAGCTGGTGTTGTACTGGCATTCCAGAATTTCTACGCTACAGGTAAGGAGGGAAACTAAAAGAGGCCGCTATTTACTGGGCTTCTGGCGGCAAAGAAGAAATAGACATGACTCAAGAGGATGCAAAAGCGTTTGGTATTGAGATTCCTAAAAGCCCAGAAAAAAAAGATGAATTTGAGGTTTGGGATTGCAATTGGGAGACTGTTATGGTCTTCTTAAAGATGCAAACTCAGTGGACTGTCTCAATGGCTGGGTACGTCGGATTAAAATATGAAGTATTATTAGTAGCTGGAGGTCTATTTGACCTCTACAATATAGAAGACCGCCTTGATGTATTAGAAGGACTTCAAACTATGGAAGTAGCGGCATTAAAAGAGTTTAGTAAGAAGGAGTCTAAATAATGGCTAGGGAAAGTGTACAAGAACTGATTGTTCGCATAAAACAAGAAGGATTAGGCAATCTTGAGTTTTTAAAGAAGGAATTAAAACAGGTTAGTTCTCAGTCGAAAATATCCGAGGGAAGTATTAATAAGTTACAGAAAGAGATAAGCAAGTTTGGGGCAGCGACAAAAAATAGTGTAGAAGGAATAAAAGGACAAGTTAGTGCTTTTCAAAAACTAAGGGCGCAGTCTGATTTTCAAGGAAGAGCGTATAAAAGTTTAACGAAAGACATTATTTCGTTAAATAGGGAATTAAAAACTCGTCTTGGAATTGAAAAAGAATTAGATGCAGGAAGAGGAGTTAGAAGAGGTAGGTTCTCTGCTGGTGCTGGTGATAGGGGCTTATTAGAGTCAAGGATGGATAAAAACCTTGGCGGTGGAACTCGTGATGATTATGCGAGAAGAGCAGCTTCTCTTCAAGCTTTACTTGTCACTAGAACTTTTGACAATCTTGCAAAGGAACAACAAAAATTTTTAGAGGACTTTAGCAGGAATCCTTTTACCCAAAAAGGAACCATAAGATCAGTTACTGGTGGGTCAGCAGAGTTTCAGAAGTTAATTAAGGAATCTAATTCGAGGTTTTTAGCAACTTCTCAGTATGGCACTGGTGGAAAGCTCCTTGGTGGAGGAACTCATACGTTTGGTGCTGATCAATTACAACAACTTGGAGAGACAGGTAAGTTAAATAGTCTTCAAAGGGCAGCTTTAAATATTCAAGAAGATTTAAATATTGCGTCAAAAAAATATGCAGAAGTATTAGCAAAAGTTAACGCAGAAGAAGGAGTGCAGTCTCGAATCCTTTCTGCTCAAGATGCTGTTGCGAAAAATCAAGTCGCAAACATAAGGGCAAAGACAATTGCTCGTGATGATCAGATTGCTCAACAAAGAACTAGAGTTAAATCTTTTCTTCAGCAACAACAGTTTGATCCTATTGCTGGTTCTTTAGGCGGCACTATTGGTGCAACTTATTTTGGTGGGCAACAATTCCCTGGGCCAGCAAGTAGAGATTTTGCGGCAAAGTCTCCGAGGGCGCAACAATTTCAAAGCACTTTGGCAATGCTGGGGATTAAGACTCCTACTTATGCCGCAGCAGAGAAAGAATATAGACAGTCGATTTCAGGTTATGAGGCTTCGACACAAGCAGATAAAACTCGCATAAGGATGCCTAAGTTTGGAGATTTTGCTAGAGGAGTAAGTGATACAGAGATAGATACGATATTAGGGAAAAGGAGTCTCTTTGGATTTAAAGAACCGAAACTAAGCAGGATAGATCCGATGGGATTAGGCAAAGATTTGGCCTATCCAAAAACAGATACAGGCTTTGCCGCAGAATTAAATAATTTAAATGAACTCCTACCTAATTTAAAAAGAGGTTCTAAGGAATGGGTAGATACAACTTTAAAAATAGAAAAAAAACAACAGGAGTTAGCTGAAACAATAAAAGAAGGTAATGAAGCTTTAAAGAAAAGAAGAGAAGCTATAGCGAAGGAAGTTAATCCAAAAGTTAATCAGAAGCTGCTCCCTCCAGGAAAGCCGACTTTAGAAGAGGCGATGGGAGGAGTGAAAGGGCAAAAATTTGATGCAAGAAAAATATCAAAAGGAATGAAAAATACTTCTAAGTCAGTTGATGACTTAAGAAGATCAATTCTTAAAAAGACTTCTGCCTCTAATAAAAGTATTAATAAATTAAATGAGCAACGAAATTCACTTGATAAGTTAAGGAATAGTGTCGCTCCAAATAGTTCTGCATTTAAACAATTAACAAAAGATATTGATCGGACTAATCAATCTTTAAGTAAATTGCAAGGAAGGAGCAAAGGCTTTGGTAAAAAAGGACTTTTAGGTTTTGGACAATCAGTCTTAGGTGGTGCTTATTTTGGAGGCCCGTTTGGTGCTGTTGGTGCTGGAATTGGTCAGATGTTTGGGGGGCAAAGTGGTGCAGCGACTGGAGGATTAGTTGGGGCGCAGGTTGGTCGCCCCATCACCGAATTTATTGGTGGTTCTACTGACTATGCGGCTCAATATTCAAAGGCACAGTTAACTTTACAACAAATTACTAAAGATTCTGGCTCTTATGGAGTCGCTATGGATGCTGTTAAGACAGCAGTAGAAGAGTTTAACGTGCCGCAAGAAGTGGCAATAAAAGGAATGACAAGATTAAGTGCTGCTGTCTTAGGTTCGGGTGGAAATATTAATAATGCAGCAGAAGCTTTCTTAAATACGACTGCTGCAATCAAGGGTACGGCTGGTAGTGCAGATGATGTGAAGTCGGCGATAACAGCGATGGTTCAGATCTATTCAAAAGGCAAGGTATCAGCCGAAGAACTTTCGGGGCAGCTCGGTGAAAGATTTCCAGGAGCCGTAACGAAATTTGCGAAAGCAAATAATATATCGACTCAATCTTTGCAAAAGAATTTAAAAGATGGAACAGTTGGCTTAGACATGTTGAGTAAGTTTATCGAAAGTTTAGGAAGTGAATATATTCCGTTAGCCAAAAAGATTGCTGCTTCTAATGAAGAGGCAGGTGCAAGATCAAGAGTAGCGATGAATAGGTTAAGAATTGCGGTAGGAGAAGAATTGATTCCTATTGGTAAAGAGTTCCAAGAAATGACTGCGGAATTATTAATTGATTTGATTCCTGCTTTAACAAAACTTGCAGAGATTGGAGGTGATGCTTTTGCAGCTTTGGCTTCATCAATTAGCTTTGTTGTTGATAATTTTAATATAATAGGCCCAGCAATTGCAGGTGCTACGGCATCGTTGGTCGCTTATAATATTCAACAACAGATAACCAATAGGACTGGAATAGCAAAAATATTGATACAGGCTTGGGCAGCAATGACTAAACTTGTTGCAGCTATCAAGGCTGGGACGGTTGCTCAAGCTGCTCTTAACGCTGTTACTGCAATAAATCCTTATGTTGCTCTTGCTGGTGTTATTACTTCGGTTGCAACTGCTATTTGGGGCGTTAAAGCTGCTAGTGATGCGTTAAAAGGTGAAGAGACATTGTTAGGGGATATAAGTGGAATGACTTTAAAAGAAACAGAGAAACAGCTTGAAGCAGTTAAAAATACTATAAAGACGTATCAAGACATAATTAATAATCCAGATACAGCAGAAGAAACGAAGAAAGGTTTAAGCAGCCTACTAGATAAATTAGAGAATTCAGTGTCACGACTTCAAACACAAATTACAAAGTTAGGAGGAAAGGTTGTCTTTGATCCTATGACTAAAGGAGCCGAAGATGCTGGTGAGAAAATTTACAAGGGTTTATCTGGGGGAGTAAAAAAATTTATGGATGATATGAAAAACGCAGGAGAAGAATTTGCGAACGTCACAGCATCATGGTTTGACAGGATGGCTAGTTCTTTAGCTGACTTTGTAATGACTGGAAAATTGAAATTTAAAGAGTTTGCTCGTTCTGTTATTGCTGATCTAGCGAAGATGATCATGAAACAAATGATATTTAATATGATTGCGGGACTTGGTAAGTGGGGATCTCTTGTCGCTGATAGAAGGTTATCAGGACTTGGCAAAGGTTCTGCTTTAAATACTCCTGTTGGTTCGCCAAACTTCCCTAAAGGAGCAAATGGATTAGTCGTTGCTAAGAACGGCATAGTCCCTTACGCCAAAGGAGGCATAGTTGATAGTCCTACACTCTTCCCATTTTCACGGGGGGTTGGCCTGATGGGTGAGAAAGGGCCAGAAGCTATCGTCCCGCTAAAACGTGGTAGAGATGGAAAACTTGGAATAGCTGGAGGCGGTGGCAGTACAGTTGTTAATGTTTCAGTTGATGCGACAGGAACAAAAGCTCGTGGTAATGGTATGCAAGCGAAACAATTAGGTAAATTAGTAGGGACTGCTGTTGAGGCAGAACTCATCAAGCAAAAACGACCTGGAGGAATTCTTTACGGCTAATGGCTACTTTTGACGAACAAACTGTTGGGTCTGATGTCTCACCTAGTTATGACCCCACGCTACAGATTGAAAACAACATAATTATTCAAAAACTTGGAGATGGTTACGAGAACAGATTAAGAAGAGGTTTGAACACTTCTGTTCGGACTTATACGTTAAATTTTTCAGCAAGAAGTGATATTGCCGTGACTAATATTCTTACTTTTTTATCTTCATCAACGGGTGGAAATAATGGAGCAAAATCTTTTACTTGGCTTCCTCCTTATGGAGCCACTGGAAAATGGGTATGTGCTTCTCAAACTGTCACCAAAACTTCTTATAACTTAAATGATCTTAGTTTGACTTTTAGAGAGGTCTTTGAGATCTGATGGCTATCCCTATTGAAGAATTACAATCTTCTGATCCTTCAACAATTATTGAATTATTTGAATTGCAATTGGTAGAGGGAACTCATTATGCAACGGGTAATCCTGACAGCGTAAATACTTTGTATCGCTGGCATAACGGAGTAGCAATGAATAGTGTTGGGCAGTTGAAATTTAACGGACAAACTTATTCAGCCTTGCCTATAGATGCAGAGGGTTTTGATTACAAAGGGACAGCAGAAGGTTCAGGCACTCTGCCAAGGCCAACTTTAAGAGTAAGTAACTTGCTTTATACTGTTACGACTCTTTTAACTGAAGTTAATAAGATCTCAACAGGAAATGATTTGTTAGGGGCAAAACTTACAAGGATTAGAACGCTGGCAAAATTTCTTGATAAAGAAAGTTTTGCTCCTGAAGATGTTATTTATAAAGTCACAGTCTCAAATAATCAGTTTTATTTGAATGGGGTTAGTAAGCCTACTTTAAATTTGATAAGAAATGGTCGTTATATATTTTTGCAAGATGATCCAAGTAATCTAGGTAATCGTTTTCGTATCCTTGCGAATGGTGGTGCCATACTTTCTAGTTCTTTAGGTACACCAGGCGAATCAGATGGCAGGACTATTTTTGAAGTTCCTGGTTCGGCAACTTCTGGTTCTTACGCCTCTGTTGAAAATGGTACAAATTATGGAAACACAATTAACTTTTCTGATTTTCAGCATACAGGTAATGCAAATATGAAATTCCCTGATGAGATTTATTTTATAGATCGAAAATCGGGGGAGAACAAGCAAATGGTTGAATTTGAGTTATGTTCTGCTTTAGATATGCAAGGTTTTAAATTGCCAAAAAGGATTTGTTTGCCTAGAGAGTTTCCTGGTATTGGTTCATTCCATGAGTGATTGGAAAGAACTCGCAAGCATTCACGCAAAGGAAGTTTTTCCAGAAGAAGCCTGTGGTTTGGTTGTTGTTCATAAAGGCAAGACAAAATATAAGCGTTGCAAAAATGTTGCTTTCGATCCGAAAGATACATTTGTTATTGATCCTATTGATTATGCAAATGCGGAAGATGTTTCAACGATAAGTGCCATATTCCATAGTCATCCTATTCAGAAGGCTCGACCTAGCTTGGCTGATAAAACAGCTTGTGAAAATTCAAAACTTCCTTGGTATATATATGCTGTCTCTTTTGATGATTGGTTTGATTTTAAGCCTACTGGATACAAGGCTCCATTAGTAGGTAGAGAATATGCTTTTGGTATCCATGATTGTTGGACTTTGGTTAAAGATTATTATGAATCAAAAGGCATAAAATTAAGAGACTGGGAACGACCTACTAATCCAGATGATTTTGCAAAGAATCCTTATTTTGATATATGTTTTGAAAAAACAGGCTTTAGAGAGTTAAAAGATGATGAAAACTTGCAAGATGGTGATAGCTTACTGTTCTCGATTAATAGTTTAGGGTTGAATCATGTTGGAATTTTCTTGGCAGAAGGAAACATGATTTTGCATCATATTGAAGGTAGACTGAGTTCAAGAGACTTGTATAGCGAATGGCTTCACAAATGCACTGGGAAGAGGTTGCGTTATGTTGACCAAAATTAAACTATATGGACAGCTTTCTGAATTTTGTGGCGGTCAGAAAGAATTTGAAGCTGTTGTAAACAGTACAGGTGATGCAGTTAGGTTTTTAATTGCGAATTTCAAAGGAATAGAAAAACACATGGCTACTCAGTTCTACCAAGTAACAGTTGGAGGAGAAGAAGTAGATAAAAACGAGCTTCATTATCCGAGTGGTGGTGGTGAGGTACGGATTATTCCAATAGTTGCGGGTGCTGGAAATGCTGTAAAGATAATTGCTGGAATAGCTTTGATCGCTGCTGCTATTTATTTGCCAGGTTCGACTGCTGTTTTCGGTGCTGGTGTGGGTGGTTTTGGGTTTGGTGCTGCTGCTGGGACTAGTTTTTCCTTTTATGCCTTAGCAGGAAATATTGGTATTGCTCTTGTTTTAGGAGGGATAGCAGGCATGTTAGCCCCGACACCCGAAGTACCTGATGAAGAGGGTGATCCAACTAAATCGTTTTCTTTTAGTGGAGTGCAGCAAACAAATAGGGCTGGGACAGCGATCCCAGTTATTTACGGTCATGTCTTGGTTGGGAGTATTCCTGTCTCGGCAAAAGTCGATACTAATGACATCGAGGTAACTAGCTAATGCCTAAATTTATTTCTGGGTCTGGTGGAGGTGGAGGCGGAAAAGGTGGAGGCGGTGGAGGTTCTTCACCTGTAACTGATCCTGATACTTTAAATAGTAGGAGTTTTGCGAGAATTCTTGATTTAGTAGGAGAAGGGGAAATACAAGGTCTATATGATCCTGGCCCAGCGAATGTGGATGACACTTGGCAACGATCAATTTTTTTAGACAATGTTCCTTTGCAAAATGGTGATGGTACATTTAATTTTCCAGATGTAACAGTTGGAACACGCAACGGGACTTCAATTCAATCGCTTATTCCAGGCTTCCAATCAACAGCTAGTCCTATTATTGATGGGAGAGAAATTCAGGCCGTTGGTCGTGTTATTGAGATCACAGATAAAAGTGTTGATGCCGTTGTGATAGATCTAGGTTTTCCTCGGTTGCAGAAAGTTAAAGAAAACGGTGATACACAAGGGACTGAAGTTAAGTATAAGTTTCAACGCTCTTTGAACAATGGTAGCTTTACAGACTTAACAGTTAATGGCTCTATTGAACAAAAAGTAAAAGGTAGAACAGGTGATTTATATCAAAAACAATATGAGTTCTTGTTGGATGGAATAAATCCAAGTCAGTTTCCAGTTCAGTTTAAAGTTATTAGGATTTCAGATGAAGATTCAACTATTGAAACCTCTAATGATGACTTAATATCTCATCAAAGTAAGGTTTATATTCAAAGTTATCAACTAATAAAAAACCAAGACGCAATACAATCAGCTAGTTATTCTCAGTCAGGAAATACAATAAGTGTAACCACTTCAGATCCTCATAACCAACGAGTAGGGAATAGTTTAGGTTTTACGTTTACAAGTGGTACAGCAGTTAACCAAAACATGACGGTAGCTACTGTTACGTCATCTGGGAATTTTACTGTTCAACATACAGATTCTAAGAATACAAGCGGAACTTGCACTTTTGGTCAGAGATTTAATTATCCAAACTCCGCCTTAATAGGTCTTCGAGTAGATGCAGAGCAGTTTAATTCAATTCCAAAACGCTCTTATATAGTAAGGGGAATTAAAGTACTAATACCAGGGCCAAGTGGAGGTAAGACTCCAACAGTTGACCAAAGTAATGGAAGAATTA
>CETI01101427.1_pt1 | contig 11241 bp, 12 predicted proteins | sample 361441 | NCBI WGS metagenome assembly CETI01 (sample SAMEA2622478, study PRJEB7988) | marine metagenome | biome: marine biome (ENVO:00000447); feature: deep chlorophyll maximum layer (ENVO:xxxxxxxx); material: "saline water (ENVO:00002010), including plankton (ENVO:xxxxxxxx)" | depth 90 m | reverse complement strand
AGAAAAGAAATAAGAAGAAAAATTAATAAAAATGATTATATATAAATTATGAAAAATATAACGATGTATACAGGACCAAGGTGTAATTTTTGTGATGCAGCAAAAAGATTATTAGCTAGAAATAATTTAAATTATAAAGAAATAGATATTTCTTCAAAAGATGGTCTACGAGAAGAAATGATAAAAAAATCAAATGGAAAACGTACTATACCACAAATTTTTTTTGATGAAGCTCATATTGGTGGTTATCAAGAATTAAGAGAATTAGAAAAAAGTAACAAGCTATCTAATTTAGTTAAGTAATTTTATTCAATTGATATTGTAACAGATTAATTATCATGAATTTTCCTTAAAAATTAAACATATACCATTGTTACAAAATCTCTTTCCAGTAGGTTTAGGACCATCATCAAATATATGTCCATGATGTCCCCCACATTTTTTACAATGATATTCGGTTCTTCCATAACCTAAATGATAATCTGTTTTTGTTTCAAATACATCAGGTAAAGATTGAAAAAAAGAGGGCCAACCAGAACCACTCTCATACTTTGAATCAGATTCGAATAGCTTTGTATCACAATTTACACAATGGTAGCTGCCTTCTCTTTTTTCTTTGTTCAGTTGGCTTGACCATGGCTGTTCTGTTCCTTCGCTAAATAAAACCCATTCCTGTTTTTCATTTAAATTTTTATTGTTTTTTTTCATCTTTTCTAAAAAAATAATTTATAGGGGTTTTTGAAATTAATAAATAATTTTTTTTTTTTAAATAATTAATCAACTTATTGCATTTCATAACAGATTTTTTGTTGTGTTTTAAAATTTCAATACAAAATATATTTATATTATATCTTTTTAAATTTATCGATTTTATTATTTCATATTCTAATCCCTCAACATCTATGCTCATAAAGTCTATATTTTGATATTTATATTTTTCTAAAACATCGTTTATTTTAATTGTTTTGATTATTTTTTCTTTAAAATCATTTTTATTAATTAAAAATCTAGATTTAAAAAAATTTAATTGATTTTTATCAAGAGTGTTTAAAGGAGAAAGCTCTCCTTTAAAAAAAAATTTAGTAGTTTTATTTTTACTAGAAATTGCTGCATTAATATTAATGTCCTTAGATCGCAAAATCTTAAATAAATCAATAGATAATGGGTTTAAGTCAATGTTAATTCCTCTCCATCCTTTGCGGTATAGTCTGTATGTATTATTATCTCTAGTTGGGTGAAAACATCCTATATCTACAAACTTACCATTAAAATTATTTTTAAAAAGTTTTTCTATAACTTTGTTTTCGCTAAATTGAGAATTTTTTTTAAATAAATATTTGTAATTCCTGATAAAAATATTGTAGTAGCAATATATTGTTCTAAAAAATAAATTTTTATTTACCATCTATTTTTTTTTTAATTAGATCTGCAATTACTTTATAACCTTTACTATTAAAATGACCTATATATCCCAATGGGTAATATTGTTCTTTATTCTTTTCTTTTGAAAAAAAACTCTCTAGATCAATATAATCAATATTCCTCTTTTGAAGTTCATCAATAATAATTTCTTTTTGAGCAAAAAGTAAATTATCTTCATTAAACTTAGTAAAATATCTAGACCACGATGGTACATATACTAAGATAAAATTTCCTTGCCATTTTTCAGTATTTTGTTTCATTATATTTAAAATTGAAAAAAATAGTTCTTCATCTAAAGAATTTGTTTTATTAAAATTAATTATATTTTTTAAAGCTCCTCTTAGTAATGTAAGCTCTCCAATATCTTTTAAGTGAGACACAAATTCATTCTTATCTTCTACATTATTTTTATAATTATCCAAAAATGATAACACTTCTTTTTCTGATATTTTTAAAAAATTTATTATTTCTTTTTTTCTTTCATAGTGATTTTGTTTATAATCATTATTTAGATATTTTTTGAGATTTGTCTTATTTTTTTCCCACTCTAATTCACCAATATCATTTCCTTCAAAATAAAAATAAATTACATTTTTGGGTTTAAATATTTCAACATACTCTCTAAAAACTGCGAGGGAAACCAAAGGACCAGAGCCGGTTATGCCTAAATTAATTGTATTTATTCCAAGATTTCTTAAATGACCAGGTGTATCATTGTTTTCATCCATGCACAGACCTTCTGCATAAGAGTCTCCCAATATTGCTACGTCAATATTTTTTTCATAAATATAATTTGGATTTTTAAAACCATACATGTCATTATTAATTAATCGATACTTCAAGTCTTCTCCACAAGAAACCGTAAGTTTATTTATAGGGCCTCTAAATGGAATTAATTCTTCATTTTTAATTTTTTCCTTAAATATTGATAGATTTGCAAAATTAATATTGTAGTAAAATTTTGTTGAAACATTTTTATTTTTTTTTAATTCTTCTATTAGAGCAACCTGTTCCGTTCTTAAATCAGGTTCAATATTTTTTTCTTTAGCTTTTTCTATTCTTGTTTTATGAATGTTTACTAATTTTTTTTGATCTCCACTAATAAAAGTAAATAAAAGAAGTTCTACAGAATAAAAAATTAATAATAAATATAATAATAAAATTCCTATTTTTTTTAACATTATTGATACTATTTATTAATTTTTTTTCTATTTGAAAGTGTAATTCCAGCAATAATAAACATCGCTCCCAAAAAATGATAAAACATAAATTTTTCCTTGAATATTATCATTGCCATGATAGCGCCAAAAATAGGCATCATGTGTAAAAAAACACCAGCTCTATTTGCACCAATTATTGAAATTCCTTTTATCCAAAAAAAGAAAGCTGCTAGCCCCGGAAATATTACAACGTATGTTAAAGTCAATATAAAAGGTTTTTCTAATTTTATTAAATAACCCATGTTCATTTCGATAAAATAAATAGGTATCAAAAATACCAATCCTGAAATTATAACCACTTCAAGCAAAGTAATTTGCGAAATTTCATACTTCTTTTTTCGTAAAAGCGCTGAATAAAGTGCCCAAGAAAACATTGCTACTGCCATGGTTAAATCGCCTTTATTAAAATCTAAACTTCTAATTAAATTAATATCTGCTTTTGTAATAATGAAAATTACCCCTGTTAATGAAAGTGCAACTCCAATAATTTGAAAGATATTTGTTTTTTCGACATTTAAAATCGAGGAAATGAAAATAATCCAAACAGGTATTGTTGAGATCATTAATACTCCGCTTATAACTTGAGTGTAATATAGTGAGTAATAAACTATAGAATTAAATATAGTAATACTAGTAATACCCAGAATTATAAAAAATCCTATATTTTCTAAAATATATTTTTTTTTACTAATTATTTCTTTTAAAGTAAAAGGTAATAAAATTAATCCTGCAAAAAACCATCTATAAAAATTTAATGAAAAAGGTGGTATTTCATACATGCTTGCAGCTTTTCCAACTATAAAATTTCCTGACCAAAAAATAGTTGTTAAAATTAACAAAATATATGCAAAATTATTTTTATTTGACACTTTTTTATAACTTTCTATATTTTTTCATAGAAACCTTAGCCAATAATAAATTTGGATCAATAAAAATTTTTGATTTTTCAATTTTTTTAAAAGGTTGATATGCAAAAATTGCTATGGGTAATTCAGTGCAGCCTAGTATTATTTTTTTACATTTCATTTTAATTAATTCTTTAACTGCAGGCCTTATAGCTTTTTCTGCTAATTTAATCTTTCCCATTTTTACTAATTTAATTGCTTTATTAACATACAATTTTTGGGAAGATTTTTTTGGACTAATCAATCTATAATTTTTATCAAAAAATTTATTATAAACTTTTGTTTTTAAAGTTGCTTCTGTAGATAATATTCCTATTTTAGATTCTTTTTTACAATTTTTTTTTGTATACAAGTAAACTTCTTTGGGCATGCTCAAGATTGGAATTTTAATTCTTCTTTGCAAATCGTAATGCCAGTAGTGAGCTGTATTACATGGCATGACAATAAATTTACAATTATTTTTTTGTAGCAATAAGCAGCCGTTTATTAAACTTTTTAAAACATTGGTATATTTTTTTATATTTTCAGGTCTTTTTGGAATATTTGACTTATTGTATAAAATAAAAAGTGGATATTTTTGATCCATTTTTCCTTTATTAATTAAAGCAAGTTTGTTGCAGAAGTCCAAACCTGCTTGTGTTCCCATTCCTCCTAATATTCCAATCATATTTTTATAATATTTATTAATTTTATTTAAGAAAATCTTAAAGAGCTATAAGGTTTTAAATCTAAATTTGTTTTTTCATCTGAAATCATTTTAGATATAATTTTCCCAGAAATTGCTCCTAAAGTCCATCCTAAATGATGATGTCCGAAACAATAAAAAACATTATTGTAGTTTTTTGACGGTCCAATTACAGGTAAATAGTCTGGTAAAGTTGGTCTAAACCCTAACCATTCATCTTCATGATCTGGAAGTCCATCCAGTAGATATTTGGCATTATTTATTAAATTATTTATTCTGGATTTTGTAAGAGGATTTTCTAATCCTCCAAACTCAACTGTTCCTACTACTCTTAACCCTTGTTCCATTGGCGTCATTCCAAAACCTCTATTCTGAAATACTACTGGACGTGAAATTAAATGATCACAACCTCTAAAATGAATATGATATCCTCTTTCTGTATCTAATGGAATATTTTCATATAATTTGTCTGTTAATTTCTTTGAAAACGCTCCACATGCAATAACAACTTTATCAAAAATAAATCTTTGTGTTTCAGATCTTATTATAGGGTTGTTATCGTCGAAATTTAATTCTTGAATATTTAATTTTAAAAATTTTCCTCCCTTTTTTAAAAAATTTTCAAATAATTTTAACCAAATTTTTCCTGGATTTCTTGCATGTCTTGCTTTTTTATAGAGTACTCCAGCATGATAAATTTTTTTAATATTTGGTTCTAAATCATGGATTTCTTTTTTATTCAGCAGTTGCTGTTCAGCTCCTATTTTATTTCTTATATTAATTTCTAACTCTCTACTTTTAAGATTTTGATCATTCCAGATATACATGATGCCTTTATTTTCTACCAATCCAGATAAATCAATTTCATCAAATAGTTCATCGTATGCGGGCAAAGCTAAATCTAATATTTGGTGCATATATTTAGCTGTATGCATCATGTTTTTAGTACTACAACTTTTTATAAATTTTAAGAACCAAGGAATCATTTTTGGAACATAATTCCACTTCAATGCCAATGGTCCGTGAGAGCTTAAAAGCATAGCGGGAACATCTGTTAAAATGTCTGGCCTATTTAATGGAATAGAAGCATAGGGTGAAAAGTGTCCAGCATTACCATAAGAAGCTGCTTGGCTTACAGGTTCTTCTTTATCAAATAATGTTACCTCAAAACCTTTTTTTTGCAGAAACAAACCGTTGCAAACTCCTTGGATACCCGCTCCCACAATTCCAATTTTTAACTTTTTCGACATAATTTATCTTACATAATTTATATCATTTATTTAGAGCGACAAATTATACTATATAAAAAAATTAATCTTTTTTTTTAAGAAATCATTTGACGGTTGTATATTTTTGTACTCATAACAATCCCTAATCCAATCATGGTAGCAAGCATCGAAGAACCACCGTATGACATTATAGGTAAAGGAGATCCAACGATAGGTAGAAGACCTAATACCATTGACATATTTACTGCTATATAAACAAATATTGAAGAACCAAAACCATAACAAAAGAATTTTCCAAAAAAATTTCTTGAAAGTGATCCTATTTTTATAATTCTATAAATTAATAATGAATAAAGAATAAGCAAAATTATTGAACCAATAAAACCAAACTCCTCTGAATATAATGTAAATATAAAGTCTGTATGTTTTTCAGGTAAAAACTCCAAATAACCTTGAGTACCTTTAAGAAATCCCTTTCCAGATAAACCACCAGATCCAACAGCAATTTTCGATTGAATTATTTGATAACCGGCTCCTAATGGATCTCTATCTGGATCAAAAAAACTTAATATTCTGCTTTTTTGATAGGGTTTTAAAAAAGAGATAACAAAGGGTGCAGAAATTATAAATAATAATCCTGAGTAAAAAAAATATTTAGCATTCACTCCTGCTAACCACAAAACAATCAATCCACTTAAAGCAATAAGTATAGCTGTACCAAGGTCTGGTTGGGAAACTACTAAAGCTATTGGTATAAAAAGAATAACAAGTGGAATTAAAATATTTTTTAACTTATTTACATTTGATACTTGCATCCTGTGATAATATTTTGAAAAACAAACAATAATAGCAATTTTCATTAATTCAGATGGTTGAAGATTAATAAAATATAAATTTATCCATCTCTGAGATCCAGATGCAGTAACTCCGTAATATGATGCCCAAAATAATAATGCTAAAACAAAAATATAAAAAATATAACCTGTAGCATGCCATAATTTTATATTAAAAAATGAAATTATCATCATCATAACAAAAAATGTTATAAATCTATAGGTATGATTTTTTGTATGATAGAGTATTTCTCCTCCATCAGTTGAATACATTGCAAATATACTGATTAGTCCTATACTTAAAACACTTATTAAAAGAATATAATCAACAGATCTTAATTTTTGAAAAAATGATGATTTTTCTGAAATTGAATAATTTTGGTACATTATGTTTTAACCGATGGTTTTGAATTTATTTTTTCTCTTTCTTCATGCCTGTCAATTAATAGTTTAAACAATTTTTTTGCCATTGGGGCTGCAGTTTTGCTACCTGAGCCTCCGTGCTCAACTAATATACTTAGCGCATATCTTGGATTCTTATATGGACCAAAAGCAACATACCAAGCATGATCTCTTTGAAAATACGGAATTTGTTCAATGTCTAAATCTAATTCTCTCTCTTCTTCTGTAATTTTTTTAACCTGAGCTGTTCCAGTTTTTCCAGCAAATTGATATTTGGGATCATCAATTCTTGAACGGTATGAAGTCCCCATAACTTCATTGGTAGACTTAAACATTGCATTTAAAACAAATTTTATATTTTCCTGATTTCTGAATAATGGAGTATATAAGTCGTCCTCTGTTTCAAAGAAATCTGATACTAAACTACCCATTTTTCTAGTTCTTTTTCTTTCTGCCATTCTTAATTTTATTAGCTCTACATTTTCTTGATTTTCACTAGCAAGAATTTTAGGTTTAATTTTATAACCACCATTTGCTAGTTGAGCGGTCATTAAACATAATTGAAATGGGGTTGTTAATATATAACCTTGGCCAATTCCGTTTATTAAAGTTTCTCCTAAATACCAATTAAGGCCGATTGCTTTTTTTTTCCACTCTGTGGATGGATTAACCCCTTTTTTTTCATTAGGAAAATATGTAGATAATGATTTATTTCCAAAGCCAAATTTCTCTCCTGTTTTATTTAACCGATCTACACCAAGCAACCTGGCAGCTTCATAAAAATATATATCACATGATTGTTTGATGGCATTGTCTAGTTTCATAAAACCATGTCCCTTTTTTTTCCAACAATGATATTTTTGTCCATAAAATTCATGTTTTCCACTGCAGTGAACAGTAAAGTTTGGACTAATCACATCATTTTCTAAGGCTGATAAAGCGACAATAGGTTTTATTGTAGATCCTGGCGCATAAAGTCCAGAAATAGTTTTATTAATTAGAGGTTTATTTGGATTTTTTTGTATTTCTAACCATTTTTTTTTATCTATTCCATATAGAAATAGATTTGGATTAATTGACGGTGAAGAGTTCATTGCAATAATTTCTCCAGTATAAATATCCATTATGCTTATAGATCCTGATTTTCCCTTAAGTAATTCTGATGTCAGGTTTTGGACTTCTGTATCTAAAGTTAGCCTAATCGATTTTCCTTTGATACCCTCTTCATGATCTATTTGATTTATTTTTTTTCCGTATGCATTTACCTCAAATCTTTGAATACTATTCGTACCAATTAAATCTTTTTCAAAAGTTTTCTCTAAACCTATTTTTCCCACTCTAAGTCCAGGGACATTTCTCTCTTTAATAACTTCATTATTTACAATGTCATCAACGCTAGCTTGGGACACATAGCCCAAAACATGAGCATAACTTTCATTGTAAGGATAACTTCTTCCTAATGAAATTACAGGTTTAGCACCCGAGAGCTCGTGTAAATAAAAGTTTATTTTTGAAAAGTCATCCCAGGATAAGTTTTCTGAAACTACAAGTGTCTCCCAAGGTTTTTTTTTATTTTTTTGTTTAATTAATTCATTTAACTCATTTGGAGATAAGTTTAATATATCTTTTAATCTAACCATTAAACTTTTAAAATCTTCAACTTGTTCTGGGATAACATGTAATTGATAAACTTTTAAATTCCCAGCTATGGTATTTCCAAAAAAATCTAAAAACTCACCTCGCACTGGGGGTAATCTCCATTCTCGTAGTCGGTTTTTATCAGAAAGTGTTAGATATTTTTTATTTTCACTAATTTGTAAAGAAAAAAGCCTTCCAACAATTCCAAAAAATATTACTGCTTTAGCCGCTGAAAGTAAAAATACCCTTCTATTAACTGTGCTTATTTTTTTAAAACCTGGTTCGCTTCCACTAATCATTTTTTCTCTTAAATGCTAATCGTTGATAAATATCAAATAAATATCCAAATATATAATAAAATAAAAAAGTAAATAAAATGTTTCCACTTATTTCATAATAGTTTACTTCAATAGAGAAAAAAGAAACAAGCAAAAAATAATTTATAGAGTTTGCTACCAGTATAGTGAATAAAAAATATATCCAATCTTTAATTAAACTTGGCCGTAAAGTAATATTTTTTAAATAAGCTGCAAAACCACAAATAATTAAATAGGTTAAACTACTTAATCCTATAGGAAATCCAATGACTGCATCATTGAACAAACCAGCAATAAAAATATAACCATAACCTAAACTTTCTATTCTTTTTAAACTCCAATAAAAAATTAATATAAAAGGAAAATTAAAAGAAAAATATTTGTAATTTAAATAGTTAAAATCAAACTCATTAAAAACTGAAATAAATAAAAGTAACAATGGAGCATTGACTAAGATTTTATTTAATAATGATGTTGTTAGTTTTGTGGTCATTAATTTTTTTCCTTTTTAAAAGAAATAAGTTTAACAAATGTGAGTTGAGATAAATCTGAAAAAAAATTTACACTCTCCTCACTATCATTATCATTGGTTGTTATAGTTCCAATTGGTATACCTGCTTTAAATATTCCACCTGAACCAGATGAGTAAATTATACTCTGGTCTTCAATTTTCTTTTTTTTATGCATAAATTCTATTATGCCTTTATCTTTACCTGTTCCTGACAGAATTGATTGAACATTTCCTGGTTCTATAGATACAGGTATTTTGCTATTTAAGTCTGATACTAGTAATGCTCTAGATGTTGAATAATTTACTTCAATAATTTTTCCTATCAAATAACCGCCGTCAAGCACTGCCATTCCTAGTACAACATTATCTTTGCTTCCTCTATTAAGAATAATTGATCTTAAAAAAGGGCTTTTTTTATCTATTAATACTTTTGCAAATAATTCATCTGTATTGAAAATATATTCCTCAACCATTAATTTTAATCTTTGGTTTTCAGAAATTATGAAATCAGTCTCTAACTTGTTAATTTTATATTGTGCTAACTCTTTTTTTGTACTTTCAAATTTTGAATAAAGCACAAAATGATTAGTTAATATATTTGATAAGTCTTGTATTTTTTGTTCAGGAATAGAAACTATGAATGAAGATCTATAAACAACTTCATTTAAAGCAACCTTTAAATAGTTTATTAATGGAAAATTAATTGTGTTTAAAATTATTAAAAATACTGAAGAAAAAATTAATCCAATTAGAGAAAATCTTTGTTTGGAACCTTTCTTTAAGAAAGCTGAACGAATAGCTATTATAAAATCATCCCTACTCGTGGCCATAATTTATTAGTACTCGGATAGCATTGTAGAAAATGTTTCTTCTTGATCTAGTGCTTTACCAGTTCCAACGGCAACACAAGCCAAAGGATCATCTGCAATATGTACTGGTAGACCAGTTTCTTTAGAAAATCTTTTATCAATATTTTTTAATAATGCTCCACCTCCTGTTAGAGTTAATCCCATATCTACTAAATCAGCAGATAGTTCTGGTGGTGTATTCTCTAACGCATCTTTTATTCCATTAATCATTTCTCTAAGAATTGGATTTAATGCTTCAGATGTATCTTCTTCAGAAATGTTTACTTCTTTTGGTGTTCCAGATCTTATGTCTCTTCCCTTAACCGGGTACTTATTATTGTTTGTTGGGATGGCTGTACCAATTTCTTTTTTTATTTTTTCTGAAGTACTGTCTCCGATTAATAGATTATATTCTTTTCTCATATAATTTGCTAATGAATGATCCATAGCATCTCCTGCAACTCTTAGAGAGTTAGAATAAACAACTCCTCCTAATGACATAACTGCTATTTCAGTTGTGCCTCCTCCAATATCAACTACCATCGAACCCGTTGCTTCGGAAATCGGTAATCCAGCTCCGATTGCTGCTGCTATTGGCTCCTCAATTAGTTGAACTCTTCTTGCTCCAGCAGCTAAAGCACTATCTTGAATAGCTTTTCTTTCAACAGGAGTTGATCCCGTCGGTACACAAATTAATATTCTTGGATTAGCAAAAGTACTTCTTTTGTGAACTTTTTTAATAAAGTGTTTAATCATCTCTTCTGTAACTATAAAGTCTGCAATAACTCCATCTCTTAGCGGTCTAATCGCACTGATATTACCAGGAGTTCTACCAAGCATAGTTTTTGCTTCATCTCCTACAGCTAAAACTGATTTCTTTCCTTTATTATCTACAACAGCTACTACTGAAGGCTCGTTAAGAACTACCCCTTGCCCTTTTAATACGACAAGCGTATTTGCTGTTCCTAGGTCAATTGCCATATCTTGTGACCAAATTTTTGATACTTTATCAAATAATCCCATTTTATATTCCTCTCATTTTTTCAGTTTTTACGTTTTTTTTAGTTTCCACACTATCAGGTGCAAAATTCCTTTTTCTTTTAATTATCATTTTATTTAATGCATTTATGTATGCATTTGCTGATGCAACCAAAGTATCCGTGTCAGCGGCTTGACCGACTGTAGTTTTTCCTTCTTCTTCAATTCTAACACTTACAGTTGCTTGAGCATC
>CETI01246390.1_pt1 | contig 11262 bp, 10 predicted proteins | sample 361441 | NCBI WGS metagenome assembly CETI01 (sample SAMEA2622478, study PRJEB7988) | marine metagenome | biome: marine biome (ENVO:00000447); feature: deep chlorophyll maximum layer (ENVO:xxxxxxxx); material: "saline water (ENVO:00002010), including plankton (ENVO:xxxxxxxx)" | depth 90 m | reverse complement strand
GCAATTTTTGTGGGGGGATCAACTGCAGTTGACGGAAGCCCAGTCCACGATACGGTTGTCGCCATCAAAGAAGCAATTGAGTTATGCCGTTGGAATACCACTCAAGATTCAGAATCAAACGAAGAAATGTGGGATGTTCCTGTACTACTATTTCCAGCAGGTGCTAGGGCACTTTCTCCAGCCGCTGACGCAATTACGTACATGTCTCTCATGAATAGTCGTAACCTTCAATTCGTGATTGGGGAGCAAGTTATTGGTGCCCCAATAGTCGAAAAAATGGGTATAGAAGCAATTCCAATGGGATACATTGTATTTGCACCAGGTGGAAAGGTTGGTGCAGTAGGGGAAGCAAATCTAATCGAAAGTGACGATGTTGAGACAGCAGTTGCATATGCTCTTGCAGCTAAAATGCTAGGTTTCAAAATGGTCTATCTCGAGGCGGGCAGTGGTGTTGACCGTCCGGTGAATCCAACAATTATCCGTGCCGTTAGGGAGGCTATACCTGAATTGATTTTGATCGTAGGCGGGGGGATGAGGACTGGTGAACTTGCCCAAAAGAGTGTGCGTGCGGGTGCAGATTGGATTGTAACAGGAAATCTTACTGAGGAATATGATGATGCATCAGAACTTGAGAATGTAATGCGAGAATATATTCAAACGATGCGAGAATAGCATCATTTACGCAATGGTGGCACCCAATCTTTGAATTCAAAATGTGCAGCAAGAGTTCCAGATCCCGAAGCCTCGTATTCACTAACACGATCTGCTAACCAAATCAACCATTCCAAATCCTTGTTCGTAGGGTCATCACGAATAGGATCCAAATAGAATGAAAACGCATCGATAGTTTTCTGAAAAACACCCGAGAAGAGATCGTAGAATGCATGAAAATCCATATCACCACGGTGAATGAGCACTCCAATACTTTCCCATGTAGTTAGAACAGTCATCACTTTCGGCCAATTTTCTCCAAAATGTTCTCGTAAATGCATGTAATTATTCTCATTATTTCCATACTCGAACTTAGCTCGATCAAATTTCATGTACATAAGTGATGTAAGCCCAACAACAAAATCTTCACTTTGAAAATTAGATGCCAGACTCATTGCAGTTGTACTATCTCTAGAACGCCTCAATTCTCTAATTTGGTACCAAGAATATATTGCAGCACCGAGAATGGTCACTAAACCAAAAACCTCAGCCCAAGCAGCAGCTGTTTGCAAATCCATCATTTATCCTTAAAGAAAGACGCACTAAAATCTAAATCTTGAATTCCACCACCAAATTCTCCTCTTTCTTTTTCATTCATATCTCCACATTCTACTGAATAATCGAGGACAGACAATACAGCTTCTGGATGAAATTGTACGGTTTTGATTTCCCTAGTTGGATGCACACAGGCAACGATATCACAATGTTCTGATGATGCAATCACTTCCATTTCACCAGAATCGATAACATGATCTTGATGTGTAAATAATTGATTCACAACCCTTCCATTCCTATAATTTACAGATAGCATACTTTCTGTTTTTTCTTCTGCTCGAATCACCTCACCACCCAACACCTTGCAGATGATTTGATGTCCGAAACAAATCCCATACAATGGAACCTTACATTCCCTGATTAGTTTGGCAACTCGATCCATCCATGGTTCCCACATCGAGACATTTCTACGACTTCCAGTAATTACTACAACATCATATTGTTCCGGTTCATCAATTCGATATCCAAATGAATAGTCAAGTGGATTTTCTATATGGGGTGCCCATAACAAAACTTCATGCTCGGGAAAATGTTTGACAATCTCTTCAACCCCCCCTTTTCCAAAGCCTTCTCGCTCAGCTAACAAATCTACGATCAATAGAGTACGCATCATACCCATTCATTCCATTTTCACATATTACCAGAAAAGAATCTGTAATGCTTCTTTGAACCAACCTTTTGCGACGGCAATAAGGAAACCAGCAACCAAAAACAACCCTAGACAGGCTGTAGCTAGGTCGGCAAAGAATCCTTCCATATTATCTTCGATGCCCTAATTCCAATTACTCATCATCAATATCTCTGAGTGCAGGAGGTGCACTTCCACCTGGAGACGGAACGTCTCTCATTTTCCCCTCTTCTATTGGTTCTAGCCCAGTCGGTAGGCCTGCATCTTCTCTTCTTTGTTGTATTTGTTCGTGAGCGCGCACGACATTCAACGAATCTCTGAATGCCTTATTCACAACCTCTCTTGTTGCTTCAGATTTCCTTAGAACGTTAAGTTCACCAATAATCTGATCATGGGATTCTTCAAGTGATTTCAATTCAGCAGTTCTGTCAGACAAACCCGCTTCAATATCTTGCATTGTCAATTGTAGTTGAGCAATTCTTTCATCACGGTCGAAAACTTCCCTATGTAGTCGTCGTTCTCGACGACGTAAAGCCTCATACTCTCTATTTCGGTCGACTAACCGGCGCTTCAATTCCTCAATTTGTTCACTAAGATATTCATGTTCAGCAGACACACTACGAGGGCCCGACATAACTCGTTGAAGTTGTTCTTCTAACTCACCTATCCGATCATCACGAATTTCTAGATGATTCCTGACCTGCTCGACCAATTCACGTAACCGGTCTCGTTCATCCTCTAAGGATGACTTTTCAGATCGTTCATTTTCAAGCTCTCGATGAGCCCCTTCAAGTTCTTGATTCAAAGTTCGAACCTCTTCTGCAGTTACTGAAGTAAGTCCTGCTTCAGCAGCCTTTTCGAGAGCATCAACAAGAGTGGCAACTTTCGCCTCCATCTCTACAAGAAGGCCAGTTTTCTCTTCAACCTCATGTAATAACTGAGTATTATCCCCCTCAAGAGATTCGACACGCAAAGCTCCAGTTCCTACAGATAATTCCTCAATTTCTTTCTTCCCATCTTCTACCATTCGTTCAAGATGGATAATTCTCGCTTCACGAGCCCGAAGATCTTCTTCCATTCGAATTAATCTCGCCCGGTCAGGTGCACCTATGTCGTCACGTTCCTGAAGATCCAATTCGAGTACGCGATTCTGCTGGCGTAAACTCGCAACTTCTTCATTGATTGAAGAGAGATCTTCCCATGCAGTCATTACTTCCTTGACTAACTGGTCTTGGCCGTAAGATTGGAGCATTCCTATCAACCCCTCCCGATCCGTTCCACTTGGTTGTGGTGCATCTTGAGTCGTCATGACCAATCAGGTGGAATCGTTATTCCACTGCACTTGAACCTTCTCTGACTCGACAGGGTTTACCTGCCGTGTTTGAGGGTTGTATCAAGTAGCCGTCATTCGATGGATGTATACATCTCATCAGGCATAGCGCCAGCGAGTTTGAGTGCACCATCTGCAACACGAACAACAGGGTCTTCAGCACACCATACAGTTACATCACCTATGTCAGCGAGGTGTTGAGCAACACGGTCAGCAACACCCTCAATCAAGGAACCACCACCCGCAAGGATGATGTTGTTTCGTAGAACACTCTGATACTCAGGGTCCGCTCCAGCGACAATCTGCTTCACACCCTCTACAATATGGGGCACAAGCTCATTACAAGCCAGGCGGACAAGATCACCAATGTCTACATTCTGCTTCTTTCCATCAACCGAAAGATCCACCATAAATTCACGAGAGTCATCACTAACATAGGACCCCTCTTCTTTCCAGCGGCGAACCATTGATTGTGTTAATTGGGCGCCCGCATATTTCTTGTTAATCAAATCCATCAAACGATGATCGAGCCAATCACCCGCTTCTTCGATAGTGATTTGATCATCATCTGTTGGGAATGTACCATAGATTCGTGCAATATCTGTAGTTCCAGCACCAATATCAACCACAATACTTCCAGCAATTTCGTCGAGTCCGAAAGCAACTGCGAAGGGTTCTGAAACAACCATGATACCATTTACGAGCCCACGTAGAATCGAGACAAGATTTGTCTTATCTGTGAAACTGATATGTGATGGACTACAAATAACTCCGAGAACTTCATCATACTCTTCAGGGTCACAGTTTTCAATCAAATGAGTAACGAATGCTTTTGCAGCACTGAGATTTTCTTCATCATCCTGAGCAACACCATGTTCAAGTGGCCTGAAGAGATTGCAAGCCAAACGATGTTTGATAGCATCTTCACCGAAGACAACATCTCTGCCAAGAAAATTCCTTGCGACGGGATCCTTTGGTTTTCCAACTACCGTTTCAATAGTCGTCATGACGCCTTCAGAGGACATGACGGTTGATTGGTAGGTTCCTAAATCGATTCCGATGTACAGTCGTTCGCTCATTGTATTCATCTCATGTCCGGGGGACGAATGACGCACAACACTCGTGGGTATGAATGTTCCATTCACATTAACTCTCTAATTTCTCCATTTTTTCTTCAATTTGAACATCTTCTTTCTTCTTTGGTTTGATGAAATAAAATGGCATTGATGCCAACGCGATACCAACACCACCGACGAAACAAATAGTCGCCATCTCTTCCATTTCAGGTAACTTAGACAACCACGAATCACCTAGTATATTGCCTCCACCTATTGGAGGCAATGTAGAGGCTCCATCGTTGTAATTCCCATTAGGGGCGCTGTAACCAGGGTAGTTGTAATCTGATGACGGTGTTGTTGTATCAAAGTAACAACTACCATCATCGTGTGTTGCATTTGGATTGTAATTACTTGCTGAGGATAATATACATCCCCAAAGATATTCTTCAGTATGATTTTGGATAACTTCACTATCATTCATGGAATTTAATGTGACATTATCACGGTACACTCCAGATGCTGCAAGAGCAAACCCTAAGCGATCACCAGCATTTCCAACAGTCCCCGACCATCCTGGAATTGCGGTGCCAACAGCAGTTGCAACAACTGACACTTGAATAGATGATACTCCAACTAAATCCTCAGCATCAATCTTTACTACTTCAGTAGCTTCTAACAAATCACTTGAAATTCTTTCATTTTCCCCGAAAGACACGACTAAGTCAAGATTGTCTACCGCATCCCCAAACGGTCGAGGATTGAATGAGAGAGCAATAGACACATCTTCTCCTTCCTTGATTGACATATTCCAAGTAGCACTTCCATTCAATGAAAGAAACGGCCCATCAGCCCCCTCACCATTCCATGGTTTAGACAGAACCTGCTCAATTGGTGTGGTATTATTTGCACCTAACCATTCATTCGCGAACATCATTTGATCATCAACAGCAAAGGAATCGTGAATCCATACATTTGGACTCGGGTCATGTACGGTGGTGGTCGGTTGAAGATCGATAATACGACTTAGGTTAGGGCGCCCCCAACCTTGGATAATGTCGGGCGCAGGCCCAATGACATCACCAGCACTCATCCCTCCTCCTAAGTCATCACTTGCAATCACCATCAACGAACGGAGTAAGGCGCCGGATGGGATAGATCCATTTGCAAGACTCACATTCCATTCCATTCCTGAATCGTAAGAATGGACTACAACATTAGTTCGATTTACAGCCCCAGATATCCACCCCTCTTGTACCATTTGTTGTGCAATCGCACTCCAACTTGCTGCTGCAGGGGTGGAAAACGAAGTCCCACTTCGTAATCTTGAAGCGTCGTTGAACGAGTCCCGTTCACCATCAGAACGAGCAGACTCAATATTCACACCAGGTGCGACGACAAAGACACCTCGTAATCCATCTTCAGTGGGCCCACGGGCGGATGAAGATACCACTTCATGTCCAGCATCTCTAGTGGTAGACCCAACAGCTACCACATTTCTTGCATTTGCCGGCTCGTAGAATGCAGCCCGATTATTTCCAGGTGCGATGAATGCAAGGGACCAAGGAACTTCCACACTCCAACGATCAAACAGAGCAGAACGAGGTGTGTAGGATTCATCCACATCACCCCATGAATCAGAATGAATGACCGCGCCTAATTCAAAGGCTTCAGCTAGAAGATAGTCCACCTCAGGCTCCTTCCAATCAGAGCCATCAACCACATCTTGTATCAGGAGCATTGAGGCATGACTCATCGAAGCCATTCCAACTGATGGATGTCCACCAATATCATCCACTTCACGACAACCCAGGATTCCAGCAATATGTGTTCCATGACCAAAATCCGTAATATCGTCATCCCAATCATCTATTGAGGTATTGATGTGGATTATTTTTCTATGGTTAGGGCCCGGCGTCCCCACACTTCCAGATGTATTGCGGAAACAGGAATGATCAAGGTCCAATCCAGAATCTGCTACAGCGATAATTACACCACTTCCATTCAATCCCAAATCCCAAGCAGGGTGGTGGACAATATCCCCGTGTTCCATGATTGATGATACTACAGTATCTCTTCCTTCAGTTTCCAATACTGGATGAACACTTCGAATACCCTCAATCTCTTTGAGATTCTTCAAGTTAGAAGGGTGTGTAATAATTTCAAATTCAACCCCTAAAGGCAGGTCTGGATGGACAAACCGCTCAAAACCGAGGACTCCAAAACTACTACTCTTTTCGATAATTTGTTGTACATTATCCAAAGGTAGCCTTGGTTCAAGCACAATCCTATGATGGGAAATATCGTCACGAATATCCCATGAAGATCCATGCCATTCACCCCACACCAATCCCTCTAATGGTATGGGCTGCTCACTCCAAACAAGTAACTGATTAGATGCTGGTTGGCGCAAAGTTCTGATCCCCCTTTTTTCCAACTCTTCTCTTTCTTCTGATGTCCACGCGTCTACAGATTGAACAGTCCACACGTGATGCCTCCTCTCTTCATTCTGAATCGATTCAACTTCTTTTGGAGGAATTGGCGATGCAATAAGTATCAAGATTAGGAGAATTGGGCGCAACTGCAACCCAATAGGAACCATGTTCTGATGAGAAGAGACAACCCTCATCAGGTCTTTGGGCCATCAGAGTCCAACCGTCGGTGTTTTATTTAGGTCGGGTTTCGCGTAAATCCATGAAGGCATTTCGTGTAGTTGGACATTACCCTGCATCAAAGAAGAAGCAGGACTTCACAATCGATGTCGTTGCATCCAATGAAGATGATGCGCAGCACCGGCTTTTCTCCCACATTGGTAGCCGACATCGTGTCCAACGTAGGCACATCATGATTGAGAGTATCTCTCAAATTGATCCCAGTAAATCCTCATCTCCACACGTCATTCATGCATTCCGAGATACGATTACCTCAACATCTCCCCCGTCGACCGATGATAGTGAAGAATAATCATTCAGAAAAAGTCCATTTTTGGACGAGCTTAGGTAACAAATCACCCGCCATTCCTTGATGAAATTCATCGAATAAATCGACGTTTTGCGGCGATTCAAGATTTATTCCAATACAATGAGCACCACATGCTTGTGCTATACCCAACAATCCTGCTGCAGGGTATACATGTCCACTAGTTCCAATGGCGATGAAAACATCACAATCAGTAACCGCAGCATCAATCTCTTGCATGTGTAAGGGCATTTCATTAAACCAGACAATATGGGGCCGCAATCGTTCATTGTCACAATTTTTGCATGCTACATACTTCTGTTGTAAATGAGCATCATCCATTGCAATAATCACCATTCCACATATCTCGCAGCGCAATTTGCTCAATTCACCATGCATGTGGATTAATTTCTTCGAGCCAGCCCTTGAGTGTAAATCATCGACATTTTGTGTGATTAACAAGAATTCATCGAGGTAATTTTCGAGCGCAACTAATACATCGTGCGCTGGATTTGGTTTAACTTCCAATAATTGACGACGTCTGCCTTGGTAAAATTCCCAAACTAGTTGAGGATTTTTTTCCCATGCGTATGGTGTTGCAACATCCTCAATTCTATGATTTTCCCATAACCCATCAGATGCCCTAAACGTTCGAATTCCAGATTCAGCACTGATTCCTGCCCCGGTCAAGATAACGACACGACCGTTCTTGTCGATCGTTCAATCATCCCCCGAAATCCAATGCAAGCGCCGAATCTCCTGCAAGGGGTAGTTGATATCCTAACATCCCACCGAGTAGGTAAATTGCTCCAATTAGTAGCATCAATCGCACGGAATTTGACATTTCTCCTTCCTTAGAATTGATGGCCAACCCAACTAATCCCCCGACAATAAATACTGAACCGACACTCATCCAAAAAATCGTCTTACCTGTGTGATCCCTCACTTTGTCGTTATATTCATCTAAATCATCATCATATTTGTCTAGTGCATTATTGTAATTTTCACTTTCAGCATTACTCAATCCATCATCGTCAGCATCAAAATCTGAAGACGTGGGCATGTCAGGTGGGTTGCTCCACAACGCAGAATTAGAATACGCTGCTGAAAGAATCATCATCAAGAAGCCCAATGAAATCAATACAGTAACAACTGTCTTTGTTGAGGTCATTGAACTGTATATCCTTTCTATAATCTCCTTGATTGGAAATGACGCCTCTTTTGGTTGGGTTTGTGCAGAAATTACCATTGGTGCAGCTTGTGTTGTTGCTGGTAATTGCGCGTCTGCTGTTTGTGCTACCGCTGCTTGTGGAGGTGGTGGAGCGGAAGATTTTGGTCGACTAATTGGTGGAGGTGGCATTTCATTCGGCGGCGGCGGCGGCATTTCACTCGGCGGCGGTGGAATTGTTGGTGTTGAATTTGCCACACCACTTGGATCATAATTCATGTCTGCAGAAGATTCCTCTTCACCCCATGGATCTTCGGTTCCCATATTCTCAATTATGCGTTGAAATAGTTATTCTTTACCATTAATGAGAATATACTTCAACCCAATATTTCACGAATTTTTTCTAGGGTTTCGGGAGTTTTAATCCCAATCATTTCAATTTCATTTGCAATTGGTACCCCCTCAACACCCAATCCAACTGCAAGACAACCACGAACCATTTCATTTGGATAACCCAATTCTCCTGAATTGGTATTGTATCTATTTTCATCAACCATATACAACGAATCATACAACCCGCACAATACTTGATTCAATGCATTCTTACTAGCCCAATAAGCTCCAATATTAGTTTCCCCATAATCTGGCATAATCGCATTCTCAAGGTGGGTTTCCACAGATCCGACAACATTTCCATCTGAATCACGAATTAAGGGTGCATACGGATTATCCATAACAACAGTAGCTAATGTAAAGTCTAATCCCCTTCGCATATGTATATCCAATACACCTTCTACAGTTTCTTTTCTTACTAGTGGTTGTGTTCCAAATGAAACGTATACTTGTTTAACAGGCGCTAACAAATACTCTAGTGAATTGTAAACCGCATCCCCCGTTCCGAGTGCATGATTTTGAGTGATAATTTGACAATTCAACCCCTTCAATGCATCCTCATATTCACTTTCACGTCCAAGTGGTACAACAATGAGAATTTGTGCAAATTCTAGATTTCCACCCAATAACCGTTCAACAACAAATCGAGTTGCAGGTCTCCCCCCAATTTCTAGAAGTGGTTTGTGGGTTGTTATTCCTCCATCCAACATCCGACTTCCTTTACCACCACAGAGTAGTACTGCAGCAAGGGCCATACCTCCTTTCAGAATCAAACACCCTTTTTCTTTACCGATTGAATCTCACCTCATCTCGCATCTTGAAGTGACTGTGATGGTTGCGATGAGTAATGTTGCTCATCGAGATTGTCTGGGCGGTAGGCATGGCCATTTGGGTATTGTTGGTGATTTACGGGACCCGTTGGACATATGATCGTTGGATTGGTAGAGGTATGGAACCAATGGTTGCGGTATACTACAATCGAAAAATAGTCCATATGTTGGCTGCTGGTGTTGTAATTCTCATCATACCATTTGTCTTTACTCAACCATGGCTACCTCTTCTTGGTGGATTTGCTCTAGGTGGCTTCACTACATACATGCACAAATTTGGCGGTAGGATGCATTGGATGCAGAGTCCAGAAAACATGAATGATTCTTCCTTTGCATTCATGCTTGGAATTTCTATATTCCTTCTTTGGATTTTATTCGACGATCCGTGGTTGGCAGTTCTCCCCTCTCTCTTCATGGCTTTTGGTGATGGAGTCACGGGTGTTGTTAGAAACAAATTATTCTCTCGTCGAACAAAGAGTGCATGGGGAAATGTTGCAATGGCAATCGTCAGCCTTCCAATGGGTTGGTTCATTGGTGCAGCATCAATTACAGAAATCCCTTTGTGGGGCTTAATTGCGGGGGCCGCCTCTTCTTTTGTTGAAAGATATGAGTTTGGACCAATTGACGATAATGTGCTTATTGTAATTACATCTACATTGATACTAATCATGGGCGCCAACATCGGCGCGCTAATTACAACGATGTAGGCATCATTGTGTACACAGATCTAAATCATTTGAGAAAAAACGACTTTTCATAACTAAACGAGTTTTAATTCTCAATACTCGTGGAGTGTGATTTGTGTGGAAATAGTGGTGATGGGCGTTCAATTAATTATTGGAGTAGTAATTTTCTTCGTTTGGACAATTCGATTTAATCTTGATACAAATTATCGGGGAGGTAATGCGAAAAACCTCCAAGAAGAATTCCAAGTTTATGGTTTACCAAATTGGTCAGTTCCAGTTGTTGGTCTAGCAAAGGTTAGCCTTGCAATTACACTTGTGGCCGGCATTTGGCTCCCACTTCCAGTGAAATCTGCAGCAATTTTGATGGCCGCCTTAATGCTGGGAGCAGTTTTGATGCATTTACGAATTCGGACAGATAACATCAGTAAAGCAGCGCCAGCAATTACTATGCTAGCAATGTCATTATTTGTTGCAGTAGCTTGAAATTACAATCGACGGCTTGATGCAGGGCGGACAACTCGAAGAATTCATGACGGGCCGTGAAGAGCTCCAGCGTATCGCGCGGATGGTCGATATCCATCGTCAGAAAATGGAACGAATCGAAGAGCAGTTGACACGATTAGAGTCAATCCATCTTGAACAGGGGCAAGTGGTCCGAGCAGTGCGTGCCATTCCAGATGAGGGGATGGTTGGTGCGATGCTTCCACTTGGTAGCGGTGTACAACTTATGGTAGACATCCCCAGAGATTCGGGTGCGGTTGTTGATATTGGCACCGCAGTTCAAGCAGAAATGACGCGTGTGCAAGCAGCAGACTTAATCGAAGAACGACAAATCGAGATTAGCACACTCATTGATTCATTGAAAAAAGAATTCGACTCTGCAGAAGCAACTGTCAGAGAACTCGCTGAAACATTCAACCAAGGAGTGGCTGCTATGGATGAAGCGAC
>CETI01002476.1_pt1 | contig 11266 bp, 8 predicted proteins | sample 361441 | NCBI WGS metagenome assembly CETI01 (sample SAMEA2622478, study PRJEB7988) | marine metagenome | biome: marine biome (ENVO:00000447); feature: deep chlorophyll maximum layer (ENVO:xxxxxxxx); material: "saline water (ENVO:00002010), including plankton (ENVO:xxxxxxxx)" | depth 90 m | reverse complement strand
TACCATCTAAAAAATTACACATACTGAGATTTAAGAAGCCCTGTAAATCAATTTATTGATTATGCTTCTTATAGATTGAAGGAGATTAAAATGAAAAGATTAGTTAGTATTTATTTTCTTGTTATTTTAATCGGGTGTGTTGCAGAATTTGAAAAAATGAAATACCCAGAAACAAAAAAAGAGCTATTTAAAGAAAACCTATTTAGTAAGGAAATTGATGATCCATATCGATGGCTTGAAGATTTTACTAGTAAGGAAGTTTCTGACTGGGTTGATGAACAAAATGACTTAACAGACACTTTAATTGCAAATAAATATCAAGAAGAAATAAAAGAAAAGCTAGAAGACATATGGATAACCTCCAATATCAGTATTCCCTTACGAAGAGGAAAAAAGACCTTTTATTATTTTAATGATGGCATTCAGCAGCAGTCTGTTTTCATGATGAAGCACTGTGATGAATGTGAACCTAGAGTATTAATTGACCCTAATAAATTCTCTATTGATGGAACAATCGCATTATCAGATATAAGTGTGAGTCCAAACGGAGAGTATCTTGCCTATTCTACCTCTGACGGCGGCTCTGATTGGAGGACTTGGAGAGTATTAAATATCGATGAGAGAGAGGAGACAAAAGACTTAATTGAGTGGTCTAAATTTTCTTACGCTGTCTGGGAATCAGATAGTTCAGGATTTTATTATCAGAAATATCAGGAACCCGAAGAAACACTTTCGGATATTAATAAAAGTCCACAATTATTTTTTCATAAGCTTGGAGATAAACAAATAAAAGATAAACTCGTTTATGAAGATAAAGAAAATCCTGATTTATCTTGGTCTATAAATGTACCTGAAACAGGTTCCTATAGAGTTTTATCTATAGGAGAAGGTACTGATGAAAGAAATTTCATATCAATCAGTTTTGATAAATTCTTAGACTTTATTCCTATAGTTGATAAGTTTGAAGCTAGCTATAGATTTCTTGGTGGAAATGAAGATACTCTATGGTTCTTCACAAATCTAGATGCACCCAATGGAAGGATACTATCTCTAAAGATTGCAAACCGGCAATTCGAGTGGACAGAATTGATAACTGAAAAAAGTTTTCCCATTTCTAGTGCCTCAATAGCGGGCAATAAATTAATTATAAATTATCTTAAAGATACTCTTTCAAAAGTTGAATTTTATGATTTAGAAGGAAAATTTATAAAGGAGCTTACGTTTGAAGGCAAAGGAACCTTAACAGGGTTTTATGGCAGGCAAGATAATCCGATTAGTTATTTTGAATTTTCTAATTTCACTTCGCCACAGAAGATTTATGAGTTAGACCTAGATTCACTGGACTATGATCTGTATTGGGAAACTAAGATAAAAGACCTTAATGTGGAAGATTATTCGAGTAACCTGCAATTCTATAAATCTAAAGATGGAACAGAAATTCCCATACACATTTCTCATAACAAAGATATTGAAATAAATTCCGACACGCCAGTTCTTCTTTATGGCTATGGCGGATTTAATATTTCGCTCCTGCCTTATTTCAGCAAAACCTTTTATATGTGGATAAAATCAGGTGGAGTTTTAGCAATAGCCAATCTAAGAGGTGGAGGAGAATATGGAGATAATTGGCACAAGGAAGGTATGTTGTTGAATAAGCAGAACGTGTTCGATGACTTTGCTTACGCTGCAAAATACCTGCATTCTAAAAGTATTGGATCTCCTCAAACAACTGCCTCACTGGGCAGATCAAATGGAGGATTATTAGTCGCTGCAACCATGCTTCAATATCCCGATTTATTCAAAGTAGCGATACCCCAAGTGGGTGTATTGGACATGCTTAGATTCCATAAATTTACCATAGGATGGGCTTGGGAGAGCGACTATGGGGAACCAGAGAAGGAAGAGGATTTTCTAAACTTATTAAGTTACTCTCCGTATCATAATATTAAAGAGGATGTTTGTTATCCAACTACTCTAATTACTACTTCTGCTAGGGACGACAGAGTTGTCCCAGCTCATTCCTATAAATTTGCTGCAAGATTACAAGAGAAACAATTTTGTTCTAATCCAATTCTATTAAGAGTTGAATCTCGAGCAGGACACGGTGCCGGTACTTCAAAAGATAAACAAATAGATGAAATTGCTGATATTTTTGGTTACGCTTTGAATGTAATAAAAGAGAAATAGTATGGCTAAGATTCATGAAATAGAAGATTGGATTAACGGTGTAAAAGAGGAGATTATTGATCCAGATAGAGAAATTATTGATCCTCATCATCATCTTTGGCATGGTCCTGATAATCCTCCTGGAATAAAAGAAAGTTATAGATATCTTCTTCAAGACTTGTGGCAGGATACTTCGAGTGGGCACAATATTAAGAAAACTGTATTTATAGATTGTGGACAAGAATACTACTCAGATGGTCCTGAACAATTCAAACCAGTTGGTGAGACAGAGTTTGTTGCAGAGATTGCTGCCCAAGCAACATCTGATCAATCTCAAGCGCAGATATCAGGAATCATCGGACATGCCAATATGATGCTAGGTTCAAATGTTAAAGAAGTTTTAGAGCTTCATGTAGAAAAAGGTAATGGTCTTTTTAGAGGTATTCGTCATGCAGGAGGATGGGATTCAGATGAAAGAGTGAAAAATGCTCACTCTCATCCCACGCCCCATATATATCTCGAGGATAAGTTTCAAGAAGGTCTCCAAGAGTTATCCTCTCTAGAAATGGTATTCGACACGTGGCATTACCATAATCAGATAAAGGATCTGACTAAGCTAGCTAAAAACCTGCCTGAATTGATAATTATTCATGATCATTTTGGCGGCCCTTTAGGTATTGGACCTTATAAAGATAAAAGAGAAGAAATATTTATTCAGTGGCAAGAGGATATCTATGAGTTAAGCCAATGCCCAAATGTTTTCTCAAAATTAGGTGGATTAGCGATGCCTGTAAATGGATGGGATTGGCACAAAAGAGAATTACCGGCCACTTCTGATGAAATTATCTCAGAACAAGGCAGATATTACCTTCATACTTTAGAATGTTTTGGATCTGATAGATGTATGTTTGAAAGTAATTTTCCTGTTGATAAACAATCAGTTTCTTATCATATTATCTGGAATGCTTATAAGAAGTTAGTTGATGATTTCGATGAGAAGACGAAAGATGATTTATTTTACAAAACTGCGGAGAGGGTCTATAAATTATAATCCTAACTGTTTAACAGTAAGATCCTTCATAATCTCTTTTGATCCACCGCCTATTGCCATTACTTTTACTTCTCTATAAATTCTCTCTACAGCATTTCCTCTCAAGTAACCCGCTCCTCCGAGTATTTGCATAGATTCGCTTGCGATTGACTCGATGCATTCGGAGCAAAAGAATTTGATTTTACTTATTTCAGCTACAGGCATTTCACCATCATTCATAAGTTGAGCAACTTGATTCAAATAAGCATCCATTGCATCTATTTTTGCTGACATATCCGCTAACTTATGACGAATTACTTGATGCTCTATGAGATTCTTTCCAAAAGTTTTTCTTACTTTGCTGTATTCAATACATTCTTCAAAACACCTTTTTGCCATACCTAGCATCTGCGCACCCATCATATATCTTTCGTAATTAAAATTATTCATGATGGCATAAAACCCTTTATTCTCTTCTCCCATTAGATTATCTGCTGGGATTCTGCATTCATCAAAATAAAGTGTTGCAGTATCCGAACTCCACCAACCCATTTTTTTCTCTATGGCTGATCTAGTAAATCCAGGAGTATCAGCCTCAACAAAGAATAACGAAATACCTCCGAGACCTTCTTTACCTGTTCGTGCTCCGATTACAAAATATGAAGCTTGCATTCCTCCAGTAATAAATGTTTTTGATCCATTTAGTACCCACTCATTCCCATCTTTACGAGCAACTGTTTTCATTTGAGCAACATCTGAACCACCTCCGGGCTCAGTTATTCCTAATGAGCCACCTTTTTTACCTGACATTAGATAAGGCAGGGCTTTCATTTTTATTTCCTCGTTTGCTAATTCAGAAAGGGGACCTAACATGATGTTTCTTGAACCTACGCTGGCAAAAAGACCTCCCGCACTTGTTCTTCCCATTTCAACGGAAATATCTTTTCTCATGAACTGATCATCAAAACCCAGTCCTCCATATTTTTCGTCAATACCGAAACCAAAAACTCCTAGTTCACAGACTTTTTCATTAATTTCATGAGGATATTCTCCTAATTCATCCCATTCATCTACATACGGCCATATCTCAGTCTCAAAAAACTTTGAGACCATCTCTCTGAATGATTTTCTATCTTCTGTATCAAATGGGTTACGCATTTTTACTGATCAAATCCTTGAATTCTTCCGGCTTCTTCTCTAATGAGTTCAGGAGAGCCTAAAAGTTGTCTATTTAGGCCAATCCTTTTAAACCAGTAATGTAATCCCAACTCATCCGTGAATCCCATTCCACCGTGTACTTCCGTAGCAGTCTTGGAGACTTGTTTACCTACTTCGGATACATGAGCTTTAGTCTGACATGCCATTAATCTTGCTTCTTCAGGTACATTGTCAAGACAGTGCGCTGCGTGCCAGATCATGGAATGACAAGGCTCTAGGTCGGCTGCCATCTCAGCGCACATATGCTTTACCGCCTGAAAAGAGCCGATAAGTCTTCCAAACTGTTTTCTCTCTAATGAATAAGCAACAGATTTATCTAACATAACTTGTGCTGCACCTACTGTATCTGCTGACAGCATTAATCTGCCAGCATCTAATACTTTTTCAATAACTGATTTATCTTTGGAGCCTGCCAATATTTCAGCATCAACATTCTTTAAGACTAGTTCTATAGACACTCTGGTTTTATCAACTGTTGTAAGTTCTATAACCTCTATTCCTGGGCTTGAAGCATCAACTATATATAGTTCTCCAGATTTATTAGCTAGAAGATAAGCATTTGCATCTTTGCCATCCATTACAAAAAGACTTCTTCCTGATAATTTACCGTTTGAAAACTCTATTCCCGCATCTTCTCTAGCACCAACATATTCAGATAATCCAACTCCAATAACACATTCACCTCCAGCAATTTTTGGAAGCCACTGATTCTTTTGATTATCATCCCCTCCTAAATTTATTGCTAGTGGAGCCATAACATATGCGCCTGCGTAAGGAACTGGAGCAGTTCCTGATCCTAGTGCAGCCGCAACCACAGTAGCGAAAAGCATATTTAATTCCAGACCTCCATACTCTTCAGGTATTACTAGACCACTTAGTCCTAGATCAATTATTCCCTTATGTACATCTTGGGCCTTATCCCTCTCACCATTTGCTACAGCTTTTATCGTATCTAAGGGAGCGTTATCGGCAAGAAATCTACTTATATTTTCTTCCAAACTTTTTTGTTCTTCTGATAGTCCAAAATACATCTTTAAGCTCCTTGAATTTTTGGTTCTTTAGGCATTCCTAAAGCACGTTCACTAATAATATTTTTTTGTATTTGGTTGGTACCACCGCCTATAATCAAACCAAGGTAATACATATAAGTCATTTGCCATACTCCATTATCTCTAAGGTGGGGACTGTCTTCATAAAGAGTACCTAATTCCCCCATAGCATCAATAGCAAGACCTTCAAGTTCGTGCCTAAGCTCTGTACCTTGAAGTTTGACAATAAACTTTGCCAAACTTGCATCTTGATCTTTATTTATTTGAGATGAAAGGATCCTTAATGCATTTGAGTGTTGTGCCATTAATCTACCTTGAATCGAAAGGAGCCTGTCTCTAAAAATAGGTTTGTCTATTACTCTTTGCCCATCTATTGTTTCATTTTTCATTAGGTCGATGAGCGAATTAAGTCTGTTTTGTGTAACATTAGGATCTGCTAAAGATCCTCTTTCATGACCAAGAGTTGCGTTTGCGACTTTCCAGCCTTCACCTCTAGCTCCAACTATATTTGCAGCTGGTATCCTTACATTTGTCAGAAATAATTCATTAAAATCTGAATCTCCTGTCATTTGCTTTATGGGCCTTCTATCAATGCCTTCAGCATCCATTGGCATAAGCAGATAGCTAATTCCTTGATGTTTTGGCGCATCAGGTTCAGTTCTGACAAGAATAAAACACATTTGAGAAAGGTGGGCAGTGCTGGTCCATATTTTTTGACCATTGATGACCCATTCGTCTCCATCTAGCTCTGCTTTTGTTTGTAAGCTGGCTAAATCACTTCCAGAGTTAGGTTCTGAGTATCCTTGGCACCATAAAATTTCGCCCCTCAAAGTGGGTCTTATATATTCTTGTTTTTGTTCTTCTGTTCCTAATGATAACAAAGTCGGGACAAGCATTTGTATACCTTGTCCTCCAGCTGGTTTAGGAATAGGGGACTTAGCAAACTCTTCAGCAATAATCCTTAGTTTGATTATATCCATATCTCCACCATAGCCACCATATTCTTTGGGTATTGATCGAGCAAAATAACCATTATCAATTAGTTTTTGTTGCCATTCGACTCTGCTTTCACTTCTAGGTGGTCCGCTGAGTTTCGTATTCTCATTTTCTTTTATAAAGCTTATTACCTCAGCTCTAAAATCATCGTATTGTGGTCCATATTCAAGATCCATGAATGTCTCCTATTAAATCTTATTAATGTACATAGAATAAAGTCACTACTGTCTAGAAACAAGAATATTCTAATTAGTTGATCAATAAATAAACGGAAATATAGCTTTTCTATTCTTTGGGTATTCTGGAATATTAGATGTTGACCATTTATGGTTTGATCTGGCTCTGGGTACTAGATTTGCAAAAGTCCAGATAAAAAACACTAACCCAGCTGGACTCATTGTTAATAATGCCCACCCCATCCATTCAATAATTTCACCAAAATAATTTGGGCAACTTAAATACCTATATAGAAAACCATTTGGTACATGGTAACCCGTACCTTTATCTTCTCTTAATTTCATTAGGATATTATCTGACTTGATATTAATAAACATTCCTACATAAAATAATGTAAGCCCGATCAAAAATATTGGAGACATTAACCATTGCTGATCATAATTGCTGAGAGCAAAAATCCATGAGCATTGCAGAGTAATATTCACCAGATTAAAAATTAACGCCATTAACATTACACTTCCTGTCATTCTCTTGCCTTTTAATTTTGCTCTAAAAGGCCATATGAGAGTTCTATGAATATAATGTGAAAGCCAAATGAGACTTAAGATTATCTCAATCAAGCCAAGTCTTTCGTAAAACCAAACCAGAAAAAAAATAATAATAATTATTGTGGGCGATTCCATTATCACCCAGCCAACCCTTGAAGAAAGGGTTAATTTAAAGCTTGAATTTATAAATCTACCGTAAGGGGCATTTCTATAAAATAGAGAGAAGAAAACCACAACTGCTATAGAAGCCCAAAGTATTAGGAAGTTGTAGTAAATTTCCTCTAAACTCATATGTAGAGCTTAACAGGATAAGAGCTATTCAGATATTTAAATTAAATAGTAATACCGAGCATCAACGCTAGAGAAATTACTGCTACCGACACTGTTATAACAATGTATAAGGATGTTATTAATCTGTCCAACCAAAGATAGTTTAATGCCTCTGTAAACTCAATTGTTTCTGCACTTCTTACAGCCATGGGCTGATTTGAGCGTTTGTTTTTTCTGTATATATCTTTCATACTGTATAAATATACAGTAATTTATAAATTTTGCAATTTATATCTATAAAATATAGAAAAGATAATCTTTTCAAGACTTAACGAAATTGTTAAATTGATAATCAATCAATTGGGGAGTTGGATGAGTATACTTTTAAGAACTTTTGTAATAGCTCTATTATTTTCGATCATAATTTTCATTTTAGGTGCGAATAATGTGTTTTCTATAAAAGACGATTTCACAGATTTCTCTATAAATAAACCTATGATTTCAAAGGAGATTAAAAAAAATAAGAATAGAGATGCATTTTTTGGTGATCTCCATGTTCACACCATGTATTCATTCGATGCATTTATTTTTGGTACAACTGCTTCTCCCGATGATGCATATAATTATGCTAAAGGAAGCTCTATTAAACATCCCTTAGGGTTCGATATGCAATTAGATGATCCATTGGATTTTTATGCTGTTACAGATCATGCTGCTTGGCTGGGTATGATCAGGGCTTACGCAGATCCAAATTCAAAACCCGGACAGCTAGATTTCGCTTCAGATTTGCATGGATTGAATAATCCTGAAAACTTAAATACCAATACTTTTGCTAGAAGGGCAGGATTATTTGCTAATCTTGTTACAGGAGAACTAATTGAACCTACAAATAATCCTTTGAAGCTTTTAGGTGCTTATCTTCAGGAAGATACGGTCTATGGAACAATGGCTTATGACAGAGATACTCATCACTCGGCTTGGAGAGATATAGCTGAAGCTGCAGAAAGACATAATAATCCTGGAGAATTTACTACGTTTATTGCTTATGAATTTACTTCAAGTGGACCAGGTCAAAGTAACTTACATAGGAATGTAATCTTTAAAGGTAGCAAAGCCCCAATCCAGCCATTTTCTATCGTTGATTCTCGTAATCCTGAAGAGCTTTGGGATTGGATGGATAATTTAAGAAGTTTGGGTGTTGAGAGTTTAGCCATTCCTCATAATTCTAATGGTTCAAATGGACAAATGTTTAAATTAGTAGATTGGGCCGGAAACCCCATGGATGATGAATACTCTTCTCAAAGAATGCGAAATGAACCATTAGTAGAAATAACCCAAGTTAAAGGAACTTCTGACACACATCCACTCCTTTCTCCTGATGATAGTTGGGCTGATTTTGGAATTATGAATAACAGAGTTGCTTCACCTTTCTATTCTAGCCCAAAAGGCAGTTATGTAAGAGATGCTTATCTAAGAGGTTTATCGTTAGAGGCTGAATATAAGATTAATCCTTACAAATTCGGATTAGTAGGAGCTAGCGATACCCACACGGGCGCAATATCTGATAAAGAGTCTGATTTTCACTCAAAAATAGGCATTTTAGATGGAACTCCTGAACTTAGAGGCGCCGCTCCTGTTTCTCAATCATTAAAAAATCAATTAGAAGAGGCTGGTGCTAATGTAATTGTGGACGGATTCCTCGATATTGATGGTAAGGATTACATAGATACTGGCTATACCGAATGGGGAGCATCTGGTTTAGCTGCTGTTTGGGCAGAAAACAATACGAGAGAATCCATATACGAAGCCTTTAGAAGAAAAGAGACTTTTGCAACCACTGGGAGTCGCATCAAAGTAAGATTTTTCGGTGGTTACAATCTAAGAAATATTCTTCAAGAAGAGGACCCTATTAAATATGCATATGCTAATGCTGTAACGATGGGCTCTGACATGATACAGAATGATAAGGCTGCTCCACAATTTATGGTATGGGCACTTAGGGATTTAAAAAGAGCTCCCTTAGATAGAGTCCAAATTATAAAAGGATGGACTGAACTGAGCGGAAAACCTCATGAAAAAATTTATGATGTTGCTTGCTCTGACGGAAGAAAGCCGAATCTTAATTCTGGCCTATGCAGAGACAGTCGAGCAAAAGTAAATCTCAATAATTGCAAGATATCAAAAAATTTAGGTGCCAATGAATTAAAGGCGGTGTGGCAAGATCCAGATTTTAATCCAGATCTTAAAGCTTTTTATTATGTGAGAGTCTTAGAGAATCCTACATGTCGATGGTCAACTTGGGACGCTATAAAGTCAGGAGAAAAACCTCGAGAAGATCTTCCAGCAACAATTCAAGAAAGGGCATGGAGCTCACCAATTTGGTATTTACCTGATAATGAAGGAATAACAACCAGTAATATTCTTCCTGATGATATCTAAATTGAAACTAAAGCTCTTAACGTAATAGTTTTAAGAAAACATAAACTTCCCAAGAACTTTATAAATTGTTAAATTGTCATTTCTTAATTGGGGATATATATGATCAATTTTCATAAGATACTATTAGTTACATTCTTTATCTTTGGACTTTGGAGCTGCACTTCACCTGACGATATTGTAGATTACACTGAAGACTTAGTTGTCACCGACCCAGAGCCTGGCAGCACTCCTGGCTTTAACGAAGAAAAAAATGTTTATTTTGGAGATCTTCATGTTCATACAAAACATTCCTTTGATGCTTATATCTTCGGCACCACTGCAACACCTGATGATGCATATGAGTATGCTAAAGGTAATGCTATTCAACATCCCCTTGGTTATGACATGCAACTTAGAGAGCCTTTAGATTTCTATGCTGTCACGGATCATGGATTTCTTTTGGGAAGCGTTGAGGGGTGGGCTAATCCAAATAATGGCAGGGCAGGCACTGAACCTTTTCATAATCTAAATGCCCCGGAAAATCTTAATCAGGAATCTATAGCTGCAAGGTCACAACTTTTCCAAACCTACGTTAGAAATATAGCTCAATATAGTAATATTTGGACTAGAACAGTAGCCTACTTGACTGGAGATACAGCCAGAGGTTCAACCATATATGATGTGGATGTACATCGAACGGCTTGGAAGGATGTTATTCAAAGTGCCCAAAGGCATAATGATCCAGGTAATTTTACTACTTTTGTAGCATATGAATTTACTGCTTCAACTACTAGATCAGCCAATACCCAAGGTTCTTCCGCTTTAGGATGCTTATTTACTGGAAATGGCTGTGGTTTTGATGGAACCCCTCCTTTTGAAAATGCTAATCTTCATAGGAATGTTATTTACAAAGGCAACAGGTTTACAGTTGAGCCCTTTACGAGATTGAAATCAGTTAATCCTGAAGATCTTTGGTCGTGGATGGATGATCTTAGAGATAGAGGAGTAGACACCATAGCAATACCACATAACTCTAATGGTTCAAATGGACAAATGTTTGAAATGGAGAACTGGGAAGGACTTCCGATCAGCACTCAATATGCTGAATTTAGAATGCGTAATGAACCTATTGTTGAAATGACTCAAGTTAAAGGAACTTCCGAAACACACCCAATTCTTTCCCCAAATGATGAATGGGCAGACTTTGAGATTATGTGGCAAAGGATTGGAAATTCATCTTACAGCAGACCCTTTGGTAGTTATGTAAGACAAGCTTATCTTGATGGTTTAGGTATGGAAGAGGAGGGAAGAGGCAATCCTTATAAATTTGGAATGGTTGGGGCAAGTGATACTCATACTGGTGCCATTTCGGATGATGAATCAGACTTTCATTC
>CETI01008722.1_pt1 | contig 11282 bp, 13 predicted proteins | sample 361441 | NCBI WGS metagenome assembly CETI01 (sample SAMEA2622478, study PRJEB7988) | marine metagenome | biome: marine biome (ENVO:00000447); feature: deep chlorophyll maximum layer (ENVO:xxxxxxxx); material: "saline water (ENVO:00002010), including plankton (ENVO:xxxxxxxx)" | depth 90 m | reverse complement strand
AATAACCTGTTTTGGTTTAATTTCTATTTTTACTTTGTTTGGATAATCACCCGATATCTTTTCAAAACCGCCGCGTCCCGCACAAGTGTGTGTACCAGGAACACAGGAGAAATATTGACTACCACGTTTGTCTAAATTTATCCATCCTCCGTAAATGTGATCTGAATCTTTTTGAACACTACAAGTGTCTCTGTGAAAAGACTCACCACCTATACTTGTACCTTCTCTACGGATTGCAACACGGTCAAATAAAGACTCTAAGTAACGTTTATTGTCCATGTATCCAAAAACTCTAGAAAGTTTCTTAAAGAGAATGTATCTCAATTGATACATAACTAGATTATGAAAGCTAGATGGATTACCCAATGCCCCAAATGCTCCTAATACAAATCCATATTGTGGATTATCTGTTTTGAAATCCCTCAATTGAAATTTCTTTATTTCTGAAAACCAGTCTGTTTTCCTTAAAAAGTCACTTTCTTTTTTAATCAAATTGAGGTCTATAACTACTATCCCGTAATTTTTTAATTCACTCGCGCATCTTCTGAGATAATCGTTTTCAGCCTTAAAGTATCGTGTTATACACTTTATCAGTTCTTGTCTTTTTTCTTCTTCAGTTGGCATAACTGTTATTTAATATATACACATTTTTTTAATATGTATTTTTTTTAGTAATACATGTACTAAATTTAAAAAGATAAAATATACACATTAAATAAATGAAAAAAGCTATTATTTTTGCATTGTTGTATTTGTTTTCTACTGAATCTTTTGTATTAAAACCTCCAACACGTAAAGAATTAATTAAGCGCGCTTACCCTGTAGCTGGTGCTCTTTTTGCAGCGTCTTTTATTCCTTACTTTCTGGACGATGACATTAAACCCGAGTTTTACAAAGACGGACTAACCGCAGAACAAATTATGATGAAACATAAATATCATAAATTAAATAAACATCTAGACGGAGACATTAGTAAAGCACTAAATGTATTTCCGGATTTTGAACTTGTTCTTGATTAAGTAAAAGGAACATTATCTAAGTCTTCTATATTTATAGATATGTCTGCAAAATTAATACCGTTTATAGATTTTCGAATAATATTTTCAATAGGTCTTAGTATTAAATAAATTAAAAAATTTTCCATCTTGAATACATTTACGTTTGTATTGTATATATCATTTAAAAAACACGTTCTTCCATATTGACTTACTATACACTCGGTTAGCAACATTCCATTAATAATATAATTTACCATTTAAATTATTAAATTATTTTAATTTCTTAACAGCTACACTAGGAGCGTTCTTCTTTTTCATCTTTTTAGAGTCAAATTCAGGTATCTCTTTAGCTTTTTTAGCATCATAATTCTTTTTACAATATGTCCAAAGATCTTTAGAACCTATTTTAAATTTACGATCAGGGGTAGCTCTATACCAAAAAACACAGTCTGATATATTATTACTTCGGGATGTATTATCTAAAACTAAACAGTCATAACCTTCTGTGCAACTATTAAGAACATCCTGAAATATAGAAAAGTGTGGGAATATCCCAAAGAAATTATTATACAACTTTTGTTGATTTTGTATAATATTTTCACGAAGAATAAAAATGTAATCAATGTTAGCTCTAAGGTCTGGTGGTAAATCCATACAATACTGCATAGTTAATAAAAATGTAATTCTCCAATGACGACCGTTCATAAATATACCTCGTATATTTGGATCTCTTATCATACGTTTGTCATACATACAATCATCCAATAAAACAAATACGTCTTTACTTGAGTCTTTCTTTTTACCATCGATTACTTTTTTTTGACGAGTTACAATCTGCTGTACAATCTCTGGTTTATACTCAGAATGTATAAGTATTTCTGGTATAAAATTAGAATAAAAGGCATTTCCATCTTCTGTAGCAGATATTGCAACACCTGCATTAATCTTTCGTAGACGATATAATATATCTGCAACTAATGTACTTTTACCGGTTCCTCTTTTTCCTATAAAAACACAGGTAGCCGGACCTGAACCTGTTAGTCTTTTTTCTTCTATCTTACGTGGATTAAATTTTGATAGACTTATCGACATAATAATTTAACTAAATATTATTAATTATAATAATCAGACGTATCTAGAATATCTGCTTCTAATGTCGCATAAGAAACAATTAAACTTATAATAAACCCTAGTATTCCACTCCCTAGTAGAATTAAACTTTCATTAATTTTCTGTTCATCTGGGATTCCTTTTTCTCTGTATTTATTTATACCTATACATATACATATAGTTGCTATAATTATCACAATGGCTTGTAAATCAAATCTATAAAAGTCAAAATTAGATAGAAACATAAATTTATTAAGAAATGCGTATATTTTTTAAAATTAAATATAACTTAAAACTAAGGAATTTAATATATTAATGGAAATCTCTCAACAAATTGAAAGTTTACAATCTTATAATGACATAAATAGTATTGATTTTGGCGAAACCATTGTATTTATTAAATTTGGTACAGATTGGTGTCTCCCTTGTAAACAAATAGAACAAATACTAGCAGATATACCAAATTCTATAACATACACTATAGACGTAGAAAATGACGAATTTGAAGAATTTCTATCTAAACATAGAATTTATAATATACCTACGACTATCATAAAGTATAAAACTGATAAAACCCAGTTCGTAGGACTTAGAACAACTGATGAGATTAATAATATGATACACAATCTAAAAACTAGGTTCACTTCACCGCCTAATATAGTTTAAGAAATTTTACAAAAAAATAACTGGTTTAAAAATAAAATACAATTTATAATCAGTTACTTTATATCACCGTAAATTATGGCTGAAAACTATAAAAAATATACCCAAATAGAACATGTTTTAGAAAGGCCGGGTATGTACGTGGGAGACATATCAGATGTAACATCTGACTGCTGGATTGTAAATCAGGAGACTAACACTTCATCCATTAAGACATGCAAATGGAATCCAGGCATATTCAAGATTTTTGATGAGATCTTGACAAATGCCTCAGATGAACGTCAAAGAAATATCAACATGACATGTATAAAGGTTTGGATTTCAGATGATAATACAATTTCAATCTATAACGATTCTGGAATACCTATAGAGATTCACCCAGAATATAACATTTACATACCTGAACTTATTTTTGCAAATCTTCTAACCACTAGCAACCATGATGACACCAAGAAAAGGACAACAGGGGGTCTTAACGGGCTAGGTGCTAAACTTGCAGCTATCTTTTCTGATACATTTACAGTTGAGACAGCATCTGGAGGTAAAAAATACACACAGACCTTTGAAAAAAATCTAAGCAAAATCTGTAAGCCAAAACTGGGAAAATCAGTAAAAGAATACACAAAAATCACATTCAAACCGGATTTTAAAAGGTTTGGCGTCGACACTCTGAATGAAGACACTAAAAGCATTCTAATTAGGCGCATATTTGATATGTGTGCTATCACACCCAAGGGTGTTGATGTGTATTACAACGATAAAAAACTAAATGTAAAAGATTTTTCCGAATACATTTCTATGTATATCGGTCCTAAAAAGAACTGCCCAAGAGTTATTCAAGAAAATCCTAGGTGGCAAGTTGCTATTGCCCCGTCTGAAAACGGATTTCAGTGTATCTCATTTGTAAATGGAGTGAATACATCAGACGGAGGTAGTCATGTGGAGCACGTCATTAGTCCTATTGTAAAAAAAATCACAGAGATTATTCAAGAAAAACACAAGAGTCTTACTATTAAACCTAATTACATCAAAGACAACATATTCGTTTTCATAAATTGTATCATTGAAAATCCTTCCTTTTCATCTCAGACTAAAGAAAAGCACATCACAAAGGTATCAGGGTTCGGGAGTAAATTCTCGGCCTCAGATGAATTTGTCAAGAGTGTGTCAAAGCTTGGAATCATAGAAAATGTACTTGCTTTGGCTGATGCAAAGGAAAAGAAATCTCTACAAAAAACAGATGGTAAGAAAACATCAAGAATCATCATCCCAAAGCTTGATGATGCAAACAGAGCGGGTACAAAAGATTCATCCAAGTGTACTATCATATTTACAGAGGGTGATTCAGCAAAGGCTACTGCTATCTCAGGTCTTTCTGTAGTTGGAAGAGACACATATGGTGTTTTCCCTCTACGAGGAAAGCTACTAAATACAAGAACTGCAACTTATACACAACTGTCTAAAAATGAAGAAATCAATAACATCAAACAAATACTCGGACTTCAAAATGGTAAAAAATACAAGAATGTATCTGAACTCAGATATGGAAAAATACTTATAATGACAGATGCTGATACAGACGGGTTTCACATTAAAAGCCTTCTTGTGAATTTCATTGGTAATTCCTGGCCGGAACTTTTGAAGATCGATTTCATATCTTCACTTGTTACACCAGTTATCAAAATATCAAAAAAAGACAAAGTAATGCCTTTCTATAACATAAGTGATTACAATAAATGGAGAGAAACTAATAAAATAGAAGGTTATAAGGTAAAATATTATAAGGGACTTGGTACAAGTACCTCTTCAGAGGCTAAAGAATACTTTAAAGATATGAAAACGCTAGACTACAAAGTAGAATCTAATACAGATGAAAAATACCTACATATGGCGTTTACAAAAACAGAAGCAGATGCAAGAAAAAAATGGATTCTTGATAACATTACATCACCAAAAACACTGGATTACACCAAAAATAACGTAAGAGTAAAAGATCTGATAAATAAAGAACTTGTCCTTTTTTCAATAGCCGATAATGTAAGATCTATCCCAAGTCTTGTAGATGGATTGAAACCATCACAAAGAAAGATAATATATGCGTGTATCAAAAGAAATTTGTATTCTGAAATTAAAGTGTCACAACTCGCCGGCTACGTTTCAGAAGTCTCAAGTTATCACCACGGTGAAACGAGTCTTCAAGATACTATCATCGGTCTTTCACAAACATTTGTGGGTTCTAACAATATGAATCTTCTAGAACCGGTTGGTCAATTTGGTACTAGACTTCTTGGTGGAAAAGATTCATCGAGCCCTAGGTACATCTTCACACATCTTTCAAAAAATTTTAAGAATATTTTTAACTCAGCGGACTTTAGTACATCTATTCTAAACTATCTAGATGATGATGGATTTTCAATTGAACCATCTTTTTATGTTCCCGTTCTACCTCTTATTCTTATCAACGGTGCTTGCGGAATTGGAACTGGATTTTCAACTGATGTCCCATGTTTTAACCCGGATGATCTAAAAGATAGACTTCTTAAACTAGTAGATGACCCCGATGCAGACATCGAAGAACTGAATCCATGGTACAAAGGATTTACCGGTGTAATTACAAAGATAGAAGAAAATCGATGGATGACAAAAGGTGTATACAAAATTCAATCAAATAAAGTAACTATCACAGAGCTTCCTATTGGAACGTGGACTGAAGATTACAAATCACATTTGGATAAACTAGAAACAGAAAATGAAATCTATAGCTACATCAATAATTCAACAGAAACTAATGTACATTTTGAAATAAAGATTCCTCTGGAAAATATTATTAACTGGAGAGATAATAAAGAATTTGAGAAGAAACTAAAATTGACATCAAATGTATCTTGTAAAAATATCCATGTTTTTAATGAAAAAAATGAAATAATTAAAATAGAGTCTGTTGAAGAAATTGTCTATAGATTTTGGACAATCAGGTGTGAATATTATATCAAAAGACAGAAAGATATTTCAGATAAGTTGTCCAAAGAATTAAATCTTATAAACGCAAAGATAAATTTTGTCAATGACGTAATCGATGAAAATGTAAAAGTATTCCGACAGAAGATTAGTTTTATAAATGAACAACTAGAATTGCGTTCTTATATGAAAGTAAATAATTCATATACATATTTAACCGACATGAAAATACATTCTTTTAGCGAAGACACAATTACATCTTTAACCACTTCACGAGATAAAATACAAACAGAATACACATTAAATAAAAATTACACTGTGTCAGATTTTTGGAAAAATGACCTTGATAAAATTTAATTTATTAAAAAATAAAATATATCACTAATAATAAAAATAATGTTATCGCCTAATTCGCTCTTCGGTCTTCTAAAATCAAATATCTACACTATTGTAGTTCCACTTGTTGTTGCGGCTTTCGTATGGATGTGCGTTGGAGTACTAGACAACGAATGTAGAGCCAGCTCTCGTTCCGACAGTGTTAAGTTTGTAAAGCGTGTACACATTGCATTCGGTATCCTTGCTACTGTATATGCCGGTCTTAATATTCTAAAGCTAACACCATTCGGTTCTAAGCTTCTTAGAGGTATAAATCTATAAACAAAAAAAATTTATTAAAACTTAGATTAATTAAATAAAATAAGAAACATTTTGTATTTTATTTTATTTAATTAGTATTAATTATGCAATTACTTACGTATGTAGCCACCGTCTTCACATTCTACCCACTCACTCATTGTATCTAAATAAGGCATTAATTTATGAGTAAGGAAAAAAGCTTCTACATGTTTTTGTTCCTCTGTAAATAAAAGAGGTCTTTGTTTATCGGGTTTCCACAATTTTGTTGCTAATTCGTAAGCAGTTTTCCACTTTATAGACCCCCCTGTTAGTATACATATGGAATGACAATTAGTGTTTAGAATATCATTAATTTCGGTTATAGTTTTCACTAATTTAATGTAGGCGGTTAAGGGTAATTCATTATCTTTATTTCCATTTACACCTAGATTAATTAAGTGATGATATTTTAATCCATTTTCTCTTATGTATTCCCATGTATTTTTTAAATACATTAAAAATTCATCAAATTTATCTTCATTATACGGTGTATCTTCCTTTAATTCCACAACGTATATCGATTTAACTTTTTCTAGTCTTATAGAATATATATCATTATCTTTAATAATAGCTACTTCAGTCATAATTAAAAAGATATAACATAATTAAATTAAAATATTCCCGCGAATATTACGTTTTTATAGACATATTAAAGATAAAATGTATAATTGTGTATTAAAGTTGTCTATTTGTAATGGACGAAGCTCTCTTACTAGCATGGCAAGATCTAGATAAGATTGAATTTGAAAATTCTTCCAATAAAAATGTTTTACATAACAAGTGTTGTCTTCATGTAAATTATATGTATAACCCGTCGGATCAGTCTAATGTGTGTTTAGAGTGTGGAGAACTATTAGAAACTGAACACGAATCTTGTGAATGGAATAGTCATAAAAAGGATGATGGATCTTTTCAAAATTCAACACAAAGGGGTGATTTTAATATAAGCGATAATCCATATGATAAATCTGGAACTATACCGGGATTTCATAAAAATTCTTTTATGATGACTCTGCATTATCAACAAACTTTTTCACATAAACAAAAAACATTTTGGAAAGTTTCCGAACAATTCGAAAATTATCGTACATTACTTTCACTACCTCATTCTATTTTACCAACGGCAAAAAATATGTGGCACGTGTGCATGGAATCTGGAAAATTGACTAGAGCTTCAGTTAGAAATGGACTTATATCAGCATGTTTGTATTTTTCGGCTATGCAAAATAACGTATCAATTGAACGTTCTAAGTTGATTGAATTAACAGACAACCCAGGAAATCAAAAAGGTTTTCTAAAGGGTGAAAAAGTATTTTTGGAAATAATGCAGAATGTTCCGGCTTATAAATATCTTGGACGAAAAAAAGAAGACAATAAGGATACAGATGTTTTTTGTAAATTTTGCACCGAACTTGGTTTACCATTTAGAACAATTTACACATGTAATGACATATATACGAAAAATATAGATCGTCTAGATTCTGTAACACCAAAATCTATTACAGCCGGGGTTCTGTTTTATGTTGTAAAAAATGAACTAAAACTTAAACAACCATCTAAATCAAAAATATCACAAGTTGTAGACGTATGTATTCCAACAATCAATAAGGTTGTTAAGATTTTGGAATCTACTTAAATAAAAAATACATTATACATAATATAGTATAGAATGTTTTCTTTATGTCTGCCAATATTGTCTTTTATTGCGAGTCCTTGTATTTATCCATTCTATAAACCAACTGAGACTTATTCATTCTATAAATATAACATTATAAACGGTGATAGTCATACTACAGATTTCGTAGAATCTTTAACACCTCCTTCGGGAGGTGAACTAAAACTTTTAACACATCTGAACGGGGCTGCTTGGGCTCAAAATTGGCTTTTACATATGGGTAGAGAGGACACTGAATTGTATGATGAACATTACTGTACAGAATGTCTCAGAATGAAACAGGCTTCGGATGTTTACACATCTGAGGAATATTTCTATTTTGGATTCTACCCGGAAGAATCTAAATGTGGACAATTTGAACCTAAATATATGGCCATGTTTGTTTTGGATAAGAAACGAAGGGCTTTAAATGCTAAGCTTGTAGTTGAAAATCCTAAATACATACATGAAGAAACTATGTTGATACCGTTTGAAAATAGTCTAAGGAAGTTATGTGATGAATCATATGTGTTTTTCAAGTATGACGAACTAAAGAGACCAGGTCAAATCAGGTACTACTACGAGTGGACTTTCACTAATTAAATATTAAATTAATTAAAATGTTTGGTTTATTGTATATGGAAACCATAAACTTAGATTTATATAAAACATACATAAAGCGTTTTGGAGACCAAAGAAAATTAAATCTATTGGCTGTTTCAGTAAAACGCGATGAATCGGAGATTTTTTACGGACTTTTTAGAATATTAATGGCGTGCGACGCCGCACATGATTTTTGTGGAAATCGCGGCTTTAAAGATATTGCTAAAGAAGATTTTGTTAACCAACTTATAGATGAGCTGAAAGAAAATTTGGGAAAGTATAATCTAGTAGAAGTATGTGAGAAACTAATTAGTAAGGTTTTTGCGGGTTTTAAAATAGAATATACTTATTTCTCAACAGATGCAAAAGCAAAATCTATTTCGGGAAAAATATTAAATTTATTCGGACTTACTACTGTACCACTAAAAAACATAGGTCAAGGAGATTGCGCCGGTGATAATTCTATCACAAGAATGGTTAAGATACTAAATAAATCCTACTATAATAATTCACCCGTTGAACTAAGAATTGATGCAACCTCGAATTCATCAGCTTTGATACCCATATATAGTTCTATATTAGAACAATCAAGAAGAAAGGCTAGTCGTTGCGAGTCTTATAATGATTTAATATTTGTAACAGACATCTCGAGCGAATATGATGCAGCATCTAAGGATAAACTGCAAAAAACCATAATTGAAGCGGATAAAACCTTCAAAAAAGGAACTATAAATAAAATTGAAGATACTGAATATAATATTTATTGCACTGTAAAAGGAAATGAAGTGAATATAGTAAATTGTCAATTAAAATCAAATAATTCTGAGGATAATAGAGTAGTAACTTTAAATATAGTAAGTTATTTTAATAAGAGCAATCTTGATGTTAATAATGTAAGCAATGATTCAAATAATAATAGTGTTGAAGGCATTGTCCCAAAAGCACAAGCGACCGGTTATTACTATGATTATAGCGTATTTAAAACGATGGGAGATTTTTTACAAATAGTAAGTTTTTTACATTCCAAAACTTATCAGAATAAGATGTATGTATCATTTGATATTCTAAGTAGTGAGATATGTTCATTGTTTAGTAAGTTTTCATTTTTAGAGGCTAAAGAGAATAAGGGAAGGACCGATCTTATAGCCGATGGATTGTATGTGTATTTGACTGATGATGAAAAAAATACTCAAGAAGGTGCAGGTATGTTAATGTCTTTGTATCGGGGTGTGGGGAATATTAAAGACACTCTTCTTGAAAAGATTTACGGAGGAGCTTCTAAGGAGGAGGTGGATGCGTGGAAGGCGGTGATAGAGGCACAGAAGCGGGCAAAAGAGGCTGAGGAGCGGGCCGCCGAGAAGAATCGGCCGCGGGTGTCGCCGGCACGGAGAAGACCGTCGTCGAATACATCCTTCGGTAAAAAACCTAAGGTTTCAATAAGAAATACATCTACAAGAGTTCTAAAAGCCAAATTAAAATCAGTTGGTGTCCCCGTTACTAAAGTAGTAAGAGGAAAGCGTATGAAGCTAACAAGAAAAGAGTTAGAAATGAGAGCAGGGGCATTTAAAAGACTGCAAATTAGATGCCAAAAAGAGGGTATTAGCATTACATTTGTTTCTAAAAAAGGACGTAAATACAAATCTGCTAAAAGACTTCTTAGTAATCTAAAAAGACAACCTAAATCTAAACCTAAACCCAAACCTAAAATGAAATGGGGATGACAGAACAAGCCAGCTGAGAAGACTATGAAAATGAAAATGTCTTTCGCTGGTTTCGGATGATCCTCAAAGCCGGGAAATTCTAAGTTCGGATGATCCACAGTATTTCCTGCGACTATCTAAAACACTTATTAGAATTCTGAATGACGACATCAAGATAAATTAGTCTCTTGATGTCTGAAAAAGAATTCACATATTGAATTTATTTTTAAAAAAAAAATGAATTATTGTATTAAAGAATGATTGAAATTATAGCGGGTTTGTTATTTATATTCATTATGATTCCGTCTGCGATAACAACATGGTATTCTCGTTGTTTGAATATTAGACTTAGTTACGCATTCCTTCTTATGTTTCTACCGTTAATAATTGTAAGTACAATTGCTAGCTTTGCACCAGGAATCGCCGATATACTCTGGAAGATATACGCTATTATAGCATCTGCTATAATTATATACGGAACATACCGTCAATTTACAGGTAAATGTAAATTAGGAGCCGGTTCGGAATTGATGGGCTAAAATTATTAAATAAAATAAAAAAAAATCAAATGTATTAATAAATGAATATTCTTTGGCCTATACATCTTTTAGCAGCTTTGGCGGTTTTAGTAATGTTTCCGAGTGCTATTGCAGCATGGTATTCTAACTGTTTTAACATACCCCTTTCTTATGGATTTGGTATATTCTTTTCTGCAATATTTATTAACGCTATAGTTAGTAATTTAATGGAAGAGATACCCAATAGTTGTGTACAAACACCTCTAGGAACCAGGTGTGAATATAAACATACAAGAGAGTCTTCTTCGATAGAATTTTTATGGTCTATGGGTATGTCCATCCTTATTATATATGGAGTATACCTACAGTTTAATGGTAGATGTAAATTAAAGAGATAATAATT
>CETI01183826.1_pt1 | contig 11305 bp, 13 predicted proteins | sample 361441 | NCBI WGS metagenome assembly CETI01 (sample SAMEA2622478, study PRJEB7988) | marine metagenome | biome: marine biome (ENVO:00000447); feature: deep chlorophyll maximum layer (ENVO:xxxxxxxx); material: "saline water (ENVO:00002010), including plankton (ENVO:xxxxxxxx)" | depth 90 m | reverse complement strand
TGCTCTTTGCCATCTTGTGCCTCTAATATCTGCTAAAAAGGCTCTAGCATTGGATATAACCTCCATTGGTGTTTCACTAGTAAACACTTGTTCGACTAATGTATTGAAGTAAAGTATATTCCTTGGTACAAATTCGCTTGGCTCATCTGTGTTGTCTGCATTTTTAACTTTCATCCAGGCTCTAGGATCTGGTTGATGTTTTAATCTTTCTATGTCATTCATATCATTTGCTATCTGTACTGCTCTGATATGATTGTATACGTTGTGTGCCATCATTAGTGTATAACTGAAACTATCCCAACTAGTCTTGCCTTCTTTGTTGTTTTTATTTAGGTCGCCCTCACCGTACCAACAAATATCTTTCATCTCTAATCTTTCACCTATTGCTGATTTAAATGGGAAAGGAATGTCAGACCCTTTTAATCTTTTGTCATCTGGTGCTTTCTCCATTATGTAAGACCATCTCTTTGGTGTGAATAAATTGTGTGTGTAAACTAATCCGTTTGCAGTTGATAAAAATGCTGATGCACTATCAAAACTAATTGTGAAATTTTCATTAATGTGTTTCCTAACCTGTCTTTGTACCTGTGTTAAAAAGCAGGCCCAATCTAGTTGTGATGTACCTAGTACGTGCATCCAATCTTTTCCATCTAATTTCTTTTCATCTCGCATAATGATTAGACGTTTAAGCATAACTTCCATATCACACATATTGATACCGCCCATCGCCCAACCTTCGAATTCAAAATCTTTTACTGCGTCATACCAAGTACAAGCAGATTCCCAATCGTCACCTTGTAGCACATTTAAAAATTTTGTTTGTCCTAATCTGTTCTTCTGAAAGAATTTGTTGTTATACACAGTACCATCTAAACAATCTTTAAATGATGTTAATCCTGTCTTTGGACTATTTAGATCATCTGCCGCCCAACTTGGGACGTCCAACGTCATAGACCAATCTGCTGTAAGTTCTAACCAATTAAGTATATTGCTTCTAACTGCGTTTGCTTTATTACCCTCAAAGTCCTTCCAATCAAATTTAATGATACCTTTTCCTAATTGATATCCACCAGAGTCTCCTACTATTGTGCTAAACTTCCTATCTCTGTTTACACACATACTATCTCTGTCTGCGACCTTGTCCATATCTAGGCAGGCGTGTCCTGCCGAATATAATGCAGTTGGATATGTGAAATATCCTTCATCTGGATTGATAAAATTTAATCCTTCAACACCTCTGTCAAAACCTTGTGGAATTCTTTCTTTTGAAATATGAGTACCTTCAGTAACTCTTTGTTTGGATATGAATGTATTATAAAAGTTAGAGATCGCAGGCAAGAACACAGCATAATCTCTACTGAATTTTCCTAAATGTTCTTGCCTACTATTTTCTGTCATTACTGCGCCTGAGCCGGAATTATATATTGATACTTGCCTAAACCTGAATCAACAGTTACTTGCATCGCTCCTTCGTTAGAGAAATGTAACATAACTTTTGCTGAATCAGACAGTTTCAGTATTTGCAATACCTGTGCAACAGGCCAACTCCAACCTTTATTTAGAGTACCTTTCACATCAGATGCAAAAACAAATTCTCCACCGTGTGATGCTTGATCACCAAATGTGAATATCAGGTTTCCATCTTCTGTTCTAACAACAAAAGAATTGTGTTCTGTGTTTGCTACTGATTGAAAGTTAAATCTCTGTACACTTGCTACTGATGGTTCAATCTCAACGTCCCACTTAACCCCTTTGAACTTCACTGTCTTAAGTTTTTCGTTGATGATCTCAGCATTCATAAATCTGTAATCGTTCTTGAAATCACCCTTTTCGTTTTCAAAGTGAATTCCTGTTGGAACTTCAGCACCATTTCTAGTACCTTTTAACACAGATATTTTTGCTTTATCTTTGTACTCTGGACACTTCAAGTGGATGTCTAATTTACCCAACTGAGGCATACCAAATTGACCATTCATTTCTGATTGTACATTTTTAAAGGTTCCTTGCAAGATTACTGATCTGTCTTCCGCCATTGAATCAATAGCAGTTTCTTTACTGTCGCCAGTAATTTTGACAAGATCCAAAAATCCCAAACCATGCGTGTGTTTGACTATGTCTTGTAAGATATCTTTCATAATGTTTTTAGTATATACTATATTTAGATTTTAGTCTATTGAAAAAAATATTTTACCACTAAAATTCAAACAGTGAATTAAAAGTACTTGTTTGAGTTGTAGACCTAATATCCCATCCTAACACACCGATTAAGTTTTCTAGTTTACCATCAAGTACTGTTTCTTCCATAGATTCGTTATCAAATGGAAGTTCCTGGAACCATTGTGGTATTCTTAATTCATCTACAGGATACGCAACCGACGTATAGCCAAGTGGATTATTTTTTAATTTACATACAATCACTTTCGCTCCATCAGTAATTGGTAATGAATATTGATCATTATACATACTTTTACATCTGTTCCAATTCATACTTGCTCTCACGTGTCCAGGCATATTTGTTTTACCTGCTTTTTCTTCCGCCGCAGTATATTTTGTCATATTGTTTGCTCTCTTTGGAGATCCTTTCTCCCAACCAGGTCTTGCTTTAAATTCTTTTCTAAATTCTGTAATTCTGTCTAACACTTCTTTTTCATTTTTATCTGTCAAAACCATATATAATATCTCGCTCAAAAAGTCTTGAACAAATACCGGAGTGTCTGATCTTTTCAAATCAAGACCCATTGCTTTTACTTTGCCCTCTTTACCTGTTGTATCAACACGAGTTCCTTCTTTGTCATAATAAAGAACTGCATATCTTTTCTTTGTAATAAACAAACCTCTACTTGCGACAAGTTCTCTACCTGCTTTGATTAATTCTCCTCTTGTTTTTGGACAATGAAATGCTTTTTGCATAAAGTTAGGAAAACTAACATTAATTTCATCAGCAATCTTATCATACAACGCAATCACTGATTCTTTATTCCACGCAATCTGTCCTGAATCTATTTCTTTAGATAGTGTTTTGTGTGCAGAAAAATATACAGAATCAGTATCTCCATATATTATACTGTCACCTGTGTGATCATATTTGCCTGCAACAATTTCATTTACTTTGGCTCCCATATGTTTTGTGATACATCTACCTGTTAGTGTTACAGATTGTCCTATTCTAATATCAAAAAATCTACAACCAGGATTTAAAATTGCACCATATAAACTATTCAAGTTAATTTTTTTAACCAATTGTCTCTTATCCCAATACTCTCTTTCGATTTCATTATCTCCACAGTCTGCCATTTTACGTTGCATTTCTTTTCTCTCTGCATACCAACGTTTCAGTAAACCTGGAATTATTGCTTCAAACTCGTATGTGAATAGTGTACCATTGGCACTCAATATCCATTGATTATTACTTTCAAATACTAAATCATAAAGTTGTGCCGCAGACATTTTGACAGATGTACCGTCTACCCAATCAACAATAATTTCTACACTTTTATCTTGTTTCATTACTGCTTGATATTCCCACGTACCGAACTGTCCTTCCCAAGCCATTGCAAAAGATTTCTTTGCGTGTTTGGCTCTGTTTATTTCTGCAGAAGTAATTACAGGACGTATTTGTCCTACAATAGTTTCAGGACCCATATTCAAGGCTCTAATCACAGATGGATACAGTGAGTTAATATCTATAGATCCTATCCAGTCGTGTATTCCTTTTTTTGGATAAGCCACATACGCACCAGCCGCCGTTACTGGTTCTGCGTCTTTATCTCTAAATTTTCTTCCTGGCACCTGCATACCTCTTCTGTGTGCTTCATTTACAATCGCTTGTTCTGTAACTGCAACTGCACCCATTGTAGTTTGTAGTAGTACAGTGTTTTGGTGTGCAATCTCATTGGCAAGTTCTATGAACTTCAACTTCTTCTCAAGTTTGGCCAATAGTGCAGTATCCTGTCTGTTGTATTCTATAAACAATCCAAAATCATTTTTGTATAAGTTGTCCAATGACCCTTCATATACAGTTTTCTTTTCTCCTAGTTCATGTTCACCAATTGCGTCTAATCTGAAACTGTGTCTTTCTTCATATGTGTACTTTCTATATAATTCTAATAAATCTAAATGTACCCTACCAATCAGATCATAACTTAATTGTTCTCTGCCATATTTTTCAAACATTCTTTTCTTTGGCTTTTCACCCCAAAAACATAAACGTCTGGTGTCATCTGAACTTAATACTTTTTGTATTCTTCCAACAGTATAAGGAATATCATATCCTTCTGAATTCCAACCCGACAAAATATCTCCATCTTCGATTAATGTTAGAAATGCATCAAGCATATCTTTTTCTTTTTCAAATAACATTGTGTTATCAAATCTTTCGGTTAGTGTGTGTGCAGTCGCCATATTCATACCTTTTGGAATTTTGGCAAGTGTTACTAATTGATCCGTCCAACTCAAATAACAACTTATGGCAGTGATTGGCATAAATGGATCGTCAGTTTTTGCATAACCACGTTCTGGATCAAAGTCTACTTCAATATCAAAAAATACTACATTTAGTTTTGGAGTTTCTTTGCCTAAATAGTTCTCTTCCAAACATCTAAAAACAGGATTAATATCATTCTCATAAAGTTTTTTATTTGATCTTATTCTTTGTTCTTTTATAAATTCTTTAGACGTTGAACAAGTAACTTTTTGTAAAGTTTCTCCTGTTATAGATCTGTGCTTACCCCTTGCATCAGGATAGTAAAATGTATATCTTGCATCATAATCAACAAAAATTCTTTCACCTTTGTCATTTCTTTCGACAACATATACTTTGTCTTCATCTTTTTTATATAAAGCGTCTATGTAACTCATTTAATAATTCTTATTTCACTTTGTGTTTTGATAACAACTCTAGCACCACAAGATAGTATTGGTTTGTCATTGCCACCATATATTATTTTACTAGGACCTAATACTTCAACTTCATGGCAGTATGTATTTTTAGATCCTTCTTTAATTGTGATCACTGCTTCGTTTGTGCCGTGTTTTTTATTTGCTCTTATTTTGTGTTGATTAACGTGAATATATTTTGTTTTCATTAAAATACTCTAAAATTTCCTATTACATTCATTATAGTAAACCATGACGCCAAAACGCAAGTCCAAATTATTCTTCTGCGATAAGATGCATATGCAAGTGTAGTCGAACCCAATAGATATAAAGGAAATACCAATCTCATATCTGGTCCTGGTGAGGTAAAGGTTAATAGTGCTGATCCCCAAACGGTAACCGCAACAGAAAACACTTCTAAATAAAATGCAATTCTGTCTGTCTTATAACTGGTTATCCAAAATTCTTTTAGTATGTTTAACAATTCTACCACCAATAACTTGCAACGCCATATCCATAGACGTTTATGATTGAGAAGTAACCAGTGATCATCATTACGAATGCGGCATTCCTTCTGTAAGAAGCATAACATTGTGTTACCGCTCCAACAAAAAACATAGGATATACTACCGTCATATCCGGATTAGTTGCCGTGATCGCTAATGTAAGGCTGGCTCCAACTGTGAATACGAAACTGACAAGTTCAAAATAAAATGCTGTCCTGTCGCTCTCAAAACTACGAAGCCAGAATGATCTGACTTTGTCTAACATTAAAGTTTACCGGCTGTGTTCAGTATACTTTCTAATGTATCCATATCGTCAGCAATATTTTTATAATTGCCTTTGTGTGCGACTGTTATTGCTTTATTAATTAAACCTGGTTTTAATTCTAGTTCTTCTGCTATTGCTTTTACAGTATCTCTTAAACCAGACTTTAGATCGTCTACTTCGCCTAGTACTTGTGATCCTTGTGAAATAATTTGTATTAATTTTTGTTTTTCTGCATCGTTAAAGTTTCTTACGGCCATAATTTTCTCCTGTTGTTAACCAACAGTATATATTATATTTGTAAGAAATGCAAATTATTTTATTTGAGAATGGAATCTATTTTGGTTAGTACTACTTTTATATCTTCAAGTGTATTCTGTCTCCAACCTTCTTGCTCGTTTTTCTTCATTATATCGTTTGGTTTTTTAAAAGAAAAATCGTGAATTGCACTTAGACCTCTTGCACCTGCGGATTTTGGACTATCTTTTTGAACAGAACTATCAATGTGTCCTACTTGTTTTAGTTTAGTGACATCATTTTTAGATTTGCTAAAATTTTGTATAAAGTTTATACCTGACATATAAGGTATTTATTGGAAATTAGTCTTTAGGTTGTGGATCTAAATCGTTGGTAAATTTATCTTCTGCTGGTAGTTCAACATCTTCACCTTCGTCAACGTCTTTGTCCAGTATAGGCACTTCACCGGCTTTGTCATCATCTTCGTCTTCGTCGTCTTTTGACTCTGCGTCCTGTTTAACTAGATCGTTTAGAGATGGGTCAGGTCTGTGAGGTTCTGATGTGTTTCTTTCTGCATCAGCGATAACTTCTTCTGGTGCTTCGGCCTTCTCTGCGTCAGCAATAATTTCTTTTGTTTCTGGAGTTTTAATTATGAATGAATTTTCATTCATTTCAACTTCGTTTTCTGAAAACGTATTGTACATTTCCACTAAATCATTTGCTTCTGCATTTTTTACAAATTCTGTAATATCTTTTAAAAATGTTTCTCTGAATGCTTTGTCATCCATTGTAGCATTTTCTTTTTCTTCTGCTTTTAATTCTGCTAATTGAGATTCTAGTTCTGCAATCTTGTCTAATCTGTTTGCTTCTTCAGTTACTTCTTTTTTAATAGTAGTTGCTATAGAGTCATCTGCATCTGATTCTTTGATTGCTTTTGTTATGCTTGACTCTTCACTAGTGATTGATTCTACTAATTTCTCTGCTTTTTTTGAAACTTTTGGTGCTTCTGTGTATTCTTTTATACCTGCTAGTTTGGCAATATCCGCTAATGAAACATCTTTGTCATCTAGTATTTTTGGTTCTGATGTAGCCGCTTCCATAAGCTCTGCTCGTTCTTGTTCAGGAGTCATATTGCTCATTGCGTTTAAACGACTAACTAGTTCAGCAAAATCTGATGTAGTTTTTTGTTTCTGTTTACGTGCCATATGATATATTTATATTTGTTACAGTTTTATTTAAGGCTCTTATTAAGCATTATAGCAAGTTTTGATTCATATGCCAAGCCTTCTGTAGGCATAAATTTGCTGTATTTGTCTTGTAAGTATTTTATATGATTAAGATCCTTGCCTGTATCAAGTCTTAATTTTGCATCGGATATATCTTTTTTGATATTGTTTGCTAATTCTGTATTACCTGCATCAACTGCCATTTCATATGCGTTGTTCATTGCTTTCACAGCCGGTACCGAATTATCAATTGCATTGTTTATTGATCCCATTCCTGCAACAGCACCAACAATTACACCAGCGGCCGCTAATTTTTTCGCCCAATCTTTAAGTCCTTCGTCTAGGTCTTCTTCTGTTGTCTTTTCTTTAATTTCACGTGACATAGCCTTTTCAACCTCATTTACTCTTTTAGATAATATTCTCATCATACCAGGTTTAGTGTCAATGTCATCTATGTCAGTCTCTTTTGACAATATTTCGTCTATGTTTTTTTGTACTATCTGTGAATGTTTTGCAAATGTGTCTGTATCCAAATCTTCTCTGTATGGATTTAATTTTTGATATTCTTCGTAATTATATGCACCAATCAAATAATCAGCGGCTTTGTTAAGTTTGCTCTGTACCCAACCTTCCAAATCGTCACCTTTTTTAATCATTGATGCTAATTCTATTGCATACTTGGCAGTGGTATACAATGTTGATTTGCTCATATGTCCTTCACCTGCGTCTTCAAACTTGCCTGCGTGTGCACCGCCCTGCATCTTTTCGTAGTGTTCCGCGGCCTCTTCCGGAGTCAATCCTAACTCATCAGCATGACTCATGAATTCGTCCTTGGTCATGTTCTGTGCCATGTTGGCAATTTTTTCACCAGCGTCTTCCGATACTGACTCGTCTTTGATTAATTCTTCTTGATGTTTTGCAAGATCTTTCATTGAATCAAAAGCGCCTGTAAGTTTACCGTGCTTGTAGGAATAAAATTTTCCTTTGTGATTTCTTGCTGAAAGTCCATATTTGTTCATACTTGTATGCGATGAACCATCCTCGGTTGGCATAGCATCTTTCATTCTAGCATTCTTGATACCTGCTTTTTCTATCTCTTCTGGTTGTTTTGTAACAACAAATCTTCCGCTAGTATCTTTGTCATCAAACTCGTATCCAACAGCAGTCATTAAATCTTTTATTGCAAAGTTATGATCTGAAGAGCCAAACCCTTCGCCATCTGGCCAATCTGCATATTTTTGTTCAACTTCATCTGCCGCATCATTCCATTTGTGTTTTAATAAATCCCATTCTTGTACAGATATAAATTTTTTCATTATAGCCATTCTAAGAAGATCAAACCCTGATCCAAATGGTGCGTCTTCTGTCAATCCACCATCATCATACAGGTTTTTATTTTCACCCTGCATATATCCGTGTACACTTTTAACGTAATCACCTGCAAGGTCAATTTTCTTTGCCACCCAGGCTTCCATTTCTGCGTCATCTTTTATAAGGTTATGTAATTTAATTGAGTGTTTGCCAATTTTTAATAATTGGTTCAAAGCCATTGAAGCCTCGTATGTGTCGGCTTGTACAGGTTGGTTGTGTAATTCGTTTATCTTCATATTAATTAAATCCGAAGTGTGTAATTTCTGGATACTTTGCTAAAGTTTTTCTTGCCAATTCGTTGTGTGCTTTGACCATATGATTCATATAGCCTTCCGGTCTGCCACCACCTATCATTGTTGCACCGCCACCTGATCTATCAACTGTTGTTGGCACTTCTGGTGATGGTTTGCCAATATGCTTTTGCAACCATTGTGTTGTTCTTGCAATAAATTCTTTTGCAGGTACTGGTCCTGCGTCTTCGAAGTTTGGATCATATCCTAATTCATCTAAAAAGTTTCTCATACTTGCGTTGCTCATATAAGGAGTTTCAACTTCTTCGTCATCTGCATAACCATTTGGAAAAGTCCAAAGTTTATCGTCCTTTGGATGCTTGTGGTATGCAACCATTGAAGCACCTTCGTTCACTTGTTTGTCAGGAAAGGTCCAAGTGTTATTGTCTGCATCTCCTGTAAACTCTTTTGCCCTCATTATGGATAACTCCTTTTGGCTATTGGTCCACCGAATAAACTTGTACCTTTTAATTGATGAGCACCTTTTGCCGTACCGTTCGCATTTTTAGGTTGCGTAATTTTTGGTAATTTTGGTGCTTTAGTTCCTGACACACCTGGAGAACCAGTAAATGATTTTTTGAACCTGTCAGGGCCAATTGCAATATGCGGACTTGTTACAGTTGATATATTTCCTGCACTTGTGGCGCCTGCAGTCGCATTTTCACGTACTAAAATCTCTAGTATTTTCATAGTGTAGTATTTATTTTGTGTTAGTCGTATAGTTCATCTAATTTTGTCTCACTTTTTCAGCGATAGCATCCATTTTGCAAGGACACCATTGTACAGGACAGGTAATATGATCCTCATATAGAGTAAAATTTTGGTCTGCTATATTCCCCATATTATCACTTTTTCCCCTTATTAACGAACAAGGATAAATGTCTCCTCCGGGCTCAATAAAAAATCTACGTGAACCAGCAGAACATTTCCAACCCTTAAATGAATGTTGTTTGTGTAATAAAACCTTTTGGAAATCTATTTTTTCATCATCAAAATACATTGTGAGAGGCCATTTAAGTTTGTCACCGGGTATATCATATACTTCTCTATCATACTCGAACATATGTTTTAGATGATTTTTTATATAATCCAACATTCTTTCTTCGTATCCATTTATTATATTTTTAGTATTCAGTGCATCTATATCTTTATCAACAGGTCTTATCATTTTTGTAACAGTATCAACAGGTAAATTTTTATTCACACGTTCTAATAAATTTATAACTTTATCAAAATGTCGGGGATCCAACATAAAGTTTGCGTTTGTTTGATATTTGCTTGATACTATTTCTAAATTAGAATAAAATAATTCTGGATCACACATATCAGCATGATAACTGAAATTGAAAATAATTGATTTGTGCAAGTTTTTTTCGATAATTTTTTTAAACCATCTGTTAGTTCTACTACCGTTTGTATCTAGTTGGATTATTATTTGTTGTTTTTTATCAGCAAAAAAATCTTGTACAGCAGTTCCAAACTCGATTAACTTAGGCCACATTGTAGGTTCCCCACCAACTAATTCAAAAACTATATGAGCAGTTTCAGGCAGTTGTTGTGACAATGATTTTATAAACCAAATAGCATCGTCATATTTTGGAAATCCATATTTGCCATCGTGCAAATGATCAGGACAATACGAACACGAAAAATTACAAGTACTTGTAAAACTCCAAGTAGCATAGACAAGATCGTTCTTAGTCTTGCCCTTGACACGTCCACCGACGGTTTGAACATTTTCTAACATAGTACTTTTACTTATTGGGTTTACCGTGCTTGTTGTGTTGTGCCCAAGCGATTGCGTAAGCACCAGACTTACCGAATTTTTTCTTTAGTTTTTTAACTTGTTTTTCTCTACCTGGAGGTGCTTCTTCGTTACCTCTGTTATTGCCTTTGTTTTTAAAATCAAATCTATTGTTTGGTCCTTTGCCAGGTTTGTGTATCAAACCCATTGGGTCTGCTGTATGTGGCATTATGATAAATTCTCTTATCTTCATTTTTTTACTCTGTAAGGATAAGATATGAAGCCTGGTGCGTATCCCATTCTAGTTCTTTTCCTTGCTCTTTTTTCGTATTTTTTTAGTTGTTTCTCAACGTCCGGATGGACAAGTTTTCTGACGTATTCTGTTATTTCTTTTATCTTCATTTTTTTGTTTTAACATTTTTTGCCTTGCCACGTCTGTTCTTTTTTGGATCCTGTCTACGTTTTCTGCTGGCCGCAGACTTCCTTCCTTTTTTGCCTAGTGCGTGTGCTTTTGATCTTGGTAGGCATTTAGGTTTTCCTTCTTTGCTAGAACCTCTAGCACAGTCTCCTCTGATTTTTCCATCTGGGCCAAAACGTACCCATTTGTCTTTGAACCATTTCTTTAAATTTTCGTTCAGTGATTCTGCGAACACTAATTCACCACAGTTCACACAGAAGTCTACGTCCTCTTTTTTTACGCAGTTAGGAACACGTTTGCCGAACATGGTCTTCATGCCCTTCTTGGTATAGCCTTTCCAACACTTCTCCGTGATTATCTCACTGGCTCTCATTAC
>CETI01013954.1_pt1 | contig 11317 bp, 13 predicted proteins | sample 361441 | NCBI WGS metagenome assembly CETI01 (sample SAMEA2622478, study PRJEB7988) | marine metagenome | biome: marine biome (ENVO:00000447); feature: deep chlorophyll maximum layer (ENVO:xxxxxxxx); material: "saline water (ENVO:00002010), including plankton (ENVO:xxxxxxxx)" | depth 90 m | reverse complement strand
ATTTTCATTTTTCTAGATTTAATTTCCTTATCGGCGCCTATAGGAATTTTTTTAGGTAGAATAAGCAACTTCATAAATTCTGAACTTATCGGAAAAGAAACTGGTATTTTTTGGGGAGTTATTTTTGAAAAAAAAGATAATCTATTAAGACATCCTTCGCAGCTATATGAGGCAATGTTTGAGGGAATAGTTTTATTTATTCTACTTAATTTCATAAATAAAAAATACAATAATCTAAGCAATGGTATAATCTCATCTTTATTTTTAATATTTTACTCATTATTTAGATTTTTAATTGAATTCACAAGAGAACCTGATTCTCAATTAGGATATATTTTTATTAATTTAACAATGGGACAGTTGGTAAGTTTTATTTTTTTTATTTTTGGAACTGTCTTATTTTTTTATAAAAAAAATGAAATTAATAAATAAAAATTATATAGCTCTAGATAAATTTATTAACGAAGCTCTATACAAAAAAAAATCTGGTTTTTATATGAAAAAAAATCCCATTGGAAAATATGGTGATTTTATAACTGCACCAAACATCTCAATTCTTTTTTCAGAAATGATTGCTATATGGGCTATTAGTTTTTGGGAAAAATTAAATTTTCCAAAAAAAATAAATATCATAGAATTAGGGGCTGGAAATGGTGAAATGATTTATCAAATGGCATTATCATTTAAAAATTTTCCTCATTTTAATAAAGCATGCAATTTTTTTATTTTTGAAAAAAGTCCATTTTTGAAAAAAATACAAAAACAAAAACTTAAAGAATTTAATATTAAATGGTTAGATAGTTTAGAGACTAATTTTAAAGGACCAAAAATATTTTTAGCTAATGAATTTTTTGATTCACTACCTATAAAACAATTTTTAAAAAAAAATGGAGAATGGTTTGAGCGTTATATTGATTTATCAAATAAAAATAGCCCTATATTTAAAGAAATTAAATCTGATATTAATAAAATAGAAAAAAAAATTGGTATTAAAATATCAAAAAATCAAAAATTTATTGAATATTCTCCTCTATGTTTTTCTTATTTAAAAAAAATTTCAAAACATATTAAAAATGACAATGGAGGATTATTAATTATAGATTATGGATATCTAGAAAATCAAATGAGAAATACTTTAAAAGCAATAAAAAAACATAAAAAAATAAATATTTTTAGCAACTTTTCAGAGACTGATATTACTTACAATATTAATTTTAATCTTATCAAACAAATAATTAATAAATTTAAACTAAAATCTCAAGGAATTACTACTCAAAGAAATTTTTTAACAAAACTTGGTATAAAGCAAAGAGCTGAAATAATATCTAAAAATTTACCTTTCTCAAAAAAATCAGATATCTATTTTAGGTTAAAAAGATTAATAGATAAAAACGAGATGGGTGAATTATTTAAAGTAATGCTGGTAACAAATAAAAAAACAAATTTTAAAATAGGATTCTAGGCTGATAAAATCTCAATTATTGAAAAAATATAAAAATATTAGAACAGGCTTTTTTAATAGAAAAGGTGGAAAATCATCAGGAATTTACAAAAGTCTTAATTGTGGACCTGGATCTTTAGATAATAAAAAAAATGTAAATGAAAATCTAAAAATTGTTTCTAGAAAAATTGGCTGTAAAAAAGATAGTTTAATCTTATTAAATCAAATTCATAGTAATAAAGTTTTTTTTATAAAAAAAAAAAGAAAAGAAAAATTAGTAGGAGATGGTGTTATTACAGCAAGAAAGAAATTTGCATTAGGTATATTATCTGCGGATTGTGCCCCCGTTCTGTTTTATGATCCAAAAAATCAATTAATAGGAGCTGCACACGTTGGTTGGAAAGGAGCCTACAAAAAAATTGTCAAAAAAATGACAAAATATTTTGTTAGAAAAGGTTCATATGCTAAAGATCTCAATGTAGTAATTGGACCCAGTATATCAAGGTCGAGTTATGAGGTGAAATCAGATTTTAAAAAAAAATTTATTAAAAAAAGTAAAAAAAATAGAATTTATTTTTTGAACAAAAAAAACAAAATTTTATTCGATTTAAAGGAGTTCATAAAAGGAGAATTGGTTAATCTTGGTATAAAAAATATCGAGGTTATAAAAAAAGATACCTATAATCAAAATAATAATTTTTTCAGTGCAAGAAGGTCATTGAAAAAAAAATATATTGATTATGGTAGAAATATATCAATAATTATGATTAAATAGGTTTTTCATTTAAATGAAACTTCTTACAGGAAATAGCAATAAATACCTTAGTCAAAAAATATCTAAATATTTAAAAACAAAACTTGTTCACTCAAGTATAAAAAAATTTGCAGATGGGGAAATCTATATAGAAATAAATGAAAATATCAGAGGAAATAGTATATTCTTAATTCAATCTGTAAGCTCACCAGCAAATGATAATCTAATGGAACTTTTATTATGTATAGATGCTCTAAAAAGATCCTCAGCAAAAAATATTACAGCAGTAATACCTTATTTTGGATATGCTAGACAAGACAGAAAGGTGGCTCCAAGAACATCAATATCTGCAAAGCTTGTATCAAATTTAATAACTAAAGCTGGAGCTGACAGAGTGGTAACTGTTGATTTACATGCTGGCCAAATTCAAGGATTTTTCGATATTCCTGTAGATAACCTTTTTGCTACTCCAATTTTTGCAAGACATATAAAAAAAAATTTAAATAAAAATAATTTAATATGTGTTGCACCAGATGTAGGGGGAGTTGAAAGAACAAGAGCCCTTGCAAGAAAATTAGATATTGGTATTGCAATAATTGATAAGAGAAGACCGACACCAGGAAAGTCTCAAGTCATGAATGTAATTGGTAATGTAAAAAATAAAACATGCATAATTGTTGATGACATAATAGATTCTGGAGGAACAATTGTAAATGCTGCCGACGCTCTGATTAATAGAGGTGCTAAAGCAGTTCATGTATACATTACTCATGGTGTTTTAAGTGGACAAGCAGTAGAAAAAATAAAAAAATCAAAAATTAAGAATATGGTTGTCACTGATACAATTAACAATTCAGAAAAGGTTAAAAAGACTAAAAATATTGAGGTATTATCAATATCTCAATTGTTGGGAGAGGCAATAAAAAGGATTTCAAATTCTACTTCGGTATCTGATCTTTTTAAATAGTACTTGTAAAATTTAGATTCATAAGTTAAAACCCCATCCTTTATGAACTCAATTCAAGCGACGATAAGAAATATAGAGACAAAGGCACAGCTTAATTCTTTAAGAAAAAAAGGAGGAGTTCCAGCAGTAATTTATGGTGGAAAAGAGAAAAACCAAAATATTTCTTTGTCTAAAAAAGAAGTAAAAATATTAATTGAAAAAGAAAATTTTTTATCGAATGTTATTTCATTAAAGATTGATGGAAAAGATCATAGTGTGTTACCAAGAGAAATTTCTTATGATGTTGTAAGTGATGAACCAATTCATTTAGATTTTTTAAGAATAGTTAAAGGCTCAAAAATATCTTTAGACATTCCAGTTAAGTTTATAAACAGTGAAAAATCTCCTGGATTAAAAAGAGGTGGAGTTTTAAACATTGTAAGAAGAACAGTAGAATTAAGATGCCCTACAGAAAATATTCCAAATGAACTAGTAGTAGACTTAGAAAATTTGGATATAGGCTCAAGTATAAAAATTTCTTCTATTAAATTGCCAGAAAACACAAATCCTACAATTCAAGGTAGAGATTTTGTAATTGCGACAGTTGCTGCACCAACAGTTATTAAAGAACCTGAAAAACCAGCTGAAGAAACTGCAGAAGCTGGTGCAGAAGGCGCTGAAGGAACAACGGAAGCTCAAGCTGCAGAAGGGACTTCTGAAAAGTCTCCAGATGAAAGTAAAGCAAAAGAAGGGGATAAAAAAGCAAAAGACGGTGATAAAAAAGAACCAGAAAAAGCACCTGCACAAAAAAAATAATTTATTAAGTGAAAATTTTCAAATTTAAAAGTATTTTATGATCCTATTAGTAGGCCTTGGAAACCCAACACCCGACAGCAAAGATAATAGACACAATATAGGTTTTAAAATTATAGATGCAATAAATCAAAAATTTTCACTTTCAAAACAAAAACCAAAGTTTAAAGGATTACTAACAACAGGAAATATTTTAAATAAAAAAGTTTACGCAATTAAACCTTTAACTTTTATGAATAATTCTGGAATATGTATAAGAGAACTCATTGAATATTTTAAAATAGGTGTGGAAGATATAATTGTTTTTCACGATGATTTGGATGTAGACTTTGGAAAAATTAAAGCAAAATTTGGTGGATCAAGTGCTGGTCATAATGGAATTGCTTCAATTGATAAATTTGTTGGAAAAGATTACTCTAGAGTTAGAATAGGCATAGGAAAACCTGATTCGAAAGTTTCAGCATCAGATCATGTACTAAATAATTTTAGTGAAGAAGAAAAACAACAATTAGATAAAATTACAGATAACATTATCGGTTCAATATCTATTCTGATAGATAAAAAACTAGAATTATTTTCAAGTACTGTAAATAATAAATAAATGGGTTTTAAATGTGGTATCGTTGGTTTACCTAATGTTGGTAAGTCAACATTATTTAATGCATTAACTAATTCGAGTAAAGCACAAGCAGAAAACTTTCCTTTTTGTACCATAGATCCAAACTTAGGAATTGTTCCTGTTCCAGATATAAGATTAGACAACCTTGCTAAAATTTCAGAATCTAAAAAAAAAATTAGTACTACAATTTCATTCGTTGATATTGCGGGTTTAGTTAAAGGTGCTTCAAAGGGAGAGGGTTTGGGTAATAAATTTTTATCACACATAAGAGAGGTTGATGCAATAATTCACATGATAAGATGTTTTGACTCTCAAGATATTCAAAATGTAAATGTAAATGTTGATCCTGTTAGAGATTTAGAAATAATTGAAACAGAAATGAAGTTATCTGATTTAGAATCTATTGAAAATAGACTTGATAAAAAAAATAGAAAAAAAATTGAAAATGAGCAGATAAAAATTTTAGAAATGGCACTTGATTGTATAAATAATGACAAAAGCCTAAAAAATTTGAAAGAAAATTTTTCAATAAAAGAGCTTAATCAATCTGGTCTTTTATCAATTAAACCAAAACTTTATGTATGTAATATTGATGAGAAAAGTATTGGTTGTGGTAATAAATATACTGATTCATTTATAAAAATATATGGAAAAGATAACACAATTATTATTTCTGCGGATACTGAAAATCAAATCAATCATCTTGCTGCAAACGAGAAAAAAAATTATATGGAAATGATAGGTCTTGAAAATACAGGTTTAAGCACTCTTATCAAAAAAGGATATGAATTACTAAAACTTGAAACATTCTTTACATCTGGTCCAGAAGAAACTAGAGCTTGGACAATTGCAAAAAACTGCCCAGCACCGAAAGCAGCAGGAATTATTCATACAGATTTTGAAAAAGGATTTATAAGAGCTGAAACTGTAAGCTACAGAGATTTTATTAGCAATAATGGTTGGGCAAACTCGAAAGCAACAGGTAAAATGAGACTTGAAGGAAAAGATTATTTAGTTAAAGATGGAGATATATTAAATTTCCGTTTCAATACGTGACCATAATTTTTTCATACTGAAATAAACTAATATAGTAATAATTATTAAATAAACTATTGCTCTAAAACCCATTTTATGTCTTTCTTCTAAATGAGGTTCTGCAGCCCATGCAAGGAATGTTACAACGTCTCTTGCCATTTGATCTTGTGTCGCAGATGTTCCATCAGAATACTCAACCAAGTCATCCATAAGCGGGTTGGACATTTTTATTTTATTTCCACTCATATATGTATTGTAATAAACTCCATCGTCTAGGTCATACCCTGGAGGTGCTTCGTCATAACCCATAAGTACTGAATAAATATAATCTGCCCCTCCTTTTCTAGCTTTAACTAAAACAGACATATCAGGAGGATATGCTCCGCCATTTGCAACTGTGGCAGCCTGTTTATTAGGATAAGGACTTACAAATTTATCAGATGGTCTAGCTGCTCTTTCAAACATTTCACCTTCACTATTTGGTCCATCTAAGAGAATAAATTGTGATGCAATTATTTTTACCTGCTCCTCAGAAAATTCTGGCCCTCCTTTTTCAGATAAATTTCTATAAGATAGATAATTTAGAGAATGGCAGGCAGCACAAACTTCTGTATAGACTTGATATCCTCTCTGCAAAGAGGATCTATCAAATTTTCCAAAAAAACCTTTAAAACTCCAACCAGGTTTTAAAAGTTCCTTATTTTGTTCAGCAGAATATAAGTTAGTGTTAAAAAATAAAAATAGAAATAATATTACAAAAATTTTGAATTTTTTTATCATATTTTATCATTATTGTTTTTTGTCATTGACGGATTGGCTGAGCCAGCAAAAATAGGATCTGTTATACTTATAGGAACTTCTAATGTTTTTTCTTTTTTGCCCAAAATTGGTAGAATAATTAAGAAATGTATAAAATAATATGCTGTAGCTACTCTAGCAATTAATAAGTATGTGCCTTCAGCAGGCATAGCTCCTACGTAGCCAAGTACAAGCACATCCAAAATTAAAAACCAATAAAATTGCTTATATAAAGGTCTAAAAACTGCCGATCTTACTTTTGATGTATCTAACCACGGAAGTATAACTAATACAAAAATTGAAGCAAACATTGCCACCACACCTAGTAATTTATCTGGAACAGATCTTAAAATTGCATAAAAAGGTAATAAATACCATTCGGGAACTATATGAGCCGGTGTTACCATAGGATTTGCTTCAATATAATTATCAGCATGTCCTAAAATATTTGGTGAATAAAAAACAAAGAAAGCAAAAATAATTAAAAAGATTAGTAAAGCAAATAAATCTTTAATTACAATATATGGATGGAATGGAACTGTATCTTTAGACGGTTTTTTAAGATCTATCCCAATGGGATTATTATTTCCAGGAACATGTAGCGCCCAAATATGTAAAATTACTAGTCCTAAAATTAAGAAAGGAAATAAGTAGTGTAAACTAAAAAATCTAGTTAAAGTAGGATTGTCTACTGCATATCCACCCCATAACCAAGTTGTTATACTGTCTCCCACTAAAGGTATTGCACTAAATAAATTAGTTATAACTGTTGCTCCCCAAAAACTCATTTGACCCCAAGGCAAAACATAGCCCATAAAGGCTGTGGCCATCATCAAAATATAAATTATCATTCCAATAATCCATATGACTTCTCTAGGACTTTTGTAAGATCCATAATACAAAGATCTAAAAATATGAATATATACTGCCAAAAAAAACATAGAAGCCCCATTTGCGTGAACATATCTGATCAACCATCCATAATTAACATTACGCATTATATGTTCCACGCTACTAAAAGCTAAATCTGCATGTGCAACATAGTGCATTGCAAGTATTAACCCTGTTACTATTTGAGTTATTAAACAAAAAGTTAAAATTCCACCGAATGTCCACCAATAATTTAAATTTTTGGGGGTAGGATAATCAGTCAGATGTTTTGATAGTGTTAATAACGGTAATCGATCATTAAACCATTTTCCTAATTTTGAGTTGGGAGTATAATTATGCTCGCTCATTTATTTTAACCAATTTTAATTATGTTAGTGTTTAAAAATTCGTATTTTGGTATTTCCAAATTTGTTGGTGCAGGACCTTTCCTTATTCTTCCAGATGTGTCGTAATGAGATCCATGACAAGGGCAAAACCATCCTCCATATTCTCCTTTATCTGCTAAAGGAACACATCCTAAATGAGTACACATTCCCAACATAACAAGCCATTCTGGATTTTTAGCTCTATCTTCATCCTTTTCTGGATCAGGCAATTCTTTAAGTTCCACTTTTCTTGCTTCTAATATTTCCTCTTCAGTTCTTCTTTTAATAAAAACTGGTTTTCCTCTCCAGAGAACAGTTATTGATTGGCCAGGTTGTAATGAACTTATATCAACTTCAGTACTAGCTAATGCCTTTACAGATGCATCTGGGTTCATTTGGTCTATAAGGGGCCAAACTGCTGCACCCACTCCAACTGCACCAAGTGTATAAGAGGCAGTAAATATAAAATCACGTCTTTTAGTTTTTTTTTCTTCCGCCATGAAATTATTCTTTTTTTTATCTCTAAATATATGATTTAATATTAGTAAAAAAGTTCTTTTTCTATGACAAGAATGACACACGAAATTCGCAATATTGGGCCTAAAATTGCACTATATGAGCCTGATATACCCCAAAATACTGCTTCTATTATTAGAACATGCTCTTGTTTAGGTGCTAAATTAGAGATTATTGAACCATGTGGATTCTTGTTTTCTGATAAAAGATTTAAAAGAGTTGTTATGGATTATATGGATGAAAAAAATATAATATTTTTTAAAAATTCTGAAGAATTTTTTAATAAAAAAAAAAATGAAAGGGTAATTTTAATTACTACAAAAGCAAAAAAAAATTATACTAAATTTAAATTTAGATCTAATGATACAATATTATTTGGTAGAGAAAGTGCGGGTGTTCCTGAAAAAATACATAGACAAGTAAATTACAGGTTAAAAATACCTATGGTAATAAATAAAAGGTCTCTTAATCTTGCAAATTCAGTTGCAATAATATTAAGCGAACAAATAAGACAAAATAAATTGATTTAAATGAACAAAGAAATAAAAAAAAAATTAGTAAAAAATTGGTTTAGTGATTTGCAAGATTTGATTTGCTACGAGGTTGAAGAAATTGAAAACAGTTCAGCGAATTTTAAAACTAATCAATGGATTAAAAATAAAAAAAAAGATGAGGGTGGAGGTGAATTTAGAATATTAGAAAATGGAAAAGTTTTTGATAAAGTTGGTGTAAATTTCTCAGAAGTATATGGAAATTTTTCTAAAGAACTAAGAAAAAATATTCCTGGTACACAAAAAAATTCAAAATTTTGGGCCACAGGAATTTCTGTTGTTATGCACATGAAGAATCCTCATGTGCCGGCTATGCATTTTAATACTCGCTATATATCAACTTCTCATGAATGGTTTGGTGGGGGAATGGATGTAACTCCATGCTTAAAAGATAATAAATTAAAATCATGGTTTCATTCAGAATTGAAAAATTGCTGCAACAGACATAACAAAAAATATTATAAAAAATATAAAAAATGGTGTGATAACTATTTTTATTTACCTCACAGAAAAGAGCCAAGAGGAATTGGTGGTATTTTTTTTGATTACAAAAAAAATAATTGGGAAAAAGATTTTGCTTTTGTAAGAGATGTTGGTTTAACTTTTAAAAAAATTTTTACCTCAATAATTAAAAAAAAAAATAGTAAAAAATGGTCAAGCAATGAAAAAAACGTACAATATATAAAAAGAGGAAGATATGTTGAATTTAACTTAATTTACGATAGAGGAACAAAATTCGGTTTAAAAACAGGAGGAAATATAGATGCAATTTTTATGTCTTTACCGCCTATCGCAAAGTGGAAATAATTTATGGATAAAGAACCAGTAACAATAAAAGGATTAGAAGATTTAAAAAAGGAGTTAATTTTTTTAAAAGAAAAAAAAAGACCTCAAATAGTTGAGGCTATTTCTGAAGCAAGATCTCACGGAGATCTTAAGGAAAATGCAGAATATCATGCAGCTAAAGAACAACAATCTCATAATGAAGGGAGAATACAAGAAATAGAAGATTTAATTGCAAGAGCAAACGTAATCGATGTAACAAAAATTAATAATGATGGTAAAGTAATTTTTGGATCAACTGTTTTTCTTAAAGATTTAGATACTAGTGAAAAATTAAATTACAAAATAGTAGGAAAAGATGAAGCAAATATAAAAGAAAAATTAATTTATTTTAAATCGCCAATAGGAAAAGGGTTGATCGGAAAAAATAAAGAAGATTTAGTTGAAATCTCAACTCCATCGGGGAAAAAAAATTTTGAAATAATGGATGTAAAATATATTTAATTTTTAACTATTTTTTCAATTTCTTTTTCTGATATTTTAAAATTATTATTTACCCAGAAATTTTCAATTTCTTTTAATTTTTGGCCTAAATTTTTATTTTCTTTTAGATTATATTCTTTTATCAGTTTTTTTGCTTTAATAGGAAATATTGGTTTTTGTTCTAAATTAAAAGTCTTTAAAAAATTTATCAAATTTGTATCAATTTTTTTTGATCTAAAAATTTGAAAATTAATCATATCCTCCAAATTTTTTTTTCCATGGTAATAAAAAATTTTCCAAAGATTTTTTTCACTGAAAGTATTTGATGTTATAGGTTTAAAAAAAATATCTTTTAGAAAATTAATTCTATTTTTTGCTTCATTAGATAAATTAAATTTATATAAAAAATAATCAGTATTATCTGTTTCATCAATAATCATGAGAGATAATAAAAAAATAAAGTCTTTGGAAAAATAATTTTCAATCACATACTTATTTGGAGATTTAAAAATTTGAATATTTTTTAATTGAGGAAAAATGAGTAAAATTATTTCTAGACAAAATTGATCTTTATTTAATTTTAAAAATCCTTTTGATAAGACTATCTTTTTAAATTCATCTATTAAACGCTCATTTGATAAATTTATAACACCATTAATATTTTGTTTTATTACCTTTTTAACATCAGAATCATGATCTTCTCTGCTATAGTTTAAAAAAAATCTAATATATCTTAGTATTCTTAGGTAATCTTCTTTAATTCTTTTTTCAGCATCACCTATAAATACCACTTTACCATTTTCTAGATCTTTTTTTCCATTACATGGATCAAATAAATTACCATCAATATCAGAGTAAATTGCATTAATTGTAAAATCTCTTCTTAAAGAGTCTTGATGCCAATTATCTGAATATTGTATCTTTGCATGCCTACCATCTGTGGATATATCTTTTCTTAGCGAAGTAATTTCAAAACTTTTTTTATTAATTACTGCAGTTATCGTTCCATGATCTAGGCCTGTTTCATAAAATTTAATTTCATTATTTTTTAAGCATTTAATGACTTGATCTGGATTTAAATTTGTGGCCAAATCAATATCATCAACTGTTTCTTTATTAATTACTTTTCTTACACAACCTCCTACATATCGCATCTCACTAGTATCTGAGTAATTAGATATTGATTTAAATAACTTATCTATTTCATAAATTTCTTTAATTTTTTTAAAAGTAAGATATTTCTGATCTTGATTTTTTTTATTACTAAATAATTTATTTATTATATTTATCATACATGGCTGGGGCGCTAGGATTCGAACCTA
>CETI01021781.1_pt1 | contig 11343 bp, 11 predicted proteins | sample 361441 | NCBI WGS metagenome assembly CETI01 (sample SAMEA2622478, study PRJEB7988) | marine metagenome | biome: marine biome (ENVO:00000447); feature: deep chlorophyll maximum layer (ENVO:xxxxxxxx); material: "saline water (ENVO:00002010), including plankton (ENVO:xxxxxxxx)" | depth 90 m | reverse complement strand
GCAAAATCTTCATTGTTAAACAAAGAAATAGATCACTCCCTTGTAAGGGATGTTGTAAGAGAGCGAATTGGCGGTAGCCTTAAGGTAGGCTTGACCATTGAAGAAATCGTTAAAAAAGTATCTGAATTATCAAGTGTACCAGAAAAAGAGATAGTTGGCAAAAGCAGGAAGATGGAAATCGCCCAGGCCAGAATGGTCTCAATGTTTCTCTCGCGTGAAATATTAGGAAAATCACTAAGTGGGATTGGGATGTATTTTGGTGGTAGAGACCACACAACCGTAATGCACGCCATTAAAACTATTTCAGAAAAAGTGGATAAAAATGATGTGATAAATAAAACCATTTCAAAATTACGCACTGAACTCAACCAGTCTTTTTAAATTCAAGCTGTTTGGATCCCAAAAAAAGTGCAATACAAGGATCTAAAAATAAAATACCTTTACTCATTAACTTTTATGGAGTTTTAAGATGCAAAAAAACAGTGTTAATAAAGTTATAATCGTTGGAAACCTGGGGCAAGACCCCGAAGCGAGACGCACTCCACAGGGGACTGCGGTTACAAATTTAAGCGTTGCAACAAACGAATCATGGAAAAATCAAAACGGGGAATTACAAGACAGAACAGAATGGCACCGTGTCGTTATGTATGGCAAAATGGCTGAGACAGCAAGCGAGTATATGAAAAAAGGCCAAATGGTTTATGTAGAGGGAAGACTTCAAACAAATGAGTGGGAAGATCAAAACCAAGTTAAAAGGAAAACTACTGAAATAAGATGTGATAATTTTACAATGCTTGGAAGAAGGACAGATTCACCACAGGGAACCACCGCCCAAAACAACAAGGTAGAAGACCAAGATGACGACAGCGACCTTCCATTTTAAGAAAACACAGCAATATTAAAATAAGAGTTTGTTTTGAAATCCTTTGGTCCTGATTTTTTAGGGTCACTGACACCTCGACCATATTATTGGAGATACCTATTAACATACGTAGCTCTTTTAATGGGCTCAACACTGGCAAAAGTTAAAGTAAGAGGAAGAGCCAACCTTCCTAAAAGTGGGCCCTTTGTTGTTGCCTGTAACCACTTCAGTGACTACGATCCTCTTTTTTTTAGTTACGCCATAAGAAAACCTATTAATTTTATCGCCGCAAGCGATCAAGAAGTAGACCTTGTTTTTGCATGGGCACCATTTATATATGGTTGGATTCCCGTTGACAGAAAGAAACTATCTCCATCAACAATAAAAAGATCGCTATCTGTTTTAAAAAAGGGTGAAATCCTTGGCATTTTTCCCGATGGGGGAGTCAGCTATAACTTGCTAAGTAAACCCAAAAACGGAACAGTTTTTTTATCCAACCTTGGGAATGCTCCAGTTGTTCCTATGGCAATATATGGAGCAGAAAGAGCATGGGAGGGAGCACTTAACGGAATTAGGTCTAGAGTTTGTATTAATATAGGTAGGCCATTTGGCCCCTACAGTATCACTGGAAAGAAAAAAGAGAAAGAAGAAAAACTAAGTAAAATAGGACATGAGATGATGTGTAGGATAGCTTCATTGCTTCCAGAGAACAGGCGGGGGCATTTTAAAAATGAAAAAGCAATTCAATCTTTTCAAAAGAAAAATAAAATCATACCAGACTACCACCTTTACTTCAAACCAACCCCGGAACAACCTACTCAACCATAGAGTTTTTTACAGTTATAATTATACCACAGAAAACGAGGGGCGCTCCCAGCAAAGCTGAGATAGGCACCGTTTCAAAAAAAAGAAAATAACATAAAGCTGATGCTATAATTGGCTCTCCAAGAGGTATGGAGGCAACAGCAGTTGGCGACAAGTACTTTATACAATAATTTAACATATTGTGTCCCAAGATAGATGGAACAATTCCTAGAAAAACAAACCAAACAATATCTGTTTTGTTAAAAGAAAATATAGAAACCCCATTTAACATTGCGATTACGCATATTGTCATAGCTGCGATAAAAAACACAGACCTTCCATATAAGATATTTTCAGTGTCCTTTCGTATTTCTGATGCAAACATATATGTCATAGCAATACAAAAACCACTCAAAAGGGAAAAAATATTTCCCCAAGAATTATTACCCTCAACCCTAAAATCTGACCATTGAACAAAAATAATACCAAAAATAGAAATCAGTAGACCAAGAATAACAGACAAAGACACCTTTTCTCCGCGAAACCTCGACATCAAAGATGTAAAAATAGGTCCCGTATTTGCAAGCAATGTCGCGCTGGCTACAGAAGTGTTCCTGACTCCAACAAAAAACAAGGCGAAATGCATACCGAGGAAAAACCCAGCAAGTAATATTCTATATTTATTATCGAGTGAAATAAGATTTTGAGGTTTTTTTATGCTGTAACACCACAAAAAAAGACTCGCACTTAACATTCTCCAAAAAGCCAAGGTCAGAGCGGGCACCAGCTCAACATATCTTATGACTACCGCGGTTGAGCTAACAGAGACCAACGCTAAAGCAAGAATCAAATAGATTCTATTTGACATGCTTATTTAAAGTCGTTGATTATCGACGCAATACAACAGGTTAATTTTTTTGCATATGGAATATGTAAAAATTCATTTGGGCCATGCGCATTAGAGTTTGGGCCCAAGACACCCGTAATTACAAATTGTGCATCAGGATATTTTTTACCCAACATTGCCATAAAGGGAATTGTTCCACCTTCACTCATTGAGCAGTCGCGTTCTTCAAAAAAATTAATAGACGCTTTTTCAATAGCCCTTACAAGCCAATCTGTAGTTTTAGGGGCGCTCCACCCAGCCGCAGCTTCTTCAGACTCAACTACTACAGTTGCACTATATGGAACGTTCTCTGTAAGGTGTTTTATAACAGCCTTTTGGGCTAAAAGAGGGTCTACCATTGGTGGAATTCTTATAGACAGTTGAAGTTTTGTATATGGTCGAAGAACGTTTCCTGCATTTTCTGTCGGTGGAAGTCCGTTTGCACCAACAACAGAGAGCGCTGGCCTCCAAGTTCTACGAAGCACCCCCTCCAACAAGTCTTCGGTTGACGGCCTGGTTTTGTCTTTCCACGGAAACTCATGAATGACTTCTTCACCAAGAACATCAACAAACACCTTCGCCTCTGATATCCTGTGCTTAGGGATATTTGTATGGAGTTCTTGTAACTTTATTTCTCCAGTGTTCTCATCTTCTAATTTAGAAAGTAATTGCCTGGCAATGCGAAAAGAGGAAGGGACATGACCACTTGCACCACCAGAATGAACCCCTTCTTCTAAAACTCCAATCTTTAAAGAACACCCAATAAGTCCCCTTAGTGAAGTTGTTGTCCAGAAACGCTTATAATCTCCAGCTCCAGAATCTAAACAGATAACCAAATCAGGGTTTCCAATTCTTTCTGAACATTTATCCATGTAGTGAGGAAGGTCGGGGGATCCACTTTCTTCACAAAACTCTATAAAAATCAATATTCTAGGAATTTCTAGCTTTTGATCACACAGTGCATTTATAGCGCACATTGACGCAAATAAAGCATACCCATCATCAGCCCCACCACGACCAAACAGTTTTTCATCTTTAATTACTGGCGTCCAAGGACCCATGCCGTCATTCCAACCTTCCATCTCAGGTTGTTTGTCAAGGTGTCCATACATTAATATGTTCCCATCTTTTGTTCCAGGAATATCAACGAGCAACAAAGGTGTCTTTCCCGGAGTTTCTTCAACCAACAATTCGGCTCCGCTTGGAAGGTGTTTATTCGCCCAACTCCTTGCCATATCTAAAACTTTATCCATATGTCCATTCTTTTTCCAATTTTTATCAAAAGCAGGAGACTTATTCGGAATCTTAATATAATCAAATAATGTGGGAGTAATATAGTCATCCCAAAATTGATTAATTTGAAATTTTAATTTTTCATTATTCATACCCATTTAATAAACCCTTGTAAAATTATATTGAATCACTTTTATTTATCCTAAGTGCAGCGCTTTTGTAAACAAGGCTCCCATCCAAAAATGCTTTGTTTACACTACCCCCAGTCACGCCTGCGTAAGATTCAAAGACACTGTGAATAAACCTCGGAACGTGACTTTTAATCTGCTTTTTTCTATAGGGGGTGAGAAGCTTCAGCGCGCGAATAACATTCTTTGTTATATTTTTTTCTTTTTCAACAATAAATCCAGACTTTTCAAAAAGAAGAAATAAGTCTTTCATGTCCTGATTTGTTCTAAAGTCAGCCCACAATAAATAACCATGATTCTTTAATACTCGACTCGCTTCAAGGATGAAGTTTTCAACATTTCCATAGCAATGAGAAGATTCAACGTTTAAGATAATGTCGAAGGTGCTGTCTTCAAAAGGCAGTTTTTCAGAATTTCCTTGGACAAAGGACAGTCCGGGAACGTCAAACGATGAATTGCTTAATTGTACTGCATCAGAGGAAATATCAAGACCTGTTACCGTTTCTGTTTTTAAGTATCTTTGTATGTAGGACGCTCCACCCCCGCGCCCGGATCCAACTTCAAGCAGGTTTTGTTTTGATATATCAATCTGTGTTGCCGTAAAGTGATATAGGTGTATTGAGTACCTTTCGGCTTCATCTTGTTCTAAAAGATCTGGGTAATAGTCATCCTCATCATAACCATAATTCATAAATCGAAAAGCATGAAACCCTGATTTTCTTGCAAAAAGATTATACCAAAATTTCCAGAACCACCTTTTTGATGATGGAGAAAGTTTAATAATCCAAACAATTATACGTTGAACCATCTTTATTTGGGTTTTTCTACTACCTGATCTGCCCTAAACTCTAAATACCAACGCCAAAAAGCTTTGAAAAACGGGATCAACCTGAGTTTAAGAGGAATATATGTTGTTCTCCAATCTTTTTTAATCGCCCGCAAAATTTTACCTACACACCAATCAAGGTCTATTGATTCTTTACTATGTTGTTTTGGGGGCCTTTCCTGCACTTTTCCATCAGGGCCAAAAGCATTTCCCCTTAGGTTTGTGTCTTTAATCCAGCCCAAAATTGCTTCTAGAACTGTGATTTGGTTTTTGTTTTCAATTGCAAGGGTTGATATAAAACCATGTAAGGCATGTTTTGAGGCAGCATACCCAGAGTGTCTTGGAAAGCCCATAAGCGCTTGTCCTGTAGAGCAACTTATTATTTTTCCTCCAGAAGATTTTAGATGTGGCAGCGCCGCATGAACGCAATTGACAGCACCCATATAGTTTACATTCATCAGATCATTAAAGAAGCTAATGTCGGTTATCTTATCGAATCGCGCCCACATACTCACCCCAGCGTTCAAAATTAAGCCATCAATTTGGCCATATGTTTTTATAGCAACACTCACCATTTCTACACATTGTTCTAAAATTGTAATATCGGTTTTTACTGGTATTGAGCTACCTCCGGACTGATTAATAATGGAGCAAACTCTTTCGAGCTCTGGCAATCTTCTTGCTGCACAAACAACCCTAGATCCCGAAAGGGAAAGCTGCTTACTTAGTTCTTCTCCGATTCCTGAACTAGCGCCGGTGACAATAAAAACTTTATCTTTTAAGTCCAACTTTTTAAACCTCGCATTTAGATCAGTCTAAAACAATGTTGTTTTTAACGCCAAACACATTTTTTGGGTCTTGCGCTTTTTTTATCCCGCGAACCATTTCGATACTACTTTCAGAAATTGTGTCTCGCATAAAATCTTTTCTCAGTTTTCCCACTCCGTGATGATGTGAAATTGAGCCTCCATTTTGGATGAAGTTTTCCCTCATTTTATGCTCTATGCCAGTAAAAACATCTTCAGCATTCTCAATGCCTTCAAAACTCATTGCTATTGTATTGTACATACACACACCAGTATGGTATATTTTTGAAATTCGCGATGTAAAAAAGGGCTTCCCAGGAAGATTGTTTTCCTTATGAAGCCGCACTATTAGTTTGTGAGCCTCGCTCTTAACCTGATTTATTTTTGACCAAGGGACAGCTGTCTCCATTGTTTCACCTAATACATTTTGGGTAAAAATCAGCTCTCGTATATAAGCTATAACCATGGTTGCAAGGTAGCCACTTTTCCCTGTGCTTTCACCTGCAAGAATTCCGCTATGCTTTTTCGATAGAGTGCGTAGATTTTCTCTCTGGTTTTCCACCTCTGTGTTTGACCCTTCAATTTTAAAAACCGCTGCAGTAAACTTTTCAGGGTCAACCCCCTTAACATTAAACAGCATATATTTTTTAAAATCATCTAATACTTTACTGAGCCCCTCCTTGTTTTCTTTTAGCGCGTTACCAAGCCTAATTTGGAGGTTGTCTGCAAGCCTCGCACTTGCGGGAACCATGTTTGAGTGATATAAGTCATACATAAAACGTACACCTGTGTCCCAGTCTTTAAAAATTATTGATTCGTACGCAGACGACTCCGGCAGGCGATGAACCTTTAGTGTTGCGCTAGTAATAATTCCAAGGTTTCCCTCTGAACCAAACAGGATGTTTTGTGTTTTTATACCAAAAGAAGATCTGGTTAATGGCCTCTTTTGATTTATAACACCTTTAGGTGTAACCATTCTCAGGTTTTGAACAATATCTTCAATGTTTCCGTATTTGTGTTTTTTCATTCCAGCTGCATTAGTAGATATCCAACCACCAACAGTTGAAAACTCATAACTATCTGGCTCATGGCCAACAGTAAATCCTAGTTTATTGAGCTCCTTCTCAAGGGCCTTTCCTGTTATTCCAGCCTCCACAGTTACCATCAGGTTTTGCTCGTCAACAGACTCAACAGCGGCCATTCTTCTTGTGTCTACAGAGACGACCATTCTTTTTTCTTCCTTTGGCGGTCGAAGTGCGTTGGTTACATTGGTTCCTCCTCCGTACGGAATCAAGCAAACATTATGTTTTTCTGCCAGATCAATCAGCTTTACAGTTTCCTCTTCGTTTTCGATGTAAAAAACCAAATCAGTAAACTGGTCTAGTTTGTTGTACAGCACCTTATAAACCTCATCTGTAGAGTGTTGTCCGTGACTGTGAAGTAGCCGTTCATTATGCTCACCGCTAAACCTATCAGCGCTAAAAGACTTCTTTAAGTCAGCCATAAATGGTTCGTTTATATTTGGCTCAGATACGTGTTTCTCCTCTACCTCTTTAATTTTTGGTTCTATTGCAAACTCAACCCCAAGTATTTCTTCAACAAAAGGAACGAAATTATATAGCTTCTTTCCACAGATCGGATACCTCTTTCCAGTAAACGTCACAGACTTGTCATCATTTATTTTGAAACCAGAGTCTTTATAGCCCCACTTATGACCCCAGTTGAGGTCATTAATCCCATAAAACTTTTCTTTATTACTCATAAAGTGTCAATACCTTATCTTTTATCTCTTTCTCAAGAGTTTTGGTCATATTTGATATGGCTAAATCTATTTCTTTTTCAGTTGGGTTATGACCACTTAAAAACGAGCTAGGATAAATTGGTTTAAGGATGTAAACCTTTATGTTTGTCGGTAGACCAAAAAAAACTTTCCCCCTTGGCCAAATTTTGTGTGACCCATATATTACAGCTGGAAGTATTGGCTTGTTAAGGTTTAAGGCAAACCGAGCAGCTCCCTTTTTAAATGGCAGTAACTCACCCGGGTTCCCGCGAGTTCCTTCTGGAAATAAAATCAAATTACGTTGCTCATGCTCCATAAACGCATTACAAAGAGTCTCAGAGTCTTCTATTGATAATTCTTTTTCCTTGCTAGACCCTCTATCAACCGGAATAAGGTTCATTATAGTATTTACAGAAATCCTTTTTATCCAAGACTCAAACCAGTAATCCCGCGCTGCCAGCATCCCAAAATCATTAAAACTCCTTTTTGTGGCAACAGCCAACAACGCAACATCCATATGGCTGTTGTGGTTGCTACAAAAAATGAAAGACGAGTTGGGAATATTTTCCCTACCGAACACTGAAGTTGGAGCATAGGTAGAAAAAACAAGTTTTGAATAAAAATAAAATAACGTTTTAAATATTCTGTAGAAAAATGGTTGTTTCCCCAGTAAATATGAATACTTGGGGTTTTGGAGCACGCCCATCGTCGATTCTATTTTCTACCATATTTCATATGAGCATCGGTAAACGTATGTGATCCAATTGCACAAACAAGAGAGATATCAAGTGCAAGAGTTGCACCTGCAATTATTTCTGCAAGCTTTCTGGATGAGTGTTCTCCCTCCGCGCAACCCAACATATCAAGGTTTTTCTTTTGCATTTTCAACCTTGTTCCGCCTCCAACCGTACCAACAGTTAAAGAAGGCAAGGTTAGTTTAAACTTTAATGCATCATCCATTTTTTCTATTGAAAAGTGGGCAGTGCTGTTTTCTGCTGCACAAGCTGCATCTTGTCCGGTTGCCAAATAAATGGCTGTGAGCGCATTTGATTCGTGAATTCCATTTCCATGAATCCCCGCCATACTTGAAATTGTTGAGTAGTAAGGCCAGGCTTCAAAAAGAATATCGGGATCCATTTTTAAAACTTTCTTCATTACACTGTTTTTAATGATTGTTTCTGCTGCCACTGCATGTCCGCGTCCTAACAACATATTTCTTACAGAAGGTTTTTTATCACTATTAATATTAGACTCAAGAAAATAATTGTGGCCGGTCTCTTTACGAATTAATTCACAAGCGACTTGGGCTGCAAGGGTTACCATGTTTTGTCCCGCTGCGTTACCAGTGTCTAAAACAATGTCAAGCACAACATAGTTTTGAACTGTATACTGGTCAATTCTCAGCACTTTTCCATAGTTGGTGGTGCTCTCTGCGGCAGCTGCAATAGAATCTTTATTTTTTTCTACCCAACCCTGAAACTTTGCGCTTTCATCAAAACTATCAAAGATAAAGACAGGAGCCCGCGAAAGCTCTTGTCTAAAATGCCGCACTGTTGTTCCACCGCAAAGATAAGATGCTAAAATACCCCTATTCATTGACATTGCGAGCGTCCCTTCAAGAGTGCAAATGGGAACAGAAAACTCGCCCTTTGCATATACCCCATCAAGTAACATGGGCCCCACAACCGCCATTGGAATCTTCATGAACCCAACATGGTTTTCTATTATTCCTTTTAGCTCCTCAGGATCATCTTCTAAGGTGTTGTCTATTTCAATTCCAGCAAACTCTTTTACCCATTCAACTCTAGCTGCTGAGTCCTCTGATTTAAAACCTCGCGGGATCGAGGTGTTTCTTTCGTTTGTTTCTTCTGTCATTAATGTCTATTGTTTAGTGTTCATTGTGTTGTTTTCTAGGAGGCTCCTAGAACCACCGTATATTTAACGTCGGTATATTATCGGTATACTTGAGAAAGTACAAACCGTTTTAAATAAAAACAAAAATTTAAATAAAAGATAAACCTAATGATTGTACCCCCTAATTCAATATATATTAATATATTATAAACTTGCCAAATATGGGTATAAATAAAACAGTTACAATCATTTTTTTCGCTTCTCTATTGCATGCGCAATTTAAACCCGGCTTTGTTAGAGACCCCAAAGAAGACACACGCATAGAAGCGGAAGATTATTATGATGAAGACCAAATTGAAAGATTTAATCACAAGCAAAAGTTGTCCATGTCTTTTTTCCTGAAAAGGGGTGCTCCTTTGTCAATGTACTCATACAGCAATATTTTCAGTTATGAAATCCGAGAAGACCTTGTTGCGGATGTAAAGATCCATGGGAGATTTTCAAACAACCTTTATCAACCCTTGTTGGGTGGCGGAAAATATTTATCCCCTCATGTTGCAATGGATGCAGGAATAAAATATTCGCCACTTAACAATGGAGTGTTTGATTTTCACATAAGAACCTTTCATGATCAGTGGTGGAGCGGTCAGTCTGCATATCTTTCGTTCTTGGGAATTCCGATTAAGAGGTTATATAAGTCAAAATCTTTTGATCATTATCAAGGTCCCAACACGTGGAACCAGTAAAATTAAGCATCCAAGCCCGGCTCAAAATAAAAAGAGCTACTCACTATTTACTTTTATTACTAACTACCATTTCTCTATTAGAAGGATCTGACTTTTTTAAAAAGCAAGAAGCCAGACTTAAAAACATAAAACAATTAACCTTCTCAGGAGAAAACGCCGAGGGCTACTTTTCTTTAGATGGTAGACAGTTAATTTATCAGGCGCATGATGGTGACTCGCTTTGTGATCAAATATATATAATGGACCTCTCAACCAGAGAAATAAAACTGGTTTCGACCGGACTGGGTGTAACTACGTGTGGTTACTTTGAATATCCTAAATGTGAAAATATCATATATGCATCTACGCACCTTGGTGGAAGCGCCTGTCCTTCAAAGCCAGACTACAGCAGGGGGTATGTGTGGAAGTTGTATCCTGACTATGATATTTTTAAAGCTACTAAAGATGGGAAAATTATTCATCAAATGACTGACTCTCCTGGGTATGATGCTGAAGCTACGGTTGCCTTTGATGGAAGCAAAATTTTATATACTTCGATGGTCAGCGGAGACCTTGATGTTTGGTCAATGAACGTTGACGGATCAAATAAAACTCAACTAACGAACCGTTTGGGTTATGATGGTGGAGCTTTTTTTAATTCAACAGCAACAAAAATAGTTTGGAGAGTTTATCATCCAAAAACAGAAAAAGAGGTCGTTGATTATAAATCTCTATTGATAGAAAACTCCATTCGGCCAATGGCTCTCCAAATTTGGACAATGAATGCTGACGGTACAAACAAAAAACAAGTTACAGAAAATAAAGCTGCAAACTTTGGGCCCTATTTTTTTCCTAATGGAAATAGAATAATATTTTCATCTAACTTACATGATCCAAAAGGAAGAGATTTCGATCTTTATGCCATTAATATAGATGGCACAGAGCTAGAACGGGTTACATATTTTAATGGGTTTGATGGATTCCCGATGTTTAGCCCAGATGGGAAACACTTAGTGTTTGCTTCCAATAGAAACCAAGCAAAGAAGGGAGACACAAACTTGTTCATAGCAGAATGGAACGATAAATGAAAAAAATAATTAGTGCGTTACTTTTAATTTTAATATCTCAAGCGAAGGCTGTTGATGATGACTTTGCCTACAGGCTTGTATCTGAAAAATTAAATGGTGCGATACCGGATGAATTTGTCAGGGCGGCCTTTTCACATAAGTCGGTAGAAATTCATAAAGAAATTGCAGAGAAATTTGCGAAGCCATATGAAAAAAAACCATGGTCAGACTACAGAAAAATATTTGTAAAAGAATCAAGAGTATCTGCGGGTGCAAAATTTTACAGTAACAACAAAAGTTTAATTAATCAGG
>CETI01245979.1_pt1 | contig 11346 bp, 12 predicted proteins | sample 361441 | NCBI WGS metagenome assembly CETI01 (sample SAMEA2622478, study PRJEB7988) | marine metagenome | biome: marine biome (ENVO:00000447); feature: deep chlorophyll maximum layer (ENVO:xxxxxxxx); material: "saline water (ENVO:00002010), including plankton (ENVO:xxxxxxxx)" | depth 90 m | reverse complement strand
GTGTGCCAGTCATTTATCTTTGCACCACCAGGATTCTCTTCATTCTCATCATGATCATGGAATGCATCATTGTGCATTTCTAAATCCTTTTCAGTATATTCGATCATGCCATGATTGACATGCTCTTTATGATCCTTAGGATCAATATAGACCTCATGGTTGAGATCGTGTTCTGGAGTTTTTGTAGTCATTAATCTTTAGATAGGAAAGAATCTCGTACCAAAGTCAAACCTGTAAAGTCACCTGTAGGATTACCAACTTCATGTGATAATTGAGCAATCATATACTTACCAGAAGCGGAGTTCCGCTTATCTGATTCTTCATTATTTAGTTCTGGAAACTCAAGTTCAATCATGGTACCTGCCCTTAGAGACAGATTCATGGGTATTGTAACATCTAACGTTTGAGAAAACAATGATGAATACCTTGAATGTGCTTGAGCCTGAAACTTTGCCTGATCTTGTGGAGTGTTAGTTTGAAGTCCATCCTCGTCTGGTGTCATAGCACCCTGATCAGTTACACCAACTATAATCCTAGAATAAAAATCAGTGAAATCAGTTGGTATAACTTCCTCATCATTTGCCTTCTTCATATGTTTTTCAACAGAATCTTCATAAGAAAAATCAGCAAATAATGGTTTCTTGGTCACCAAATCAAAATACCAGTTAGCAGTTTTATATGCACCTGCTCTGAGTTTTTTGATTATATCGTGACTTTCATCCCAATTAGGTTCTCCAGCAACCTTGAAATTAGCAACTTTAGGATCTAATTCTTTCTTGTCAGCAGATAGAATATACTTCTCCTCAAACGGTTCACTCAATAATATTGTATCGATACTTTCAAACCTAAATCCATCTAATGTCTCATAGAATAGAAATCCAGAAGATCCTTTCTTTACACTATCACCATCAGATTTTTCAGGAATAGACTTACGGCACAAATCACACACTGTTTTCAAAGGTTTTCTATAATTACCAACAAACTCATAATCATTTTTAGTTTTCTCTGTATAAATCCTTTCTTTCTTTACCTCTAACTTATCCTTTAGAATCTTCTCTACACTATTTGCTATATTACCCTTATACTTTTCCCATACCCTACTAGTATGATTAGATACTGCATGTTTTGTCTCAAGAACTAAATCATATACTTCCCTCTTAGGATCAGACATAATATTCATTATGTTTGTTATAACAAGAGGTTCATCCTTTACATCAAACTCTATACCATCCTCACTACTTGGATGAGTCAGTTTCAAATTAACTGCAGCACCACTTCTTATTGGTAACTTATTGAGAAATCCAAAAGTATCATTACATTGAATAGTTACATGAATAGAAGGATCAAATACATCTTCATAATACTTGAAGAATCCTATCTGCCCCAACATATTGAGAAAATCACCTTTCTGATCTGTAGGAACTATATCAAACCTTTCAATCTTGGTTCCTTTTGTCCAAAGCTTCTTCTTATTCATACTGTTAGTAAGCTTGTGAACTGTGCATATTTAGCGAGGTTCGAGTATAGATCAGTAGTCATACGTGTTGGTGTTGAACTTCCACCACCTCCTACTCCCATAGGAACTTTCTGTATCGTACCTTCATTATTGATAACCAATACCTTTTGTCCACCAGAACCAGGAACAATTACACCATCTTGAGTAGGAATGAATAATTCTGGTTCAATCTCACCTATAACAACTGGTTCCCCTTCAGATACTTTACCACCAAACTGTTTTCCTGGAATAGTAGGTGTACCCCAAATACTATCATCTACTCTACTACCTGCTTCTAATATTCTCTTAATAATATCCTCATTGGTCCCTCTTTGTCTAAGAGGATTCATAGTATTCTCTAACTGAACCCTTGTCTTAACTGAAGTATTTTTCAATGCCTGATTTGTCAGAGATTCCATTGGTTGCAACTTAGTACCAGGATATTTTTTTATAATTTTTCTATTTGCATCCAGTATAAGATCAGATAATGTTTTAGTTGGTTGCTGACCACTGACTGTAACTGGTGGTCTTACGTAAACCTTGGGCGTGGTGCGTTTTATAAATGAAAGTCTCTTCAACCAAGGTGCTTTCAAAAATGCCTGTCTAGCAGCTAAACCAAGAACAGTTTCACTCAAAGGACCATCAAAAATATTGACAAGACCAACAACAAATAATGTTGCTAATCCAACCCCTAAAGCAGTGTATCCGATATTATCAACCCATTTTCTCCACCGAGGTTTTCTTCTAATGGGTATAATATCATCAATTTCAGGACCAACTTCATCATCATTATCCTCTATCATTCCTAAAAATACACCTTTCCTAGCAATTTTAGCAAATTTATCCAATACTCTATCAAATTTATCTTGTGCTTCAGAGAAAGAAGTTTTTGCAGTGAGTGCTATAGTTCTCTTTGTGTCAGCTTCTCTTCTTCTATTAGCACCTGTGAAGAAATCAGCAATACCACTACCTGCCATACCACCTATTATACTACCACCAGCAAATCCTATAGCACCACCAATAGCAGTACCGATACCTGGTCCAAAAAATGTACCAATAGTTGCACCTATCTTTGCACCTGTTGCACCACCTGCCATTGCACCTGCTAGCCCACCACCTGCACCAACAGTAGCTTGTGTAAGGTTTTGACCATCTGCTAATCTAGTACCAAAATCTAAAGCAGTAAATGCAACAGCAAGTGGACCTACCCTTGCACCTCTAAGAGCATTACCACCACCAGTTATTCTTGGACCTCCACCTAACCTAGGTAACCTGAATCTATTACCTCCAGTTATCCTTGGTCCTCTACCAGGTAATCTAGGAAATTTAGGACCACCTCCACCTCCACGACCACGAGTTACAGTTCCTCCTCCACCACCGAGGAACCTGCTTGCCATTCTTAGACCTCTTATTCCTAAAGCACCACCTAATAAACCACCACCTGCACCAAAACCTTTATCAGTTCCACGACCTCTACTAGCAAGAGCAGCATATGCTACCTTTCTTTCTTTTACTAATTTTCTTTTAAGTTCTAATGATTGTCTTTCTAAAGTTCTAGACACAGCAAAAGTTGCTTTCATATCTGCAACAAGTGCATTAGAAATAATTTTAGTTCTTGATGATACTGTAGATAATGCCATCAGTCTGTTCTAAAAGTTGTATATGATTTTAATGAGGAGTTATGATCAAATTTGTCAATTGCTGTACCACTATTAACTCTATATCGAGTATCAACACTTACTTGAACTTGCCCATCGCCAGGTGCAGGTAAACCTGATCCACCACCACCTCCAGTACCTGCTGGATTATTGACCACATTTACATCATCACTACTCATACCACTCTTAGATGACTCATCTTCCTTACGATTACCCTTGAACCAATTTCTAGGATCAAGTTTACTAAGTAAACCTTCTCCCTTCATTATTTTTTTATCATCATCTATTGACCCACCAGATAAATTAAGACTAGCTAAAGAATTAGTAGTTGGTGCATCAACAGATCCAGAACTACCTTTGGTAGTATTAGAATCCAAAATATTCATAGCAGCATCAGTATTAGAATTTCTATTAATATCCTCCAATACTTCTGATGATGATGTTCTTTTTGGAGTTACTACGTTAGTAGTAGGTTCTGATACTGAAGATGATTCTCCTGAAGTATTAGATAATATCGGAGTCATTTTTTGAATTGTTTTCTCTAATTTTTCAGTATTAATTGTCTCATTCTGTTCAGATTTAGATGGTGGGTTTACAGTAGCAGCAGTATTATTGATTTGTTCAGTTGTTTCAGCAGTAGATGGTGGCACTATAGTTGAAATTGCATTACCAGTGCCGATATTAGCTACTTCACCTGATCCAAATCCTTGACTGAAATCATTCTTTTCAGTTGCTTGAGATATCTCAGAATCTAATTGTTCATTTCCTGATGCTCCTAAAGGTCCACTTGGAGGATTTGTCTTACCTTTTTTAGCTTGACCAATTTGATTTGGACCTGACATCATACCATCAAGTATAGACTCAAACCTATTCAATTGTACCTTAAATCTAGCAACATCAGGTTCATTGATAGTGTTTACACCTGCTATTGTTTGTTGTGCTCCTTCTTGTCTTCTTGTATCAGCATTACCACCTCCAAATAACTTACTTCCTAATAGACTTGCTGCTATTATAGCAGCAGTTATAATACCACCTTTACCACCCATACCTCTCATACCTCTCACACCACCCACATTACCACGGGGTGTTCCACGACCACCACCTGCAACTGTACCTAATCCTATTACACCAAGTACAGTACTTATAATTTCAGGTAATAATAAACCTACTGCAGCACTTGTTGCTTGTAATGCTCCACCAACATCACCATCACTTGCCTCTTTCAATGCTAAAGCACCAGATAGCAATGCTAGATTTTTACGTCCATCAAATAATGCAGCAGTCTTGAATAGATTTGTATTCTCTAAATCTTCCTTGAGTATCTTCCTTTCTTCTTTATAATATTTTCTTCTCTCACGTAAATCTTGTTGTATCTCAGATCTCATGGTCTTCATAGTACCATTCAATCTTTCAAATTCTAATATTATACGTCCAAGTTGTCTAGTCTGTTGTCTACTTATCCCTGTATCTTTCAGTCTTTCTTCACTACGCTCTATCAAACTTGTATAAGCAGCATCCATCCTCTCTCCCATAGGGGAGAACATAGGAGTTTGAGATTGTACTGCTCTACCAGGAGTTTGCATTAGCGTGTTCTGCTTGCTTTGCTTCTAATTTTTGTTTCTCAAGATACTTAAGCAAATAATTTACGTAAATTTCTTTTTCCCAAGGGATTAGATTTTCTATATCAGTTAGACTCCACTTATGATGTTGCATCAAAGCAAAGTTAGTCTCCATAGTATTGTCTATGGTAGTATGATATAGCATTATGCGAAAAAATTTGCCAGTCCCTCAACTACAACATCATTATCAACTTTAGTATTGGGATTATTAACAGTAGTTTTATACTGTAACTTAGGCATGGTCTCAAAGAATTTCTCAATCTTACCAAACTGTTGTGAGTTCAACTGTTCAATAAACTTTAGCAGTTCTTTATCGGTTGAATCAGATGCTGCCCATGATTCTTCACTTGTATAAATTTGATCTATACAATCAATTACTGCCTTGAATGCTAAATCTATTCTTTCTTGACTACTACCTGCATCTGAAACTAGAAAATTACTTTCCAAGAATTGTTTCATTGAAGGATATTTCATCTTTATAGAAAGACCGTCACCCAAATCAATAATTTCTGTATGTCCATCAGGAACATGCAATTTTATATCAGATAAAGATACCGTTAATGGTACTTTAGTTTCACCGTCATCCTGACATGTTACATTGAGTTCAACAGTTTCACCTATTGACTTACCTCTAACATTCAAGAACAAATACTCTAGTTCAAAACTAGGTAATTCTTCAACTTTCACACCACGAGTGATAATACATGCTTTTAGTACTTCTTTTAGAGTAGCAGTAATATCCTTATCTGTTCCATTTTCTAGTACAATCAACAATGCCTTTTCCTCTTTTACAAGGAATGGTCTATATTTGATTGTCTTTCCAGTTGATAACAGTTTCAGTTCAAACGTAGGTGCAGTGACCTTTGGTAATGGCATAGTAAATTATTCATTAGCTTTATTTAGCAAGCATATCTACATCTATTTTTTCTCTTTCCCAGACCAGATAAACGGACCAGTCTGCATTCCCATACCATCTAAATCAGTTGCATCTCTCATTATATAATCCATACTAGATCTCCATCCAAGGAATCCACGATTTTCTTTCTTACCACCGTTAGTAACCTCAGTAAGTGCTGGTGTTGGTCTATCACTTTCAGTAAATCCACCTCCTGTTCCAGAACCCCAATATATTGGTGGCATTATCCCTTGTGGTGTAGATGCTACTCCACCTCCAACTCTAGATGATCTTAGTATATCATACATATCATAAGCAAAAGTTATTGTAGTTTTTACAAGTTCTGCTTTACCATATGCTAAAGGTGCTGCAACTATATTCACAGGAAATGCGTTTACAATGTGGTAAGTTATACTACTTGGTTGCTGTTGTGAAAATGCACCATGCTGAGTCAATCTATTATTCCTATCAGTAGTATCTTTACTAAACGCTGTTACTTGCATATCAACCTTATAGGATTTTGGATAATTCAATTTCCTATAACTTCCATACTTACCACTTGAACCAACATCTATATTTGGAGAAATAAACTCCATCCATGAATTAAATACATCATTAGTATAGTAATCTTTTTGAGAATACCAAGTCAATATAATCTCAGGAAACTGCCTATAAGCAGCGAACTTTTGTGTTATACCCTGTCTTATACCTTGCCTTTGAAAAACATCTAATCGTGATCCAGGTAAAACTGCCTCTGAGCAGAATAATGCCAGATACTGACCAGCATCAGCAAGACCCTTCTCATCCTTATAAAAAGATCTTTCAGAAATATATCCCTTCAGAGCTCGAGATGCAGATGATAAATTAAATGATACATCATAATTATTATTAAAAGCAGGTGTTATATTACCAAACTTAGAAACTACTTCATAAAGTTCTTGCGTTGGTAAAAATTGCCTATTTTGATCAAACGTCCATACTGATTTTGTGTTTGAACCTACTGCCACAACAATCCTAAATACAAGATGCGTACATACTATGTATGTCATATAAAGGTAAGTTCAAACCAATTAATAGGAAAAAGTATAAAGGTGACCCTAGAGAGATCATTTACAGATCACTTTGGGAACTAAAATTTATGAATTACTGCGATAGTAACAAGAGCATACTAAAATGGTCATCAGAGGAAATCATAATACCTTATAGATGTCCTACTGACAATAGAATACATAGATATTTTCCTGATTTTTATATCAAATATAAAGATGCTAAAGGAAAATTACATGAGAAGATAATAGAAATAAAACCAGCAAAGCAAGTAAAAGAACCAAAAATACAAAAGAAAAGAACTAGAAAGTATGTAACTGAAGTTATGACATACGCTAAAAATACAGCAAAGTGGGAAGCAGCAGAAGATTTCTGTAAAGATAGAAGATGGGAATTTCAAATTATGACGGAGAAGGAACTTGGAATTTAGAAACACCTTTCCAAAATCAAAAACTGTAGGAACTCCTATACCTGGTCACTTGATGCTGTTCCAGTATGGAGCAAAAACTGCTGAAAAATTGAGGTTTTATGATAGAAATCCATTATGTTATGTTGTCGCATCTCAAGGACCAGCATTTTGGGGTGTAAACCTTCATTATTATGCTCCAGATGAAAGAGAAATGATTGCAGAGTGGGTTGATGAGGCAAATCCAGCAGAACTTCCTAAGGGATACCATAAATACCTAAAATCCTATGTGCAAACACTGTTTTTGGATATTGCAATGGAAGAATGGGAAACCGCCTTTAATTTACCTATTGAAGAGTTCGTAAGAGATCTCGGAAGTATTGAGATACCTGTAAGTAAAGCGAGGATACAATAATGGCACCTAGAAAAAGAAACAAAAATACTAACTCTACGGTACTAAGTATCAACAATGTAAACTTAGGTCCTAATGAAAAACCAAACAGTAATTACAAAAGCATTTCTTACACAGTAAATGGTCAGAAGTATACTGAAGCTATAAATTTAGATGTTCAAAATGCAACCTTTCTAAAACCAGCGTTTGAACCGAGTTACAAGAAAAATGTAAATACTAAACGTGGTACAAGAGTCAGATCATTCAAGGTAAATACCAACACTCCAGAAGGTAAAGAAATAATAAACAGTCAAGAAAGACAAAATGCATATGCAGCAGCAGTAACTGACGTACGTAATGAAGCAATTGAAAATGGTAATGAAGTTCTATTTGAAAATTCTGCTGCAGAATCTGGTATAGATTTAACAGGTGCGGATGTTGAACAGGTATTTGATGCAAATTCTGATACTGAAGTTGAAAATAACGTAGATGATGTCAAACCAGCAGAAATAACAGGAAAAAAACCAAGTAAACCACCTGTACAGTTAGCTTATCCAATAGATGTAAGATACAATGAGACAAACATGGATCACATGTTTATTGAATCCTTCAAGTATCAGGCTCCTCAATCAGGAATGTCCTTCTTCAATAAACCTAAAAAAGGACAAGCAAATGATAAAACAGGAGCAAGTTTAGGTTCTTTCTTAACAAAAGGTATACCCAGAGGAAGTAATATAGCAGGTGGTACAAGCTTTAGCGGTCAAACACCTGATACATCAAAATCTTCTCAAGGATCTGTAAAACTACCAATACCAAACCAGATAAAATCAAGTAATGGTGTTAGTTGGGGTGGTGCTAAAGCAAATGCTGTAGAAGCAGGTGCTTTCTTTGGTGCATCAAGAGAAATAGGTAGTTTATTGCAAGGTGATACAAACTTAGTAGGTATGGTCAAATCAGGACTAGGTGATGCAAGTAATGCATTGGATTCTGTTAGAAAAGATATGAGGAATGGTGGAGCATCGGGAGATATTCTTTCTGCAACTCTTTCTAAATTAGCGTTGGGTAAAATAGGAATCAATGTAGACCCTGCTCAATTCATTACAAGAAGTACAGGTAATGCAATCAACCCTAACCTCGAATTACTATTCAATGGTCCTCAACTTAGAAACTTTGTCTTTAGTTTCCAATTTGCACCTCAAGAGGAAGAAGAAGCAGCAGTGGTAAGAAAAATTATGAGATTCTTCAAACAAGGTATGTTACCATCATTTGCTAATGAGAGTGAAGGTAGTAGCATCTTCTTGAGTTCTCCTAATGTATTCCGTCTTGCATATAGAACTGGAATGAAGAGAATAAAAAGTTTAAATATGTTTAAGATGTGTGCTCTTACTGCATGTGAAGTAGATTACACTCCAGAAGGTGTGTGGTCTGCATATGCAGATACAAGTGCAGGTTCTCAACCCATATCATCAAATATGGCACTAACCTTTACCGAACTAACACCTATCTTTGGTAATGATTATGATGAAAAACCAGATGAGAGCATCCGTGACCTAACAACAGAGAGTGCAGGTGCTACTCCAAATTCAGTTCCAACAATAGCAGAGGATGACGTAGGATTCTAATGGCATATTTCGATCTTTTCCCAGACGTATTATTACCATCATTCTCAAATGATCGTAATTCTAGTGGTGATTTACAACTATCAAAAAACCTCTTCAAAAGAGGTAAAATTAGAGATGACTTTTTTGAAAATGCTGTTGCATTTAACACATATTCTATAACTGGTGATGATAGACCAGATAACGTTGCATATGAAATATACAAAAGAGAAGATTATGACTGGATTGTGCTATTATCTAATAATATCATCAATATAAGAGATGAGTGGCCTATGAGTCAATATGACTTTCAGAGGTATTTGAATAATAAGTATGATACTGTCCAATTGACTCAAATTCATCATTATGAAACAATTGAGCAAGTTGACCTAGATGACAATATTATCCTAGAAGGCGGTTCAGTGGTTGATGAGAATTTCACATTTAATTACACTCAGGACGGAACTGTGGAAAACATCTCTGGTGGTGAATTAGTAAAATCTGTATCTAACTACGAATACGAAATAGAGAAAAATGACAAAAAACGTGAAATAGTGCTTCTTAGGAAAGAATACATAGGAGTCATAAAAGAAGATATGAGAGATATAATGACTTATACCGATAGTTCACAATATATCAATAAAAAAATGAAGAAAGGGGAAAATCTTAGAATCCTTTCTTCACGCTAGTACGTCTCTTATGATGTGGGTTGTTCTTATTATGAGGAACATCCCAAACAAGAGTATACCTATCAACCTCACCCACGTTTATCGCTGAGTGAGGTATTTTATTGTAAAACCAGAAAAACGTACCTGGTTTCACCAGCATCTCCTCATCTCCAACTCGATATAAGTACTCTCCTTGTAAAGATAAGTGATATCTATCCTTGTCTTGGTAATATAACCCTTTATCAATATGACTATTGACCTTCCCTCCTGGTCTTAGTCTAAAAAATGCTGCTCGCCCAGTTCTGGTGATATTATTCTCTTTCCAAAATTCTTGAACTTTCTTATACTTATCGTATAATGGAGTCCTGTTTTGTCCATTAGCATCATGTGGATCTTCTCCTCTTTTCACACTCGCCCAAACTAATGGCAAAAATCCATATGGGTTCTTATCACCACCAATACCTTTCTGTTTAGCTACCCAATCCCAGTCAGATATGTCCATTTCATCCAAAAATGGTTTTACGTCAATATTCTTTTTTATTATTCTGATGTTTTTATACATATTTGGAAAAAACTTAAGGGGGAAAAAATATGCTGAGTTTTTTTTCCCGAATATTTGAAACTAAAAGTCTAATTTGCCTCAGTTATAATGGATTCCTATGTGGTAGGCAATCGAAACCCTGTCTTCATTTGACCTGTTGATGTCAACGTAATGAATTAGATTACTGTTGAAGAAGACACCTTTATTAGGTTGAGGCTGAAAATACTTTGCATTGTAATCTCTGCCTTGAGGTATCATACAAGTATTAATAAATCTATTATAAAATGGATTCATTACTACAAGATCACCTGAGTTTTTCTCTGCTTTTAACCAGAATGCCCCACTAAATTCACCAACAGTATGGTGATGCATAGTATTAGATGCACCTGGTGGATTTATATTACAGAAGAACTTGGTAAACGTCAACCAGTATGGTTCTTCTATACAGTAATGTGTAATATATTTTCTAAACTCTCTTTCAATTACATTCTTGATTGGATGATCAAAATCTTTCTGCCATCCAAGATAGTTAGAGTTACCATCACTTACTGGATCTTTATCTCTAAGTTTATAGACCTCACATAAAGCAGAGTCTACGACAGATTGATCTCCGTCGTAGACTCCAATGGTCTCTTCAAATGAGACGTACTCCATTACTCTTCTGCTAAACGCTGAAAGTATTTGAGAGCATCATCGTCATCTTGTTGACTGTTTACGATAGGAGATGCAGTAACTGGTGTTGGGTCAGCAGTAACTATTTCCTCCTCTTCATCTGCAACTTCAGGTGCAACACGAGTTTGCTTGTTGTTTAGAACTGAATCTAAACGCTGTTGCAATATATCGTATGCTTTGAACTGATCAGCAGCAGTGAACTCAACAAGAGGATACTGCTTCTTCCAGAGTGCTTCAAGAGCATCATCATCGTCAAGCAATGGTGATACAGCAGCGAACTCAGATGAATCGTAGTTACGATAACCTGCTACGTTCTTTGCCTTCAACTTGAAGTTAGCACCTTGCCAAAAATCAAA
>CETI01056011.1_pt1 | contig 11350 bp, 29 predicted proteins | sample 361441 | NCBI WGS metagenome assembly CETI01 (sample SAMEA2622478, study PRJEB7988) | marine metagenome | biome: marine biome (ENVO:00000447); feature: deep chlorophyll maximum layer (ENVO:xxxxxxxx); material: "saline water (ENVO:00002010), including plankton (ENVO:xxxxxxxx)" | depth 90 m | reverse complement strand
TCAATAAATTCTGGTCTAATAGATGCAACACTAAATTTCTTAAGTTCTTGCTTTAATTCATTCTTAGTGAATGAAGATAGTGTTGCAGCTTCAGTAGGTTTAACAGAAAGGAATACTTTACCATACGCAGGTGGCACTTGTTCCTCACCACCAAACACAATAATATCACTTACCGCAGGATATATATTTCTTACAATTGCTTTGTAATCATTACCAGTTACTGCTCTATTCTGAGATCCAAAAAACTTAGGAGCATTAAATTTAATTTTATCAATGGTCTCTATATCAGCACCACCAGACGCTATTGAAGATGTATTGATGGATGTTATAGAAAAAGGAAGAGTTATAGTGGTACCATTCTCATCCTCCATGAGACCATTGAATGTAAAAGTCTTAGCACCATTGGTAGCAGTACCATTTGTTACAATATAACTTAGTTCAATTACATTAGCGTTCTCTAATTTTTTACCGAGAACTCCATCTCCAAAAAATATCTCGTATTTTTCATCTTCTATCTCACTAACAAAATATACCTCATCATCAGCACCAACATCTAAAATGTTATTTGCTCGTTTATAGTCTTTAAATGTACTGGATTGAGATGATTCAAATACTCTTACATTTAAGGTATTAATGTCAGTACCAGCATTTTCAATAATAAATCTCTGAGTAATACTAGTATCAAATATGTTACTAGACACAATTTGAGATCCTTCAAATATTGGTATGTTTGTAAATGTTGCTACACTATTGACAACAGGAACCTTCATATTGTCTTTTAATATAAAACGATATAGACTACCATCGTAATTTGTAACAAATCCACTACCTGCTTTTATGGTTACTTCCGCAGGTGCAGTACCAGCGAATGTCAATGACATATCAACAGACGCTTGAGGTGCTGTAATGGATTTGGGAGTATACCCTAATTGTTTAGCAAGAGATACTACGTTATCCCGCAGAGTTGCGGAATCTAAGAACAACTCATTCACTACCATATTGGTATTAAATGCGGTGTAGTAAGTGTTGTATGCTAATACATCTAGAATCTGACTAATTGCAGATCCTTCAAAATCGTAATCAGTAAAATCCGTTTGTGCTCTCATGTAATCTTTAAGAGCAACCTTTATATCAACGAAGTCTAAGTTGTTTAACTGGGTATATGGCATTATCTCGTCCTATCTAGGAAGAATTCTATAGTTACTGGTGGTTCGTCTGTTCCTCTTATTGTATAAGTTAAATCTACATCAAATCCATTATCATCAAAATTAGGAACACAATTAATATTTGAAACAACAATTCTTGGTTCAAATTTATCTAAGGAAAACCTTATGTTTTCTTTTATCTGATAACTAGTACCATAATCTAAGGGTTCAAACAAATATCTTCGTATATCAGAACCATATTGAGGGTTCATTAACCGTTCACCTTTATTAGTCAACAACACACTAATAATTGCTTGCTTAATAGCAGAAGCATCCTTACTAACAACTAGGTCATCAGTAACAGGATGCTTCTTAAAAGTAATATTGATATCCTTATAGGATAAAGTGGTCGGCATTTTCCCACAATATACGAAGTCAGTTATATTTAGCGACTTTTATCTTACTTTATAAAAAGTATACTTTAAAAATAACTCTTCGCCCTTCTTAATCTCTCTTATCGTCTTCACATAGTAAATATTATCTTCGCACCACTTAATACAGTTAGGGTCGTCAGAATGGTTTATAAACCCTCCTAGAGGGGTTCTCCATATCATATCATCTATTATAATATGAGACACACCAAGATACATCATAGCATCTATATCCTCTCTAGCGAAGATACCTTGACCTGCTATGGAACTATCCTTTACATGTAATTCTTTTGGTAGTGCTTGGTACATTATTTAAAATTTATGTTAACCACAATTCTATAAGGAGTTTTTCTAGGATGAGATGATGAATGCCAAACACTTCCGTCTATGATGAAACATCTTCCTTTCTTTGGTTGTATCTTTTGTATTATTTTACCATCTTTCTCACAGATGTTTGTAGGACCATCACTGTCATTCGCATAGTATATCAGAGTTTTATGTGGTTCTAGTAAATCAATATGATGCCTATGCTTGCTCACATTTTCATTCTTGTAGAATAGTCCACATCGTACACGCAATACTTCTTTAACCTTAATGTTTTGCTCCTTACAAGCATTAAACAATATAGGTAAGAAATGTATATGACGTGGACTCATGATAGGTTTTTTCTTATCCGTAGAATATAGTACAGCACTATTAGACCAAACCGCATCTTTTTCATATGCGGTAGGCGACATGTACCACGCAAAATCATCGTGAAATATAGCCATTAGATAATCTTGGTGTTCTTCAGATATTACGTTATCAATTACTTGTACCATTTCGGAGTCTTCGCTCGGAGATCACGCCCTTTTTTACCATTGTTTAGGATGATTGTTAATATCACCCTCCACATGGTTATGCTCAATGTCATCTATATGAGCATGATCTATGTTTACATGTGCTCCTTCCTCCAAAGCAATGGCAATTCTTTCTAAAGAATCTGCAATTCTCTTGAGATCAAGAGTATTTCCAAAAGATACAGTCATCTGCCCTGACCTCTGTATCTTTTCTTTGCACCATTACGAGCTGTCGCAGAATACTTTGAATGTTTTCCAGTTCCCTGACGACTCTTCTTTGGTCTTGGTTCTTTAGTTTGATTTGAGTTGTTATAAAGTGCCATAATAAGTTTCAGTTAATAATATTATATCATAAAATTCAACCACCTGCAAATACTTTCTTTGCATTACCTACCGTAATTGTACCACCAATGTCAACAGAATCACCCACTCTCGCAATTGGTTCTCCATTTACGAAAACACTTGTAGATCCTGTGTTGACAACTTGACCAGGATGATTAATACACGGTGGAATTCCAGGTGGTGCATTATTGATAGTATGTACTGCTAAAGGATCACCCTGTGTTAACACACCAGTATTTCCAATTTTTACATTCGGACTACCACCTAATACAGTAGTTACTGCATCACATCCATGACCTGTTGTGCATGCTGCACCTGTAATTCCTACTAATGCCATTATCCTATATCCTCTGGTGATGGTATTCCCTTACTTTTGATAAATGTCATACTAGGTTCTCCATACGACATTTTATCTATATCATTATGTAATCTATCAAGTGTCTCAGATATCTTCTCGTGTTTCTCTGCGTTTGGTGGGCGATACATCAATTGCATCTTCTGTAAGGAGGTTAACTTCTTCTCCATCGTAGTTAATCTCTCTGACAGCTCTTGGAGTTTCTCGTTGAACTGCTGAATTATCAATTGGTTGTCTGCTGTCATTATCTTGTCCTGAGAATCTTTTTGCTGCTGCGAATTCAAACTCATCGCAGAATTGATCAAAGTTATTCAATATTTTATCGTAATAGTTTTCTTCTCGTGGGTCTCTCATTTTACCTCTGGATATTTTTCTAAACCTTTATTTGGATCTGCACCATGTATATGTTCTTCCAATGCGATGAGACGTTGTGCAAGTTCTTCTACAAACGTAGTTAGTCTTTCTAGTTGTCTCTCATGTAAATGAACAGCGTAATGAGGATCATTCAGTAATTCATTATGTACATTATCAATATTATGCGTTGTAGGTGGTGCTACAGGCACTTCGGGTTTTTCAGTCATTTTTTGCCAGGAAAATTTTTTTCAATTTAAGGTTTTTAAAAAACCATTTTCAAATATATTTATCGCTCGTCTGGATACTTTTGTAGGTTAGGGACGTTTGCGTTTTTCGCTCGGCACACCCCCAAATATCGGGGGACATACCATTAACTGTTAGTGTGTGGTCTTACATGTAGATCCGAGTTGCTGATGGGATCGGCATCCTTAACACTGCCACTGCCAAGACTATGCGAACAATGGTCGCATATAGTCTTTAAACTTTTCTAGTTTGTGCCTAGCAAGTAGGTTTAACTCCTCCTCACTCAGTATGTCGTAACCACTGGCAACCAGTTCATCTACGCATGCCCTGAGCAAGTCACGCTCTGTGATGTCGTACTTATGTAATTCAACGTGCTTGAAAAATGTACTCATTTTACGTACTCTCCTTCAACAACTCTAGTTCCGTTGAGAGCGTACCATACTAATTGTGCTATGCCATATTCTTGTGCCATGTCATAGCATAGGTCATAACCGAAGTCATTTGTGACTGGTTCTTGAATGTTTGTATTTGGAACTTCAATAAATTTTTGAATCATAACGTGTGGAAATCTGTTTATACTATTATTATAGTATGTGTGTAATGTAAATGGTGGATTGTTACAGCATATGTAAAGACAGAATGGACACCATGCCAACTGTCTACCGTTCAGCTGAGCAGCACCCTTTGGGTGCAAATCCTGTCATGACTCGGTAGTCCCATGCAAATATAATTGCTTCTATCTCTACAGGTCTACCTGTACGACCTATCCAGTTGGCGACTACTGGCAACCCCTCTTGATTATATTTGAATATGATCGGGTCATTATGTAATGATTGACCTATCCAGTCGCATGTCCACACTATGCTCGCCTTGCCTTTGTATGTGCTATACCATTTGTCCATTTCATCCAGTAGTAACTGACGAGGGACGCAAAACCACTCAGTGCCACCAGTTTGCTTATCAAAAAACTTTTTGAATTCTTCGGGGATATTGTGGTCTGCACCCTTAATAGTGCTATACCCTTTAGACCTCCAGATTTGGTGTGCTGTTGCTTCTGCCTTGCCTACGTTCTTAACTGGATAGTTCCTTACCTGAGAGTAATTGCCTGAGTTGCCTGTTGCTTGATCGCATTTGATTTTAAAACTGGATGCTTCACCGTCACTTGCTAGACCGATCTTAAAGCATGTCCACTCACCGTTAGTAAGTTCTTTAACTGCACAATTCTCAGACTCTGCAACATATACAGAACCCCATCCCTTTGGCTGTGATCCTACTTGCTTGCCTACCTTTTTTTTGTCTCTGCCTGTAATGTCGTGAGTCAGAGGAAAATCTTTTGATAGAATGGTCATTTGGAAATCTTTGTATGATTATATAATAGTTGATTATGAAGAGAAGTCAACTACTATATGGACAGTTTGAAAAGTGGTTAGGACTTATATGTTAAGAGGTCTCCACACATAAAGAGCATTTTCCTCTGGGGTCGCTCACCCTTGCCTTAACAATGCCTAGTGCTAGAGGTTACAACTCCTCTAGCATTTCGTCAATTTCTGCTTCATTGACCTTTGGATCATCCCATCTTACACCGTCGCCAGTTGTTTCTGATCCGTAGCACATGAGAATTTCTTTCAAGTGGTCAAAATCTAAAGCACGACGGGCAAGGGTATATAATCCTTCGTCGTTGCCTAACCATAGACTAACATTCCAAGTTTCGTAGTTAGTCCAACCGTTGTAGTCGTTTGTGAGTGCTGTTTGCATAGTTTGGAAATCTTTGCTTATAGTATTATTATACTGGCACTTATCCCAAAATAGTGTGTTGATTGTGCCAGTAATTAGATTGTCACACACTAGGGAGATTTGGGTTAGTGCCTGTCTGAGATGTACCATCTACCAGTTGGGTGTTCTAGTGGTTGAAAGTCTCTCTTTGCCATATCTGCCAATACTGCCATAAGTACTGGATCTTGCATTGCTGACTTGTTGACTAGGACTCTTCCGTCGTAGATTGGTGTTAAGTCTTTGTTGAACATAGTTTGGAAATCTTTGTTATAATAACATTATAGTGCCTAGCAGTAGGAATACAACAGCATAGTGGACACTAATAATATTGGCACACTAATGGTCACAATTTTTGTCCTCGTATGCGTCTTCGTTCCAGTGCTCGCCTTGTTCTAGTACACCTAGATTGACAGCGATTTTGTCATAATAGAACATCGCACTGCGTGACATTCTATTACAAGAGTAGTCCCACCCTAACTCTGCAAAGTCATCATATAGGGTTTGCATATTAATTTTTCTCATTAGATGCACCTCGCATCAAATAATGCTTTTGCTTTCTTTTCAAGTGCTATCTGCACTCCGTTATGCAATTCAATTTGTCTAAACATTTCAAAGTCTAGTTTGTTTGCTTGCATGAATTCTTCTACTGCTTCGTCGTAACAGGTTTCAAGAATTGCTTCATGATGTAGAGTTGACATAATGGAAATCTTATTTATAGTATTATTATAATGCCTACAGTTGAGAAATCAACCACCTAGTAGACACTTTGTGAACTGGCACACTATTTCAGCTGAATTTCATAGTCTAGTGATATAATACACCAACCAGCATTTGCGGTGATTTCTTCCACTAGGTCGTCTTCATCCTCTGCTTCCCATACACCTAGATTGTCATTAATGATAGACTCTTGATCATCAAATGACACACTATAATAGTCTGGCATGTCAGTATTAAAATCAAATTTGATGTCGGATACATAGAATTTCATTTGCAGTAACTGGGATCAATAGCACAAATTTGTGCGTTCTTTTCTGTTGTAGTCTCTTGTAGGTGACGTTTAGCGGTCAACCCTATGTTAACCGCTGTACCTATAATAAGTGCTGAGATGATCAACACGGGAAATAGTTTGGGATCCATGTTATACAAATGCTAGTTTTGATTCAATTACAGAAATCAGTACTGAATCCTGATTAAATGCCTGTTTGTATTTAACAGCGATTTGCTCAAACATCCATCTAGTATGCTCTACCTCTGAATCTGGCAACTCAAGATAGAATATCTTAGTTTGTTCTAGTTCACCCTTCCATAGACCTTCACCGTCAATGAAAGTACCAAAATCAAAAAATGGGATGATGTACTCTTTGATAAACTCATTAATCATAACGTCAGTCACCTTTCCGTTATCTGGAATGTTGCGACCCATGATTAGTTCAATTCGTTTCATGTAATACCTTTGATTAACTTAATAATACCATACTGTGCATACCATGCAACCAGTATGGTGACACTTTCTAAACTGTCACCCTGTTATATGTGAGATAGTGGTTTTTAGTGTTACCCTAGGATATGGACACCGTGGGTAGTTTGCTGTTGCCTTGAGAGGGTTAGCATTGAAACAGATTTTTGCAATCTGTGCTTCTGTTAGTTTTTTCATGAGTTGTAGAATAATTGGTCTTCACCCCCAAATGGTGATGCTTCGTATTCTGTGGATGCGTCAATATTTTGTTTAAGGTTTGGATCAAACAATCTAATGGACAGTTCAGCATCATCCGCAGTGCCTACCCAACCTTTGCGATCTAGTGCATTGTCTATGATGTTCCAGACTTCATGCACTTCCTTGTCATTCAAAAATGAACATATGTTCCAATACTTTTCATGCATGTGCTAGTTCCCTCACGTAAGAATAAACTTCCTCTGAGATGGGTTGCATTATCTCATGTGTTCCATAAATTGCTGTCATAATGTCTCTGACTCTCTCACGGTCTAGGGAATCACCATCACCCCATTCTAGAATGTTATCATCTGCTGCACATAGATCCAAATATCTAAGTGTAGCATATGATACTTCCTCTCTGGATCTGTTGTTCTCTGGATAGAGTCCACCTTCACCGTAGAATGAAAGGACATACTCTATAAATTCTTTGAAGTTGGAAATCATAAAAATCTGTAGTTATACTATCATTATAGTCCCACTCACTAGGAATGGGACAATGATGTGCCACTAATAATATTGGCACACTACTCTTTACCATGTACGGGGAATGATATAGAATCTTTACCATCCCACCCATACTGGTAAACGTCACGGTTCTTTTCTTTTTTAAAGTCACACTTCATGTAATCTGAAATTTCAGCTACTACGTCATCATAGGCATCATCCCAGTAGTTATGGCATTCCTCTAAGAACTCATGCTCGCCTAGTTTATCAAAATAATTGAATAGGTCATTTGAGACATACTCCTCTAGGTCTTTGGTGGACATGTTATCCACCATTCTCTCTGTTAAGAACTCTTTGAGTTCATTTAATAGTGATCTGTCCATTATAGGTAACCTGCAAATTCCATTCCTGGTTCATCATAGAACCATGATATGCTCGCATCTTCAAATTTGTCTTTCAATGCTCTGCATATGTCTTCTGGTGGCGACCATGCTGTATTAAATTCTAGTGTTAGTTCTTGCTCGTCTTCGTCAATGCTGAGATCGTAGCAATCCCACTTCGTACCCCAGTTCTGATTTCTCCAGTTGTACCATCTGTCGTCAGTTGTACCATCTGGGAACTGTGGCGGAAACATACTGTCTTTATCTGGTTGTATGGGTAATTCGCCTTTGTCGTTTGGTGTAACCTTCCAGTCTGGTTCGGGTATGATTTGACCAAATACTGTTTTGCCCACATATGGATTAGTGCCTGTCTCAAAGATGTCATGTATTTCTTTGATGACTTCTGGTTTGTCACAATATATGTTGACTCTGTTGAAGCAATGATTAGGCATAAGTTGGAAATCTTATTGTATGTACTCATTATAGCAAAATACCACCACTTGTAAGGTGGTGGTGGACACTTATTTAATTGGCACAGCAATTCAACCGATGTGGATCCACATGATATCATACGTATACATGCAGTGGTCCTGATCAGCGGTATTGTGGAGGATTGCAAAATTCACCGTCAAAGTCATCCTCTACCCAATATTGGGCAGCTGACTCACCATACTGTTCTATTAGGTCTTGTTGCTGATCTTCCATCTCCTGATAGATATCAAATCGTTTGTCCATAATAGGTATCAAAGGTTACATACTATAATTATACATCAAATTAGGAATTGTTGTCAATTCTTAACATTTGATTTAGATCTCAGCAAGCGACGGATCATAACAAAGATGTACCAAGGCAGCATCTCATTGTTTGTACTAGTTGGTATTTGGGTTTTATTCATTAAATCAATTATTACAAAAAACAAAAAAACTCAAAAAGTCAAAAACCTGACTTTCTGAGTTTATGGGAAAGGACCTTACCTCTGGATCTGGTATCCGTCAAAAAATGGTTCTGTGAAGTCCCTTCCTGAGATGTACCACTGCCAGTCTCTCTGAAAGATCCTGATGTTGTGAACGAAGCAGTCTAGAATCGCATTGAGTCTAGATTTGGTGGTGACGGTCTCCCATCCACATGATGACAGTTGAATGTCACCAAAATTTGAGATCCTAGCGATGTTGTGACCATGCAAGTAAACATATGTGTCCCCGTGCTTGTCAACTTCAACACGTGTGTTATCTTTAGACCAGTTACGGCGACCTGCAATCGCTGCGTTCATCTGTGCTTCAATCTTTCTCATGGTAACTCCTAGTTTGACTGTGTGTAGACTGCACCTTCAAGATGACCTTGAAGTGTGTAGAGTGGTGAGCACTCTTCGTCATCTTGTACGAATGGATTGTCTAGTGCTCTGTCTAAAGCATCAATGTATGCTTTTGCTTCTTCTGTTGTGAGTGTGATTGTGACCATGTTTGGAAATCTGTTGTATAATACTATTATAGACGAGATCGCCAAGAAATCTACCGATGTTGTGCCACTTTGTCAACTGGTACATAGTGGATCGGTGATCTCTTGGACGACCATTTATAATATAACCCATTCTAGGGTGTTTGTCAATGTATGGTGGACAGTTTATTTACTGTCACTGTGATACCCACCATAGTCTTTATATTTTGCTACCTTTTTCTTATTACCTCTTCTTACGTTCTTGACTTCATATTCATAATTGTTAGCATATTCATCAGAATATGATTTTATATCATGAGATTTGCCCATCGTTAGTATATTAGCGATATAGTGTATTATTTAGATGTCAACTAGCACATTGTCTTTTCTAGATTTGTGGATAAACTTACCAACACTGCCACCATCCTGTAATAGTTCATTACTAGTTAACACTGAGCAAAGAGAATTACTAAATTCTGGTATATTTTCACACTTATATTCGTATACTTTGTCTATATTACTAGAATATGTAATTTTTACTAGTTTTTCGTTTATTTCTACTGAATTAACGGCAGAACTGAAGAAATTTGAGTAAAGTGTCATCTTTTATAAAGAAAATAACTGATTTTATGAGTTTTTCCACAATCTGTGGAAAAGAAGAAAGAAAAAAACCCCAAAAACTTAAAAAAGACAGTTATTTAAGATTTCCAAACTTTATAAAAAGTCGTTTTTTAAGTTTTTGAAGTCTTTCAGATTTCCATGTTTTAATAATAACCGATTTTCTGAGTTTTGTCAAGTCTTGTGTGCCAGTTTGCTGACTGGATTCGGAATATTTCAGTATGTTAACAAAGACTTGACTTTCGGTAGATCTCGGCCTAAGACAGCAACAACACCGCACCTTACCTATATTTTTTCAATGATTTCAAAAGGTTTCAGAATGTCATGAAAAAAACACAAGAATCCCAGTCATATCAATGTGCGGACTCTTGTGTTGAAAGGGTAGTATCCTTGACTATCTCATGCTATCATATTAGAATGGACAATCATCAGGAACTACGTATTGTGGTGACTCTCCACCCATCCATTTGGCACGTTGTTCGTCTTGCCATTTCATGTGATCAACTCGTCTGATCATCTCATCAACATGTTCTTTCTCTTGCATTTGTGTTGTAGTTAGATTCTTTTCATACTGATAATCAGTCCAGACAAGATCATAGTAATACTTCATTATGCAACTCCTATGATAGTATCAATCTTCTTTCTTATTGTATCACACCATTCAATGTCCTCTTCATCTATATCTTTGTTCTCTTCAATATAGAACCTTAATGCATAGTCTATAGTTGTGAGTTCGTAGTTGTCAAACTGTTTCATTATGCAACCTCCAAGTCAGATAGGTATACACTCGCAAGCATTAATTCATCTTGGTAGTTCCAAAATTTAACAGTAGCAGTATTACTTTTTCTGTTGAGTTGAACTACATCGCCATTAACGTCATCGTGTAGTCTATGTTGAACGTGAGTTCCAAGTTTGATCATGATGTCATTTGTTTTGTATACTATTATTATACTGTCAAATGATATGATTGGTGCATTATGTGGACACTTTCTTATTTGTCACTGCATACTCAACAACTATCTTCTTTGATTCTCTTCCTGATGAGTCAGATGTAATAAGTTTTGTAGTCGTACCATTGAGTAGTGTTGCAATATGTTCTATCTCTGCAACTAGATCAGTCTCTTTCACTGGATATACTACTACCTTATCACTCCAGTCTATCTCACATTCCTTATACTCTTCCACACACTCCTCCTCACATTCCTTATCATTTGGGTCACATTGTGTAGTGCATTCAAGTAACTGGTCAGTACAGTCCTTTTCTTCTTCGGATGATA
>CETI01085225.1_pt1 | contig 11378 bp, 8 predicted proteins | sample 361441 | NCBI WGS metagenome assembly CETI01 (sample SAMEA2622478, study PRJEB7988) | marine metagenome | biome: marine biome (ENVO:00000447); feature: deep chlorophyll maximum layer (ENVO:xxxxxxxx); material: "saline water (ENVO:00002010), including plankton (ENVO:xxxxxxxx)" | depth 90 m | reverse complement strand
TTATTCTCCAAGGCATACAGTCCGCCTGCGGCGATGATTCCTGCTTGCCTCATACCTCCGCCCAGCATCTTGCGGAACCTGTGGGCTCTGTCAATGAATTCCTTACTACCAACAAGAACCGAACCTACCGGAGCGCCTAGGCCCTTAGATAGACAAACAGTCACGGTATCGAAATCTCTCACCATTCTCGCGGGATCGGTTCCTGAGACCGCTACGGCGTTGAACAGTCGAGCTCCGTCCATGTGTACATTGCAATCATTTTGATGAGCGACTTGACAAATCTCATCGAGTATTTCTTGTGGATAAACTGAGCCTCCGCCTAGGTTTGATGTATTCTCGACGCAAACCAGACTACAATCTGGATAATGCGATTCGCTACCCTCTGCTTTACGAATCGCTGCCTTAACGTCCTCTGGTTTCATTATTCCATCTGCAGCGGGGACTAACGACATTGAACAACCTGCAAGGGAGGCATAACCGCCTCCTTCGTATCGGAAAATATGTGATTTGGTATATGCGACTATCTCGTCGCCAGGACGAGTATGAGCGAGTATCGCTACTGCGTTGCCCATAGTGCCTGAAGAAACGTAGAGGCCTGCTTCCTTTCCCAGCAATTTAGCCACCTTATCCTGAAGGGTATTCACTGTTGGATCATCACCCATGACATCATCTCCAACCTCTGCAGAAGTCATCACCTCGCGCATGGATTCAGTGGGTTGGGTGACGGTATCTGACCGAAGGTCAACCCTGTCGGACGCATACTCGCGCATGGTTATCGCGAATCGGACTCACATTTCAAGAAAACCGAGTGTCTGATTCAACGTCCGAACTGCGGGATTTAGAAAATCAGTCTTCTTCAATTTTCTTTGAAGTGCCCTCTTTTGCCTTTGGCCTGCGAGCTCCTTCAGGTCGCTTTCTTCGTCTCTTAGCACCCTCTGGTGGTCTTCTTACTTTCTTACCCTTAGGAGCAGGTTTGCTCTTACCCTGAGTCATCAGGAATCCTCCAATTGCAAGGACTACTATAGCAGCTCCAGCGATTGCAACAATTGGTAGCCCGCCATCATCATCGGTAATACAGGAAGATTGGCCTTCTTCGGGTTGAGATTCTCCAGAAGGGCAAAGTGTTTGTTGAGAGGAACCAGAGGATTCTACGAAATAGTCTGCACTAGCAAGAATACAACTTTCTTTTCCGAATAATGGTTGGTAAGTTCCCGGTAAACACGGGGTTTGCTCACTAGAACCGACTGAAGATACTATGTGTCCTGGGTCGGATTGTTGACAGCTTGATTGACCTGTGATACTTTGGAAACTGCCAACCTCACACGGTACTTGTTCAGTCGCCCCAAATCCATCTACGAAATGGCCCTCATCGGCTTCTAGACACGATGATTGGCCTGTATCTGGTTGGTATGTACCTGGGTCACAATTCTCAACTGTCGAAGAGCCGGACTCTGCAGAATATTGTCCAGCAGGTGAATCCAAACAATCCGTTTGGCCTGTGTCCCATTGGTATGTGCCAGGAAGACATTCTGTTTGTCCGGTTGCGGCATTATAGGATACAAAATTACCTGGCGATGCTGCAATACAATCTGTACTTCCTGAGTCTGATTGATAACTTCCAGGCATACATTCCTCCTGTTGTGAGGAGCCATCGAATCTGACGATATGACCAGGGTCGGCATCTGTACAGGATGATGCACCTTCTTCTGAAGTGTATGTTCCTGCAAGACATTCTAGTTGTGCTGATGATCCCATCTCTGGAATATAGTAACCTAGTGATGCATCGGTACAGGTAACTATTGCATTTTCAGTTGAATAGGTGCCAACTGGACACTCCGTTTGACTTGATGAACCCGTGCTGGGCACATGGTATCCTGGTTCCGATGGATTACAAGATGTGCTTCCCATTTGATCTTCGAAATATCCTTGCTCACAAGGAATCATATCCGAAGATCCTGGGTCTGGATTGTAGTGACCAGTATCGGTCATCAAACAACTATCTTGTCCAGAGAGTGGTTGATATTCACCTGGAAGACATGCCGATTGGGTTGCGGAAAGATTGGTCGCTACGAAATACCCTGGGTCTGCTTCCTTACACTCAACCAAACCTCGTACATCTGCATAGGTACCCGGCTGACAGTCTGTCTGTTGAGTAGCTCCTTCCTGACTGACGTAATTTCCTAAATTTGCTCTCCAACAAAGAGTCATTCCTGTGCCTGGTTGGAATGTACCTGCCTCACAAATAGTCTGGGTGGATTGTCCTTCAATTGGTACATGGTAGCCCGCTTGACTAGCAATACAATCTGCCTGACCCTCCGAAGATTGGTAACTTCCAGGGTTACAAGGGGTTGGAGATGTATCTGCTTGACCATTGTAATGTCCGATTGGAGTGATATGGCAGGAGGATTGGCCAGATGCATTTTGATATGTCCCTACATCACAGGGAGTCTGGTCCAATGATGACGAATTAGGAACATAGAATCCAGGATCTGCTTGAACGCAGGAGGATTGGCCAGCATTTGGTTGGTAAGTTCCCAAAGAGCAAGGGGTTTCGTAGGTCATATTCGAATTCGGTACGTAATGACCTGGTGAGGCATCGTTGCAGGTCTCATCTGCGACTATCAAATATTGACCCGGTGGACAAACTGGAGTACCAAGTGGTGTGCGGTCAAAGATGGATAAATTCCCATCATTATCGTGGTCTCTATCAGAAAGTGGGACATAAGCTGAAGCAGAACCTTGTCCTGAGAGATTTACCCAAGCTGGTATGTCACTGTCTACGGGCGAAAACAAACCATCAGTGCCTAAACCTAGCTGCCCTAGACTATGACCTCCCCAGCACCATAACGAACCGTTTGTTGCAACTGCACAAGTATGGTCTTGACCAGCAGATATTGCGGCAAACTCAATTCCGGCGGGAACACTTACCGCTACTGGACTGCTGGGGTGATTGTGCTCCCAATTCGCCTCTCCTGTATTTGGAACGGATGTTCCATCACCAATCTGGCCCTCTGTATTATTCCCCCAGCACCAAGTGCTGTGATCGTCTAGGATTGTGCATGTATGCCTCACACCAGATGATATTGATATGGCAGTTCGTCCTGCTGGTAATGGAACGTAATTACCTGTCGTCGAAGTATTCGAATGAGTACCGTCGCCTAATTGTCCGTTTCTACCTCCTCCCCAACAAAATACACTTCCGTTATCTAGAATGGAGCAAGCATGACCTCCTCCTAGTGAGATTGCGGAAAGAGTCCTATTCGGAGGAATTATTGTAATTGGTGCAGGAGTTGGATGCGAGAATTGGCCATAATCATAATTTCCATTACCAAGTTGTCCGTTGGCGTTTTTACCCCAACACATTCCAGTTCGGTCTTCTAATATGACACATGCGAAATTCCATCCCATAGATAGCGCAATGGCCGATTGATTGTTAGGAATCAAAACTTTTGTTGGTGATAGAACAGGGCTCAGGGATGTAGTAGTGTTCGTTCCTGTCTGTCCAAATGGGTCGTTTCTTCCCCAGCACCAAACTGATTGGTCATCTGCAATCATACAGCTGGTATCTGCTCCTGCTTCAACATGTAGAGCTGTTCTGTTTGGAGGCATGTTGCCAGTATTCCCTCTTATTGTGTTTGTATTGGTATACCCTAATCCTAATTCTCCATATTCATTGGTCCCCCATGAATTTGTTACACCGTTGGTCTGTACTGATACTGTATGGAATCCAAAAGAGCCGAGAGATTTTGTCATGCCATTTCCAGAATCATATTGTACAAAATACGGATTTGCAGTATCAGTCCAGTTACCAATTCCAGTGTAGCCGTAATTATTTGCACCCCAGCATTTTGTTCTAGCGTTAACCCAAGAAGGTATTTTCATGTTCACACATGTATATTCCAATGACGATACGAGTACTGTCTCTGTATATATCGAGCCGGCTTGGAATCCTGTCAAACTTTGATTAGAGGAATGTGTGCTTTCTACGACTTTCTCATCTGCTAGTTTCTCTTCTGTATTAGTGTCTATCCCAAAGGATGCAGATAGCCCAAGCAGTAATGCTGTAAGCGCTAAACAGAGACAGATTCGTCGACTAAAGGACCGGTTCATACTGAGTCGACAGCGAGAGAATCCCTTAACGCTTTGTTAGGCATGTACTTGAGATTAGAAAGTAGGACGGTCAAACTCATTTGTGTGCAGCTTCACGGAGGTGCGTTACAGGGGGAACCGGCATAGTGAAGAGTTCAGAACAAACTAATGATTTACAGGTTGAATCTTTCCTTTCAGACAATTGTCCACCCATGGGAATTTACGAAACTCTCTATGCATTCAGGGACACCTTTGGTAGCTTCATGGGGACAGAAGGGACTCATCCTTGGTCGCAAGGTTTTCCGCTCACAACTCCGCTAGAAAAATTCGGTGGGCCGGCACTTCCAGATAGTGTTGAAGTTACATGGGAAGATCGATTCTATCCCAAGGCTTGGGGTCATCCCGAATTGCGTGGAGCAATCGTTGACTATTACAACTCAAGATATGGATCATCTATTACTCCAGAGAACGTCATGGTCTTCGCTGGGGGAAGGCCCGGAATCTACACGGTAATGGCCTTCCTAAAAGAACACATCAAGGTTAGAATTGGCAACATAGAATGGCCAGCATATCTCGATATTCTAACACAAACAAATACCGAATACGACATTGTGCCTTTCACCAAAGAGAATAATTTCCATCCGAGTAATTCAGAATATTTTAATCGAGAAGGAGTTAGTGAAGGAACGGGATTATTACCAGTAATTTCTAACCCTCAGAATCCATCAGGCCAAACCCGTTCTGGAGAAGAGTTACGAGAACTCATCGAAATAGCAGAAAAACCCGGAAATGGAATACTTCTGGATGAAGCCTACGAGATGTTCCACACACCATCTGTTAGTGGAATCGAGTTTGTGCAAGACCTCGATAACAGCAACGTATTCCTTGCTGGCGCTTGTACCAAAGGCTTGCAATCACCAGGAATCCGGATTGGCTGGATTATCGCCAGTAAGACCAATATTGAGACTATGGCGAATTACTCTAGCTTTGGAATGGGTGGCGTAAGCCATCCTTCACAACACTATGCCGTTATGCTTCTAGAGCCGAGTCGAGTCAAGAAGGCTAGGGCTGCCGTAGAACAACATTACAATTGGCAGAGAGAAAGATACGGTAAGGCATTCGAAGAAATGGGTCTTGGAGTTTACACCGGTAATGGAGGATTCTACCATTGGCTCGAATTACCAGAGGGAATGAATAGTGAGGAATTGAACAAACGCTTATTCAAACACGGAGCAGCAATTCTGTGTGCTAAAGATTGCGATATGGCAAGACCTCATTCAAAGGACCCGAGTTACCAAACTCCGTATTCTCGATTCTTCAGATTCTCATTCGGTCCCTTGCTACCAGAGACCTTTGAATCGGACATCAAACTGTTTCGAGAAGTGTATGAAGAATACAAGCGAGACGCTGGAGTCGAGTGAAATCTCGCTAACCTATTCGACCGCTACGCGGTCGGCTCGGGAGCTGGTTCGTACAGGCTGTAAGCGTGCAGAGGGGGAGTGTAGACATGGACATTTATCAGTTGTGAATTCGAGTCATTAGAAACACGGTGAATGTCGGGTTCTTCAGCTGCACAAACTTCTCCTGGTTGGTAAGTGCGGACTTCGACTGGGTACGCAAGACCTTCGTCATTCAATTGGTAAATCGTCTCTGTAGAGACGCCGTCGGCGATTAGAAACGCACAGTCAGAGCCGACGTGATCGTGAATTGGAGTATCTTGACCGGGTGTCCAACATATTGCGACGAGTTCGTAGAACTCGGTTTTCTTGATTACATTGCGCTGATATCCATCATCGGCATAGCCGATGCATTCTCGAAGTGCATCGAGGTTGATGTCCAATCCCTTGAGGTGAGTATCGAGCTCAGGTAGCCCAGGGCGTCGATCTATCGCATCCAACCAATCGACCAGGCCTGTAAGGCCTGAACATTCAGAAAGCAGGTTTTTTCGAGCCTCTGAATCGAGTTCTACCTGCACCACCATAGGTGGTGAGATAGGGTCCGGATTATTGACGATTGCCGAATCGGTGCGTAGCACCGACTGGTTTTCTGATATACTTGATATCATCTGCGTTATCAGGTGTAGCCGAGCACACCGGCATTCGGAAAAATGTACTAAAATCGGGTTTTTTTTCCGGTTTCTATCAGTTCCGATTATATAGTCGCCGAATAGCGCGAGAACGCTCGCTAAGGCGAGGAGGAAATAATATGGAAATGGATTGGAAAACGAACATGGCAGAACTTGGCGGCGCCTTCATGGTGTCGTGGTTGGTTCTCGGTGAAATGGGCGACGATGGAAACATGCTGATGGCAGGATTGCTGTTGGCTGTTACCATGGCAGCCATGGCAGGAGCACACGTTCTGCCAATGTTCACCTGGATCAGTGCAATGACTGGTGATCTGCAAGACACAGATGCGTGGATGGGTAACGTCATGCGCTTGGTAATGCAGATGGTAGGTGCTGGAGCAGCACTTGCTCTAGCGGGAGAAGGTACCGTAGAAGCGGCTACTGAAGCCCCAGAAATGTGGGCCTTTGACCTATGGCCAATGCTGACAATGCTTGCGGCTGGTGCAATAATTGCAACAGTAGCTAGCAGGTGTGATGGCTGGTTGACCGCATTCGCTGTGGTTGCTCTAGCTGGAGCTGGGGCTCTAGGCGCTGGTGTTACCGGTGCTGACGGTATGGCTGCTGAGCTAATGGGTGGCGGTGCTATCCCTGAGATGCTAAGCCACTGGATTGTAGACGGAGTCGTAATCGGCCTCGGCGCAATGCTCGGCGGAATGCTCGAAGATCAACTTTGAACACTGAATCAGTAATTTAGATTCTGAAATACGTAAGGCGGGCTGGGGGACTTCGGTCTCCTGGCCTCGCCGATTATTCTCAAACCCCCCACAGGGCGCTCGCTCTGTGGGGCTTCTTTCGTTTCGGATATTCATCCGACCAGTTGTAGGTCTCCAGTTATCTTGTCTATGTCAGACCTAGGTCCTGGGCCTATACCAACTACAGTAACGGTTCCTGGAGGAATCTCTGTATGTCCTGCATCTTTGACAAGATAGCAAACTAACCCTGCTTTCTTTGCATGACCCAGTATCTTTCGTAGCGATTCCTCGTCAGGTACTTTGCAGACTATCTTTCTCGCCCCCTCTCTTCGGTAGCGATCAAGAGAACGTGGTGATTCTTTCTTTGCTCGAAGGGCACACTCCATCACGGCGTGACCACACTGTGCTGCCAATTTGCCCTTGGATAACTTGAGATCTGCTCGGGTCACTAGGACCATTGTGATTTCATCAGTTGGTGACAACTTGACTCACCGCACGACCTCTATTGGTAGTTCTATGACGCGCCATAATCTCACCAAGAGGATTGGCAAGTAAAATCACAAATGCGGCATTTCCGAGGGCGTGGAACACATCAAACAGAAGCCCATTTACCAGATATGGGTAAAAAGTAGAGAAATCATGGTTTAGCAGTATACTTGCAGATACTATCCAATCAAAGGCAAATGCCGAAGCTACTGACAAAACCATTAGCCTATTCAATGCTATTTTTCCATCAACCAATAATTTGTCAGCAAAAACTGAACCCGCTATACCAACAACACTCCATCCTATGACTTGGAAAACAGTCCAAGGACCATGTCCAAGGAATATCAGATTAGTACTTAGGGCAACCACACCAGATACTGCAATTGCCCATGGAGAACGGTAGTATATCCCAACCAGGATTATAGTGACGGTCACTGGTTGAATATTAGGTAATGGTTGGAGTAGTATTCTTCCTGCGATACAAAAAACCGTTACTAATGCTAGAATAAGTAAAGGGTTAGAGTGTCGAATTTTCTTTTCGCCTTTCAGAATAGCAAATACTAGTGAAGACAATATTACTATGTTCACAACCAAATCCTGTTCTGGGGTAAGGGCGAAGTTGTGAAAATCGTACATATGGCCCGCTCCTGATGGTCGCTTCATAGTACTTCTTGGAGAAATAACTTACAAATTATTCCTCATTAATACTAAGCCGACGGTGTTAGTACCCAACTCAAGTGGGTATCTGAGGTGATTAAGTAGCTTGATGCCCCCACTTCGGCGACCTCTCCGTCATGAAGAAAACCCCAATATGTCGACCAATCATCGGCTCCAGAGACGCCATCAATTGTATGAATAAAGGCGCCCATCCCAACATAATAAGTGACATCAATAGTGAAGTTTTCTCTGAGTTGAAGCGCTTCCATCACCCTGTATGCGGAGACATTATGGGCGACTAATATTGGATCAAATGTGATGCTGCCATTCGTCAGTCTATCTGCTAAGTTCGTTGTTTGATTTCCTTGGTCTACGAAATCTAAAGTCAGCACAACACTGAGTTCTCCGATTTCGTCCTCCCCCAGCGGTTCGGTCTCCGATGTACAACCAGCAAGAGTTGATGACAAGATAATTAGAAGCGATACGGAACACACAGCTTTGAAGTGATTAGACATGGAATTCCTTTGAAGTAAATCCAGTCTAATAACTTAGTTGATAACCCCATTCCAATGAAATATTATTCATCGATGATTTTACTGATTTTTTGTTTCAATATCTCACTGACTACTTTCCCATCAGCAGCCCCGCCTAACTTACCCATTACTGGCCCCATCAGTGGCCCTATTGCACCTAATCCGCGCTCAGCAACGAAGTCTGCGCGATCCGCTAGAATTTCATCAACCGCGTCTTCGACCGCCGAAGAGTCTGCGGGAGTATAGCCATCGGAATCGGCCTTTTCACTGAACCATTTAAGCCGCTCAGAAAATTCTGCTTCGGTGTGAGTTGGCCCTTCTTTCAGTAGACTGTGAGCCATTGGTACCAATCCTTCACGGGTGATGATGCCTTCCTCACAGGCGTGAAGAGAAAGTGTGAGAACTGGCATAGGGAGAGTATCTGCTGTATATTTCGTACCTTCAGAAATATCCTCACGGGTATTGTCTAGAAGAGCCGATGCCATGGGTTTAGCCGGTATTCCTGGAGTGCCATTTGGTTCTCCTTCAACAGCAATGACCAAGGCATCATCTAGCTCGGCGCCAATAAGTGCCTCGACTTGGTTGTCTGAAATATTGTATGAGCTGAGACGCTCGATTCTTTGTCTTCGATTTAGTGGAAGATTGCCCCTTATCGAAGACCATCGTTTCTCATCGAGAGTCACTACAGGGATATCGGTCTCTGGATACATGCGAGCACCACCTGGAAGTGGTCGCATTGCAGTTGTTGTACCATCCTCTGGCGCCCCCTTACGAATTACGACGTTTCGAACTTCCTGCGAAATCCGGTGATAGGATTGACGGGCTCTTCTGATGACCGATTCTAGTGCTAAATCCGCTTGCCATTCTGGTGCAACACATAGTACGAAAGCATCATTTTCTTCCATATCTAGTTTTGATTTGATCGAATCTACCTGACTCTGATCTATTCCATATGCAGGAAGTTCATCAGAGTGGAAAATCCCCGCGACTCCAGCTAATTTTGCAGCACTTGCTAATTCTCTTCCAAGCCTTGGTAGTTGGGAGCCTTCCTCATCCATCTCCTTCATTCCTATCTTTCCTGCAAATCCGGGCAGAATTATCGCCTTTACCTGTGAACCGCGAGCAAGGGCTCGCTCTACCATTGTCGATGTACAATCATCAAATGAGGAAGTAACATCGTGGATTCGCATCAGAATCCTATTCTCAACCGCCTTAGCAACTCGATTCTCTACTGGAATTTGATCATCTCTCCGGTCCGGCGGAAGGAGGGGTAGGTCGGCCTCATCTCTCAATTGATTTGCGAGACGATACATATGCAACTGGCGGGCCATCTCTAACCGGATGATTCGTGGTATCCAATCCAAATCCTGACAACCCTTGATTTCAACTCTATCGCCGCAGGCAATACTGACGTTCAGATCTTGACGGATTGAACCAAGTCCCCGACGGACCATTCGTGTATCCCGGAGTAAAGTGCCGAGAGCAAGGGCAGTTTCCTTAGCATGTTCAGGTGTTTGAACTTGAGGAGATGTTGCAATCTCAACTAGGGGAACTCCAAGCCTGTCGAGTGTGTAAATCACTATCTCACCAGAATCTGTCGATTGTGTGTCGAGTTTTCTCGCAGAGTCTTCTTCTAGGCAAATAACATCGATGCCCACATCTCCAGAAGTGGTTACAATAGTTCCATCGGTAGCGATTAATGTGGTGCGCTGAAAGCCACTTGTATTCGATCCATCGACTACTGTTTTTCTCATCGCTTGAAGGAATGGAACAGGCTTTGCGTCCATCATCGCGCTGATAGTTAAGGCGGCTTTAACCGCCGAATCATCATGAGATAGAGGGGGTGCTTCATCCAACTCAATTAAGCCGGAATTTGGAGACTGAACGTAAACGAAAGAACGGTTCCTACGGGCTTCGAAGCGAGCGGCGACATCGACTTTACCACCCTCGCCTCGAGCCGCCCTAAGTCTCCTACCCTCACGCTTCCATTCGGGTGGAATCTCCTCAATCCCCATTTCGTAAAGAGTACTCGGCATCCGAGAATGTAACTTGCCCGTGTTCAATTGTTGATGAATTTCGAGGCCGCACATGAAGCCGAGGGCGGAGGGGTCTAACTCTGAGGCTTTGGCAACCTCTCCATGCGGCTCGCTTGTGCTCACATTCTCCAGCGAAGAGTCATCGCTCATAGGCTCAACGGGCGAAGGAATAGCGCTCATGTGATATCTCGAATAATTCTCCGCCTTGCAACATTCTCGAAAGCACCTCCTCCACTTGGTATTCATTCACACCACGTGTTTCACTACGATTGAGAATCTCAGTTAATTCTGCAACACCCTTGTCACTGCACAAATCACGGATTATAGACCTCACAGTATTACCTGCATTCCTTTGACTAACCGATACCCCCGATGCTAATTCTGACTCATCTTCAATTCCAGCTTCTTCACGCCAATGTCTGAAAATTGCAAGTGCCATCTTTGCGTCATCTGCACTGGCAACTTCTCGGAGATGCATTCTAGCATGAGCCTCTGTCAGACGGATTAGAGCCTCCAAAGCTCGAGGGGTAATCGGAATTACTTCTGTCTCTGTGTATTGTTGTTGATCACGGCCGAAGGATTGTCTCTCATTTGTATAATACTCCAGAATCAATGCCTTTGCATCGTCGCTCAGATCTGGATTGACGTTTCTCTTCGCGTAAGCGATGTATTTTCTCAGGAATTCAATCGTTAGGTGTTCCGAGCCATCAACTCCTTCATCAAAGATATCTCCTTCCTCTGCTTCTCTGAGGTCAAATTC
>CETI01238134.1_pt1 | contig 11471 bp, 9 predicted proteins | sample 361441 | NCBI WGS metagenome assembly CETI01 (sample SAMEA2622478, study PRJEB7988) | marine metagenome | biome: marine biome (ENVO:00000447); feature: deep chlorophyll maximum layer (ENVO:xxxxxxxx); material: "saline water (ENVO:00002010), including plankton (ENVO:xxxxxxxx)" | depth 90 m | reverse complement strand
TTAGTGAAAGTTTGTTATCAGAAGAATATATTTACATATTCATTTAGGTTATTAATTTAAGAGTTAAATCATCAATAGTTATACTTAATTTATAAAAAATGAAGGTGAGCTGATCTTCTAAAGTTGAAGTTTCTCTATAATTAAATAGAGTCTAATAAAGTAATAATTGAGTAATGTTTAATTTAAGGAATATAATGAAAGACTAAAGAAAGTAAATAATAAAATTATGGTATAAGAATCTAAGAATTATTCAAAAAATATGATTTTAATATATTTAGTTTAGCAAATAGATAAGAACACAAATCAATATATGAAAAAGCAAAAATAACTATTTCAAAGAACCAAATATTCAATACTAAAGACTTAACTGAAAGGAGAATTTTTTCTACTATGGAAATATAATGAGATCTTAGCAAGCTAAAAGATTTTTTTGATTCTTACCCAACTGATAATAAGAAAAATTATAGGAAATATGGTTTCTTAGAGCTATACTATATAATTAATCAGATAATTAGTTAACGATTTAGATGCCAATTTATCAATTGCAAGATACAAAAAATAAAGAGCAAGTATCATTTTTTCATATTCATATTCCAAAAACTGGAGGAACAATGTTAGAGAATTTCTTTTCCTCTATTGGTTTACGCTCGTTTGGTGCTGGTCACGAATATATGTTTGTTAGACATTATTTAAAATCTCCACCAAATCACTATGATATGAAAATCTTAGAGCAATTATTCTTCTTTGATAAAATATATTCTTTCGCTATAACAAGAGATCCACTTAAGAGATGTTATTCTCAATACCAATGGGCAAGAAGTAATAAATGTACGCATAGTGATCTATTTTTGGAAATGACTTTTGAGGATTTTGTTGTCGACTCATTTGAAAAATATTCATCTAATGAATATTATATGGCAAACTATATAAAGCCACAACATCATTTCATCTCAGACAAAGTTAATAGAATATTTAAAGTAGAAGATGGACTAGAAAAGGCAATAAAAGAAGTATTTAATGATTTAAAAATTAGAATGAGATTTAAGAATGAAAAGGAGGATTTTAAATTTCCATATATCAACAAATCAAAACCATATAATAAAGATATTGTAAATGAAAATGTGATAAAAATGATCAAAGAATTTTATAAAGAAGACTATGAAAAATTTGGTTATAAGCTTTAATATACTTTTCCAAAGAAGTACATATTATTTCATAAATTATTCAGATTTACGAAATCCAGAAGTCATCATTTAAAACCTAAATAACATTTACTTCTAATTTGTGAGAAGAATTTTTTATTTGTAAAGAACTTAAGTTTGAGATTTTGATCAATTCAAGCTAATTAGAATTCTCTAGCTTATGAAGAGTAAAGAAAGTAAACTATTGAGATAAATGCATTAATATACTTCCAGGCAGTATTCCCAAAGGATAATAAGTTTTATACGAAGGTGAAGCGGTGGATAACTAACAAGCGACGTTGTTTTCAAAGAGTCTGGAATAAATACTTAATTATGGGGCTAGAACATCTTCTATCCAACTAAAGGAAGAAATATTTTTCAAATTTAAAACGTCGGTGCAAGTTATAATCCTAATTAATAGATCCTTTATAAAACAAATAATTTGACTGAGGGGAATAGGAATCAAAAGAAATCAAACTCGGAAGCAAAAACGCTCCCAGTTCCATTTGCATTAGATGAAATCACAGAAAATGTTTCTATTAGTACTATTAGACAAGAAAAATCATCTAAATCAGAAATAATTAATCAAGCTTTTAAATTTCATTCACAAGGTGATATTCCAGAAGCAACAAAATATTATCAACAATTAATTCAACAAGGATGCAATGATCACAGAGTTTTTTCTAATTATGGTGTGATTTTAAAAAATCTGGGCAAATTGCAAGAATCAGAAATATCGCTTCGAAAAGCAATTAAACTTAAACCCGATTTCGCAGACTCTCACTCTAATCTGGGAAATATATTGAAAGATCTTGGCAACTTAAACGAAGCAGAAAAGTTTTATCGCAAGGCAATTCAACTGAATCCTGAGTTTGATAATGCTTATTACAACCTAGGAAACATATTAAAAGATCTTGGCAACTTAAACGAAGCAGAAAAGTTTTATCGCAAAGCAATTCAACTAAATCCTAAGATTGATAATGCTCATTATAATCTGGGAAATGTATTGAAAGATCTTGGCAACTTAAACCAAGCAAAAAACTTTTATCTCAAGGCAATTCAGCTGAATCCTAAGTTTGATAAGGCTTATTACAATCTTGGAAATATATTGAGAGACCTTGGAAACTTAAATGAAGCAGAAAACTTTTATCGCAAAACAATTCAATTAAATCCTGATTTTGCTGACGCGCATTCTAATTTAGGGAACATTCTGGCAGAACTTGGCAAGTTACAAGAAGCAGAATTATCTACTCGTAAAGCAATTGAACTTAAACCGAATTTTGCTGAAGCTAATTTCAATCTTTCTCTTTTATTACTTAAATTAAAAATCTTCAAAGAGGGTTGGGATAAATATGAATGGAGGTGGAAATGCAACAATATCAATTCAAAATTGTTATTAAAAACGAATAAACCAAAATGGACTAAAGAAAACAGAGGAAGAGTATTATTATGGGTAGATCAGGGCTTAGGTTTAGGTGATCAGATTCTATTTTGCTCCCTAATTTCAGATTTTATATATAAAGTTGACAAAATAATTCTAAAAGTTGATAAAAGACTAATCCCTCTTTTAAAGAGATCATTCAAAAACAATATAGAGTTTATTAGTATGGAAGAGTCTGCAAATGAAAAAGAATACGACTATCATCTTCCTATTGGATCATTAGCCAAATATTTAAGGAAAACACTAGATAGTTTTGATTCATTAAATAAATTTAGTCTTCTAATTAATAAGGAAAAGGCTAAAGAATATAAAAAAAGATTATTAAATTGCAAACATAAAAAACTTATAGGGATTTCATGGACATCAAAAAGTAAAAAGTTTCCTAGTAGCCTAATGACATTAAAGAAAATGATTTCAGGAATTTATTCTCCTGGTATAAGATTTATTAATCTTCAATATGGTGATGTTAAAGAAGAGATCAAGAATGTAATAAAAAATTTAGGGGTGGAAGTTTTAGAGATAGAAGAACTTGATTATTTTAATGATATTGATGATTTAGCTGCCTTAATAAGTGCCTGTGATGAAATAGTAACTATTGATAATATTACTGCAACTCTTTCTGGTGCATTAGGCGTAAATACTAAAGTTATTATCCCAAAAAATAGTTATTGGCCCTACGGAGTAAAGGATAAACAAAGTTATTGGTTTAGATCTATCAAAATATTTAGACAGATTAAAAAGAATGATTGGAGCACTCCATTAAATGAAATAAGAAAAGAAATAATTAAATAAAAAAGATTAAAAGAATTAATTTTTCTTAAGTACTAATATTCCATCATAATGAACAAAATCATCATTTGCATCATAATCTGAAAAGAATATTTCCAAACCATTTGGAACATTTACTCTAAAATATTGCTCCAAAGAATTAAACCCATCCATCAATTCTTTTGCATATTTTTGAGGTTTCTTAAGAAAAGCCTGAGTAATAATTAATTTTGCATCATTCTTCATTATTTTACTACAATTATCAAGTGCTATTGGAAACTTTTCTATGATATACCATAATAATTGACTTAATATGACAATATCATATTTTCCTGGAATATTGAATGAGTTAGAACATATATCTCCAACAAAAAAATTAATATCAGGAAATAAATTAGAAGCTCTTTTTATAGCAGTCTCACTAATATCTAAACCATCACAACTAGTAAATGGATAAGTTTCGGATATTAGTTTTGTAACGAAACCCAATCCTGATCCGATTTCAAGAATTTGTGAATTTCTTTTTGGATAAATATTATCAAGGAGTCTTTTACGGCTTCGATTATAATAATTCGACATATCACCTTTATTGGCTGATTGCTCCCAAGGATCAAATACATTTTTATAAAGCCCTTCAAAATCTCCAATAAACCGTAAATTCCCTGAAGGTTCTTCACGAAAAACAAAATCTCTCACTTTGGTCGTTTTACAGTAAACTAATTAGATTAAAGTTAGCAGCAAATAATCAAATAATAAATATGCAATATTACAATTCAAATCTTAAGAAAAAAATAGCTTTTGTAGATTCTAGTGGGCCATGGTTAATAGATAAACATGGAAATAAGTTTTGGGACTCGTGGTTAGGTTCAGGAACTTTAATTTTTGGACATAAGAAAATAAAGAATTCAAATACATGCAATATGCTACCGACTAACAATATATTTGATTTCGCTGAACCTGATTTAATAAATAACTTAGTAAGTTTCGAAATAGGATCAATTGGATTACAAACAAGTGGTTCATCAGCAATCACTAGAGCATGTAGAGTCGCAAGGGCTATTACAAATAAAAGACTCATCGCATTAATTGGGGATTTTTGGCATGGTTCAGAAGATGATTTTCTCTTTAGACATAACTTTGAATTTCTATCTGATGGTTTAACAATTACACCTAATAAAAATTTTTTATGGTTTAAAACAATAGAATCATTTCTTTCAAAAAAAGATAAACAAGAATTCGCGGCAATACTTGTAGAACCAAATCAAGGTTCTAATCCAAAAGTAAATATGCTTAAAGAATTATCAAATAAAAATGTAAGACAAAAGATAAGAGATGAAAATATATTAGTAATTTTGGACGAAATAATAACAGGTTTTAGAGAAGCTTATGGTTCATCAGAATTAGCGAGAAAATGTAATCCTGACATAGTTGTTTTTGGGAAAGCCATAGGAGGGGGATATCCAATTGGTGTTGTTATAGTTAATAAATATTGTACTGATTTGGGCAAAAGTAAAAATATTTTTTGGGGTGGTACATTTTCTGCAAATCCAACTCAAATAAGATTAATGAGTGATCAATTAAAATCATTAAAAAACTTAGACTTTAAAATATTAAAAATAAATTTAAATCACTTATGTACTTTTCTTAGTCAAAAAATTAATCTAGAAAGTTTAGGATATAAAATCTCTAAAGGCCATGGATTCGCAAGAATTATAAAACAAAATGAAAATAAAGTATCAAGTAGAGGTTTCTTATTTAATCAAAATGATTCCGAAAAAATACTAGAAAAAGAATGTTTTAAAAATAATATTTTTCTTGCAAAAAACCGACTTATTTTTCCATCTATATATAATATTATTGATAACCTAAAAAATAAAAAAAGACTAAATATATAAGATTTGGAAAATCATATAAATAATAATACAAATTAATGTACATTTAAGCCATATAAAAGTTCATGTCTAAATGAGAATATTTTCATAAAAAAGCTGATCCTCTAATTACTAGTATATAATAACTAAATCAGATTTAAGTAGTAATGGAAAAAAGTCTACTTAGGAATTTACAAAGGAAGCGACCGCTAATTGATACTGTTCACTTAACAAAGAAAGGGCCTATACCTTCCTTTATAGACTTAAATACAGGTGAATATTGCAATAGAAAATGTGTTTTCTGCCCAAGACATGATTCAAGTATCTACCCAAATCAACATCTTTTTATGAAAGTAGAATTAGCAGAAACAATAGTAAAGAATTTGACCAGTATAAAATTTAAAGGCATTTTAAATATATGTGGTTATGGAGAACCTTTAGCCCATCCAGATATTTGTCAAATTGTTAAAACTCTCTCTAAAGCCTCTCACATAGAGATAGTAACAAATGGAGATTTGCTTAAATTAGAATTAATTCAAGAACTGTTCAAATCAGGTCTATCTCAATTAGTTATAAGTGCATACGATGGGCCACATCAAATAAAAAAATTCTCAGACTTAATGGCCCGAGCAAATATTAATCCTTCACTTTTTAATATCAGAAGCAGATGGTTTAGCAAAGAAGATGGCTATGGCATAAAGCTAACAAATAGAGCTGGCGTAATTAATACTGAAAATGAAGAATCATGGAGGATGAGAACATGCGCATATCCTCATTACTCTCTAACTATAGATTGGAACGGAGATATTCTTCTATGCGTTCAGGATTGGCATAAAAAACTAAATTTTGGAAACCTATTTACTGAAAGTATTGAGAATATATGGTTTAGTAAACGAATGAGTGAGTATAGAAAGAATTTAATAAACGGTCGAAACTGTGCAGGCTTCCCCTGCACAAACTGTGACGCTGATGGTATGGTATTTGGTAAAAATCATTTAGAAGAATGGAAAAAATACATTAATTAAAAATTAATATATTTTTTTGCCAGATTTTAAAGTATTAATCCTGAAAATATTATCAATTAAAATAAATTATTTCCCTAAATCTTTCATTTTGAGTATTACTGCTTTAAAGTTAAAATAATATCTCAGGCTAAGAGATTGAAGGAGACTCCAAAGGTAATAGTCCTATGCACCTTAAGCACTGGATTAGATTCAATTTCTGAAGTCATAAGAAAAGGCTTTGACATTTCTTGTATTGTTGGACTTAATCCAAAAAATGCTAGTCCAGTAAAGATAAGTGGTTACATTGATATAGAAGATTATGCTACAAAAAATAATCTAAATTATATATATGTTAATGATTATTCCTTGAAAGATGAAAATGATAAGTATAAAATAATTAAAGAAGAATTTGATATTATTTGGGTAGCAGGATGGCAAAGACTGATTCCAGAGTGGTTAATCAACATGAGCACTATGGGTGCCATAGGAGTACATGGTAGTCCAGATGGAATTGAAAAAGGTAGAGGTAGATCTCCTCAAAATTGGTCAATTTTACTTGGATGCAATTCTTTTAATATTTCTCTCTTTAGATTAACCCCTGGTGTTGACAATGGATCAATAATAAATCAAAGGGACTTCAAATATTTAGAAGGAGATGATATAAAGATTTCATATTATAGAGTCTCCATAGTTGTTGCAGATATGATTTGCGAATTATTAGAAGATTTATCACTACTAGATAAAGCAAAAAAACAAAGTACTAATGCTTATTATTATCCGCAAAGGCTGCCAAAGGATGGTTACGTGGACTGGAACTTGCAATCTAATGTAATATCTAGACACTGTCGATCCATGACAAAACCTTATCCTGGAATAAGGACAATTGTAGATAAAGAAGATATAGAAATAATAATGTGGGAAATTATACCTTTTGATAATTGTATTCAAGGTGAGATAGGACAAATCTCAAATTGCTTTTATACAAATGAATTTCTTGTTAATTGTTGCAATGGCAGAGTTCTTATAAGAGATTGGGATGCAAGTGATAAAGATTGGAAGCCAAAGTTTAATACACTTTTACTTTCTAAAAATTTCTCGGAGCAGATAGAAAATATAATCAATAGACATGATAAAAAGTATAATAAAAGTCAGCCTATAAGTCCTAGAATATTAAATGCATTAAATAAAAATATTTATAATTAGATAAGCTATAAATAATATATTTGTTTCAAGAATAATCCTACTATAGTTTATCTATATGATCTAATAATTTTTTATCTTTGAACACTTCAGTCTCAACTGCCAAGTTATTACAAAATGACTTTATGTGCCCTATAGCAAATTGTTCTAATCTTCTTTCAGGATCTATCTTGGCTTGCGTATCCCACCAAATAGGATGTGTTAAAAGTTGAATAGACTGATTTTTTTTCCCTTTAAGTAATTTTAGAGGATTGCCATAATACCAATCACCTCGAGAATCAGAACAATAAATTATTCTTTTAAAATATAGCGATTGATATGTATTAATACGACCAGCTATCTTTTTATCTAGTGAAATAAAATACTTGGAAGGTTGATGAAAACTAATAGCAGTAATATCAATATCAAACCATGATTCTAGAGCAGAACATTCTTTTTCACAATTTTCATCTATACTATTAGATTCCTTATCTATATATATTGAATTATCAAAATGCAATCCTATTCTATGACCTAAATTTATAATTCTTTTAATGATTTCTGTCGCATAAGAAGAATATATATTATACATTTCAGATCTTAATAAGATAAAATACGTTGAATGAAAGTTTTGATTAGCTTCATAAGTAGCCATCTTTAAAGCGCTTTCTAATGACACGTCCACATCATGTCTCAATATTAGATGTGTATCTTGAACATCTAAATCCTCAAAGAAAACTACCTTGTAGCCTAAGTTCTTAATTTTTGAAATCATTTCTCCATATAACTCAAGATCAAAATCGCGACTCATCTTTATTTATATGGCATACTCAAATACTATTATATTTAATTATTAAGGAGCAAATTTCTTTAAATCTTTGAAGTGGCGGCATAGGGAAACTTTGCCTTAGATTTACCGGAGAATGTCCCGCAAATTGGGTATGTCTGAGTATTGAAGTATAATGGTTAAATTGCTTGAGATTGATTGCGATCACTTTCATGTCAATGATTTGTTGGGGCCATAGCTCAGCTTGTAGAGCACCTGCATGGCATGCAGACCCTGAAAACGCCAAAAGCATTGAACTGAATGGGATATTAGAGGAGTGAAAAACAAGTAATGCGCATAATGTTGCGCAATTATGATACAGCATTTAGCTCTAACAAATATAATATATCCATTGTGTTGAATTGAGATTTGCCGCTTTTTTGTTTATATTATAATCACTAAGTGACAGAAAAAAGAGTCGGAAATGCAGCTCTAATATCGAAAACAGAAGATAGATAAGAGGTTTAATTCAATTTTAATTATTATGTTTTTTCGGCTACTTCAATTATTACTTTGCTGCTCATGTGATTGAGTATATTTATACGCTAAGCCAAGAAATCAACGCCTAGAAAATCTCAAATGACTAAAACACTTACTTTGATTTTTTAACTGTCGCAGGAGCAATGATTTCCGCCTTCTCAGCAATAGAAAAGAATCAAGCTTGGGATCTAATAACCTTCTTTGGGTCCTAAGTTGTCATTGTGTTTTCGCATGCACCAGAAGCAATTGAATCTACATTGCATCAAGCTGGAATATTAAAAAAGCTAATAAACAAATGATGGGATTAAGGACGATTGAAGCTGCTTCGATGCTCCCTAAAGCTCATAGTTGCACCTTTTCAACGACCGAAATGGCCGAGAAATACGCCTTAAGTAGACGGCAAGCAAAGCGAATTACAGCGAGGGCAATGGATTTGATTGTACAAGACTTTGAAGAGATCAAAATTAGCTACCGCAAATGGTGGCAAAACTAATCGTGAATCTTGTAGTTGGATACATAAAGGAATGACCAATTCTAATGGATGGGGATTTTTAGCCTGCGCAAGACAAATAATTTCGCTTGATGGATTAGCTGCTAATTACGCATATAACAATCGAGTTAGAAAAATCTATTAAAAGCAAAATTTACCCACACAGTGTTTTTGTTCAATTTTTACTATGGAAAATAGAATGAATTAGAATTGTACAACTGAAGATCAGTGGGAATATCTACTTCTCCCCAGATACCTTCATATTCAATAGTTTTGATGTTTAAGGATTTAGTAATAAGAAGATGTTTCAAAAAAGAAGTAACATCAATCTTGTCTCTTTTAGTCTCAGGTAGTGTATAAAATATCTTTTTAAATTTAGAAAAAATTTTAGGCGTGAAACTAAGAATTCCCATATATTGACCACATGCATTGCTGAGACAATCTAATGGCTCTCCAATATCTTTTAAAAAGCCAAAATTATCAATTGAGAAGGTCTCTGCATCATCAATTGCATTTTTAAAACGTTTTTGCCAAAGTTTTTTCCAAGAAGAGCTATAAAGAATTGATAACTCTTTTTGATTTAAAAGAGATTTTAAGGCTAATGATTCATAAAAGATATCAGAATATGAAATGATTGCAGGTTTTTCATTCAATAAATTTTTAGCAGCCATGATTGATATGAGCATGTTACTATTTTGCCAATTTGGATTATATAAAAGAGTGACTTGATCTTGATAAGAATCAAATAAATGAGAATTATAACCAGTAATAATATAGATTTTATTTATTCCTGCTCGAGAGAATGCATCTATTTGATATTCAATTAATGGTTTGCCTTTTACTAATAGTAACGCCTTATGATTATTTTTAGTAATCAAACCTAGTCTACTTCCTTTACCAGCCGCTAGTATAATTCCAATCATAAAGAAAATAAAGATCTGATTATTTTCTTATCCATTGGATGAATAATTTTATCTCTTTCTGGGTGCCACATACATCCATGCCAAGGCAATTCCTTATGAGAAATTGACTCAATAGAATTATCATTGGATCGGTAATTCACATTAAAACATTCTGGTAAATTGTCTATTGCAAAAGTATGGTATGAATTTACTTTACGTGAACTACTATCATTGATTTGATGTCTTTTAGCTAGATGTCCGTCAACTGCTTTTAGTGTTCCACCGAAGAAAGAAGATATCATTTGCATTCCTCTGCAAATTCCTAATACTTTAAGACATTTATCCTTGGCAAAATTTAATGCGGCAAGTTCTACTTTATCTCGAGTTATGTCATTTCCGATAATATCTCCACCAGTAAGTAAGAAACCATTTACAGAGTGATAATCACAATATTTATTTATCATATTTGTTTCCATATTCGGAAGAAGAATATAATTATTTATAGAAAGATTATTAAAGAGTTTAATCCAATCTCTAGAAATTGAATCTCGTTCTTCCTCGTAACCTACCGCTGAGGAAAGTCTAGTTGATACAGCAATTGTAAACTTCATTCTAGTAAGAAATTGTCCTTGATAAACAATTAAGATCAGTTGTTTTTTTCTGCAATAATTTATTATAAGTATTTTCTCCGCAACCAATAGCAGCTGGTATATTTAACTCTGCACATCTCACTGACATATGAGAATTAGGTCCACCAAAGCAAGTAATTAGGCCTGCTATTTTACGTGTAAATATCCAATCATATCCTGGATCTGCATTTAATATTAATACTATTTTTTTATATAAATCTTCACTGCAATTAGAGTATTCATTAATGGCTATTATTTCTCCTGATACGATAGATGATCCAATAAATGATGGAGTAGAATCACTCATGGTTCCTACATATATATGTTTAGGATGTGTTAGAATATGAGGAAGCTTTATATTTAAGCATTCTTGATAATAATCTTTTGAATATTTAATTTTCTGAGACAAATTAGAAAAAAGGTCTTTCGATGTTGAGTTATTGGAAAGATAAATAATGTCACTCAAATTAATATAAGAAATATCTTCCTTAGAAAACCCATTAAGTTCTCCCCAACGAGTTAGAAGAGATAATGCGTAAGAAAGTAGTTTTGTAAATTCAAACTTAGCTTTCTCTCTTAATTTAATTGATTCGGAAATATAGTAAATCAATTCATTTGAAGAAATAGATTTATTACAATAATTATCTAAAAGTTTATTAATAGAATCAATTTCTGTATTATTAAACTCAAATTTTGTTGA
>CETI01246353.1_pt1 | contig 11499 bp, 22 predicted proteins | sample 361441 | NCBI WGS metagenome assembly CETI01 (sample SAMEA2622478, study PRJEB7988) | marine metagenome | biome: marine biome (ENVO:00000447); feature: deep chlorophyll maximum layer (ENVO:xxxxxxxx); material: "saline water (ENVO:00002010), including plankton (ENVO:xxxxxxxx)" | depth 90 m | reverse complement strand
TTGGATCGTAATGGTCTAGGTTTTAAGGGCATCTCTGATGTTTTAGAAACTGTTGTTCGGGCTCACTATCCAAACTTACAAGAAACCTTGGATGAAGAGGGGGCTGCCAGACAACAAGAGCATTTAAATAACTGGGCTGCTCTTAGGAAAAAGGAAGAAACAAAGAAAGTTAAAAACACTATTTTAGAGACAGCTAAATTACTCAAATAAAATTTGTGCCTCCTAGTTGAGAAATTTTCCTCTATCTTGCGTTATATATATTTAGAGATTCTTATGGTTTTTATTTATATATATGCTAGGAGGAAAAATGAAAAAAGAAAAAAGTTATTATACAATATACCTAATGCCTAATGGTAGGTATTGCTATGAACTAAGTGTGGAAGGCGGAAAGCCTTTTACTGTTTCGGGCGAAGATGCTGCGGGTGTTCGCGGTTTTAAATCTTATTTCGCTGCTGAGCATGATGCAAAGTGCACCGGAGCAATAAGTAGGAATGCGTTAAACAAATCAATTACGAGGAATTAAAAATGGAACTTATAGATCATATAATATTTTTGTCGTTAGTAGCTATCTTCTGGGGAGGTATAATCGTGTGGGGCTGGATGCTTTCTAAGTTATGAGTGGCCCTAAAGAGAATACGTATGTTTTTTCGGTACCCGCTACGTATACCTATGAGGTAGATGCGGATACTGAGGACGAAGCTAGAAATATACTAGAAGAAGCCGGTGGCTTAGATCTCCTAGGGGAGCTTTGTGATTTATCTCGCAAGGACTATAGAAACGCAGTACTTGAGGAGAGCTTTCCAAATGACGGAAAATAAAATAATTCGAGCCTTGTTTTTTTACATTTATAATCTTAGATATAGAAGGAACGAAGGTTGGACGGATGAGGATCCGACTAACCAACACTTTATACGAATGATTAATAAATACTGGAGGGCCCGACATGGTTAAGATAGAATATACATCAACAGGAGGTATGGAAGAATACTTCAATGAAATGATGTTAGTGCTTGAAGCGCTAGAAGAAGTACAAGAAGGTTGGTCGGAGAGTCTTCTTACGGATGAATCGGCGGTAGCAGATTTTCTTATGGATAAAAAAGAGTTAAAAGTTTTTTTTGATTCTTTAGGTATTAAAGGAAAAGAATCTGATACTATTCTTTCATTATGTAAGAAGCTTAGAACCGCTAATAAAAAGAAATAGTTTATGAAATGAGGAGGCCTAAGTGGCAGGTGTTGATGGTAATGAGTATTCCTTTATAATAGAGGAGCATATCATAAGAGTGAAAATATGTGTTGTAGTAGCTGACTCGAAAGAGGAAGCAGAGAAAAAAGCCAAAGACGGAGAAGCCGTTTTTGAGTATATAGATCCTACGGGACCAGGCTCCATGCTCATGGAGCGAGAGGTCATAGACCAGCAGGATTACAGATAATGTCCCAACCACCGGAAACTGATTATAAGAATTTCGATCATGAAATTCCTTGTTATGTTTTCGGGTATTATAATGGAGAGGAGGATTTAATGGGAACAGAAGAAGAGCGAAAGAATGAAATTAGGGAGCAACTTGCTCAGCGAATCGCAGATAGCTATGGTACAGATCCTTGGCGCGATGCAGAGCCTGCTGTGACTATTCCGCCGATACATCGACCAGCAAAAAATACAGCTAACGAATCATTTACGGAGCGTATGCGTGATAAAAGATTAGTTAGAGCTGGTTTTTCTGAGTATGACAAAATTATAAACCAACCAGTGCTTATGCAGTTTGGTAATGGCGATTATGTTTACGAGTGTCGTATTACGGAAGTTTCGGCCCGAGGTAGGGCTGTTTATGTAGCGCCTATGTCTGATAGCGTAGGTAAGACCATCAGCGCAAAAATGGAAGGTTGGTGGTTGCTCAACAAAGTTAAGTTTATAGATAAAGTTTCGCTGGAGAATCCTAAGAAAGTTGATGAGAAAGACATGACTAGGACTATCCTATAACAACTTTAAAAACCAATCTAAGTAAACCCGGCTATACCTAGTGTATAGTCGGGTTATTTTTAGGTATGACTAACATAGAAAATATACTAATAGAAATACAAGAAATTAATCCGGAGGCTGTTTTGCTTGATGGATTAGAAAAAGCCATTATTGGCATAACTAGAAACGGAGTAGTCGTGTACAGCATAGATCGTATCGTTGACATCCTAATGACCAGAGATGGTATGGATGCTGATGGTGCTATTGAGTTTTTTGACTACAATATAGGATGTCTGGGTCTCGGTGAGTTTACCCCGATATTCGTGGAGGAAATTAAAATATGAAATTATTTAGAGAGTTAGATAGTGAAGAAGAGATTGCTGAGTTTAAAAAGTGGGCGAGAGACAATTATAAACCGTTCTCTCCTATTAAAGGAATTTGGCATCCTGAGGTTCAAAAAGAATGTGCTGAGATAAACAAGGAGTCTGAAATTTTCAAAGAATCTGATAAGGATGAGTCGCTGGGTTGAGTGGGAAGGGTGGGTGCTTCATTTAGACAACTTGAGTTGTATTTCAAAAATTTTGCACTTCACAGAAAAACCTTTCGCGGAGGAACGAAGAACAAGATGGTGTGTACAGGTATACTCTGGTGGTAAGTGTGTTGTGTCTGAAAATTTTGATAACCTAGTGAAAGCCGAAGAAGCTCGTCAAAAACTTATAGATCATGTAATAAAATTTAATTATGAAACAGGATCCTGATAAAAAAGTAGATAAGAAAGAAGCTAGTGTACGTCTTTCTTTTGATGCGCTGTCTGCTGCGTATAACAAGAGTTATGATAGTCAAAAACCTACGCTGATTAAGGAAATAGACAGCATACTGGATAAGTATTTAAGTATTACGGAAATGAAGGATACTACTATACTTATAGAAACAAAAGTAGAACCTGAGGATGACGAAGATAATTCTTGAAACTTATTAATGCGTGATTTAGTTTGGGCCCGTAGCTCAGCGGTTAGAGCAGTGGACTCATAATCCATTGGTCGCTGGTTCAAATCCAGCCGGGCCCACCATTAATGCATATTATAATTAAAATGAAAGAAAAACAATTACTCTTCGAGGTTAAGAAAAAACAAGATAAAATAAATGATCTTCTAGTTTTGATAGATACGTTACAGACTAATCTAAGATCTGCTGTTTCTTGTTTGGACGAAAAGTCTAAAAATCAAATTACCGGAGTGCGGAGCTACCAGTGGTGTATAAACTGGAGAGATGATAGTGAAGGCAGTGGTTATAGTACCATAGAAGGAGCTATACGACAGAGTACGGACAATCCTGAAAAAAAGACTTAAAGTCTTTTTTTACGTATTGACAGATTATTAAATTATTTAAAATATTCCCTGTCATGCTTCCGGTAAATAAGTTTAGAAAGCTCTTCATGTATATACTCATGGATTACTGTGAGGATACATGTACTACGCAGGACGAACTCTATAACATTATTATGCTCGAGCCTAATATTGAAAAGCTTATTAATATGTTTGCGGAAGAGGGGTTTATGGAATGGTACCCTGCTGATTCGTTTCCTTGTGCGAATAACGTAGAGTCTGATTATGACAATAGCTATTTTGATCCCGAAGATGTAAACTCTCTACCCTGCTACGAGCAGTACTGGAAAAGTCTTTGTGATAATCATGCAATTGATTTTGATCTTTTTCTTGCGACTCTATGAAGTTTCTCATTCTTGGGAATGATCCTTCTTTAGGACTCGTTAACTGGAATTTAGTACGCGACAGTTCTCTTTTTGTTGTTGGTATAAATAGGAGCTACATGCTCTACCCGGATCACGATATGTTATTTATTCAAGATCCACTACCAATTCTAGAACTTCTTGACTCTGGTTATTGTCCCGAAGAACTCATGTCTATGAACATACATACTACAGCGTATTTTAAAAAACGTATGTTGACTGAGAAAAATAAATCAAAAATGAGCAAAGAAGATTATACTGCTTTAGTTGATTTGTTAAGGGATGGGGTTGTTAAAATTGTTCCATCCTCGTTTACAATAAAGTCTCATTCTCCGTTCTCTATACCAAATGCTATATCCTACTGCTTTGATTTTTTTAAAGAAAGAATAACCGAGGCTGGTAAAGTTACTTTTTATTTGTGTGGTTGTGGTTTAAAACATAGACAAGACAATAATCATTTTTGGCAAAACTCGGAGGATGTGCGATTTCCACAAAGCTCTCCTGGTGGTAGTTCTGTTCGTCAGTTGAACAGGCAGTTGCTAGTTATGAATAATTTAAGGTCAATTTATCTTGCACACGATGTCAATGTCGTATCATGTAATGTGGATTCGCGGCTCAATAATATTTTTCCTTATGAGCCATTACGCGATGTTTTACTAAAAAATAAGAAAATAAACCATGACTAACGACAATAGCTATAAAACTAAGTTGCTACAGGCCCTTTACCACAAAAAGATATCAAAAAGAAATGCAGCCCTTGCGGAGATTTCTTTTATACTGGAAAATCCTGTGGAAGAGCCTTTGGAAAAATTAGAGAAGCAGATTGATACGCTTACGTTTTGCGATCTTAGTATAGGCCAGATAGAAATGATGTATGGGCCCGGAGATGAGGCCGATAATGAACAACCTAAGGATTAAGCATTTTATGCATAACGCTGTCTACGCATATTTTATCATTAGTTTTCATCTTTTTAACTAGGTATGCTTTGTCTGCTTCCGTATTATGCGACTTTTGCCTCGCTAGCATTTCTTTCTTTTGGTTCACACCCCTATTATAGAAGGATGCCCAATGCTGGTTGCTTTTATAAAAATCGCATCCTGTTATAAAAATTTGTTTAACATTATTTCCTATTATGTTTAGATCGCTTATTATATACGGTAGGAGGGTAGGTTCATAGTGGCTTATTCGATCCTTAAATCCCTTTGTCCAGATAGCGCGATCTTCACGCCATAAGTTCGATGTGGTGACTATGTTAAGTTGTTGTTTATACTTAGGTGCTATTTTAGAAAAAACTGTTTCTAGTATTTTTTTTGAAGACTCTCTTTTTACTACTATTAGCTTAATCTTCGTTGTATGAATTATTTTTTGAATAATTCCTCTTCTGTGTTCTTTGATTTTATTTTTTAGAATATTTCTACGTATCCATGCATTATTTAGATAGAGAACATCACAACGAGAACCGTAGTCATCCCAATAGTCAGGAGGAATTACAAAACCATCGTTCGTCCTCACCACTATGTCAAAGTTATTTATCTCATCGCCATACCCAGACCCTTTTAGGTAATCACTGGGACCCACAAATATGATATTTTTATCCAAACATAATCTAGTTAGCTCTTTTTTAATATGAATCATTTCCCTAAAATTATAGGTGTAGCAGGTGTAGCACGCGCCGGCAAGGATACTTTTTTTAAATATATTTCTGAATGCGTGGATGTTTCCATTAGTAGGATAGCTTTTGCCGACGAGTTAAAAAAAGATCTAAATAATTTTATGAAGGCCAAAGCTGGCATAAGTCCTTTTACTAACGTAACCGAGGAAAAGAACATAATACGTCCAATGCTTGTTGCTTATGGTTGTATGATGCGGGATATTTCCAATGGTCGTTATTGGGTATCTAAAATCGACACGTTAATAAAACAGAGCTATGATCCTTATTTTTGTATAACAGATGTTCGATTTCCTAATGAAGTAGATTATATCCAAAAAAATTCTGGTATTGTTGTTCACCTATCTCGTTTGGATGAAAATGGAAAGACGATACCTCCAGCAAACGAAGAAGAAGAAGCTCAAGATCCCATTATTAAGGAAAAGGCGGATTACTGTATTTCCTGGAATACTTTTGACTCTGATGATGAAAAGTATAAATCTTTCGTGCGCGGGTTTTTGGCCACAGCTAATTTACCCGTAAAATCCAGTCTTGATAGTTTAGCATAAATGGCGTATGTTTAAACTTATACATTATGAGAATTTCTGAGGTTTCTACTATTCTTGCGGAATATTTAGGTCTTCCGATTGATTTAATTTTTGAACAAAATACGGAAAAATTGACAGACATGTGTATAGACGAGCTTTCAAGAATCGTCACACTCCCCGGTGGTTTTGAATTCTCTTCTTCTTTCCGACCTCCCAATAAAGGCGAGTTATTTTTAGATCTCAAAGCTCTAGTTTCAGAGAATAGGCTTTTAGTTTATAAGGCTCTGGAATCTGAGTTAAAAAATAAAGCTATAATTATGCGTTCTTCTAAGAACTCAGATAGTTTGGAAAAAGTAAGTTTTTGTTTAGACTTTTGTGTGGATAATGCGAATATAGCATATATGGGAACTTCCGCTGTTACCTTGCTTACTCCGTATGTAGATAGCCGAGGTTATGTAGCAGTTTTGGACCACAGGCATAGATTAATGCTAGTTCATGTGGACGAGCTAAGTAATACCTTAGACGTACAAGAGTCGCCTCAGTATGTAACAGACTCTCTTTTAGGTATTACGGAAGAAGATCGTAAGTTCGTAGATAACCTACTTAGGGACGTAAGAGAAGATATGTCTGAATGAAATAACACCGTCTTTGGTGTTATATATGAATAGAGATAGTGTATCCTCTATTGAGGATTTTTTTTATTCATTCTTCAAAAGACATGTTACAATTAAAATATACTTTAAGTAGTTTAAACAACTTATTATTAGTTCCATCGGGTTACAGGATCCTCAGCGTTTCCTCCCGGGATTTACCAAATAAAACACAACAAGCTTACGTTAAAATAGGGATACCCCGTGATGCTGCTGATTGGGCAGGCAACTACCAAAGCTACTCAAGAAATCAGTATGGCGGTCAACCGCGCGGTGATTTTCAGGTTTTACGCATAGCATTGGTTCCTGAGACGGATACCATGGACTATGTGAGTTACTTAGATTGTTCTGATTTAGAAATAGTACAAGCTATAGGCGTAGTTGAGATACGAGAAAAAAGTTATAGTGCCTATGCTATCATAGAGCAAACTCCTGAAGCAAATAACGCCATCCTTGCTGGAAACAATACTGTATCCACGAGTTCTGTCGTTAACGAAGCTAATCTGACGAGAAACATATTATAATGATAATACAAACAAAACCTTTGTCTGGGGTTTCAGCACAGACATTAATAAATAGTTCTTTTAGCTTAAATAATGCTAATCGTTATTTTAAGTTCGCAGAAGAAGATTCTTATTTGCGGATGTATGGGCGGCATACAGATCATCTAAGTAGCAATGCTCCTGCTCAAGGTAAAGACAATCATGATTTTTATATGCGCTACGACAGTATGGGCTTACTTCGAAAAGTTCTGAAGTCTTCTATTGATGTTGATTTTCAAAACCTACTGAACTCTTACCTAGTTAGCCAAGTAGCTTATACTGCTAGGCGTTACCAAGGTCACGAGTTCGGAAATGGGAGACAAGGACTTCGCGAAGGTTTAGTTATCAATGAAGCAGACAACTATTATGACAGCGGGCCCGTGAATGTAAGTTTTGAGACCTTTGTAGATAATTTTATAGGTTACTACAATACCTCCGAAAACCAATATATGCTGGGAACTTTCGCTAACTACGAAGCTAGTGATATTGATATTCATAGACCGCCGTTTTCTTTTGGTGCTTATAAAGGAGCTGATTCAAAAAAATCAAAAGGAAAAGCGTACCAGGCAATAGCAAATTGCTACGCAAGGTTTAATGAGTTTTTTGATAGTTTGCTTCCTACGACCACTACAAGGCAGCCCCACCGGTCAAATGACACTAAATTTAAAGTACGTCTTTTGGCTCTAAGCGGTACTAGCAACTCCACTTCATACAGAACCGGAGGATCAACACAGGCTATTCAGCAATATCGACCTATTCGTGATAAAGACGGTCTTTATGCCATAATAAGTGTGCCTAGGGACAGGAATCTTGCTGAGGCGCGTCATGAGCGAGGAGCTTTAGGTCGTGATACGACATCTTGGTCTTTTGATCCTGTGTACTCAAACTTGTTCAATGCTTACGCTGACGCTCCTAAACTAGGGGATGCGTTTTTAGAGTTAAGTAGTTGTGTGGTTATCAGGTTAAATGATTTCTTTAACAAAGGTGCCTATCGGTACGCTTCTGACTATCCCAGCGTGTTATCGCAAATAGGAGATAGCGGGGGCTGGGGAGGTGGTGCTTTTCACAGCACGACTGCGCAAACTCGATTCTATGATTATGGAGGAGCTTCAATTCCAGACTATCAAACGTTTGGTCCCATATCTCACTTAATTATGCCTGAGTCTGTTTATTCCGATGCTGAAAAAGCTTCCTCCGGAAGTAGATATGGCTGCTTGCCTATTGACCATTTTACATCAGATGGTAAGCAGGAGTTTCTTAATTTGGAATCACGTGATGTCCCAGAAGGTTGGCCGGAATGCCATAGTAGATTCACACATCCGTCAGCCTATACTGCAAAAGCAAGAGCGCCGCATTGGTCAAGGCCAACCTCTAGCAATGATGAAGAACTTCAGGCTCAAACTGATTTAGCATACGTAATTCCCGGTAGCAGTCTTATCAGCGAATCTTGTCGTAATTTCTATTGCTGGGTTACTAATTCTGAAATTCGTAACTATAAAGAGTTTGCTTCTAATTTTGGCGACTCTTGGGTTAAAAAGGCGCATGAGATAATGTTAGATCCACGCACTGCTGCTGTGAAGGCACACCATGAAGGTGACTACTTTTTTGGCAGCGGTTCTTTGCATGGCGAGCCTGTGTTAGATCGTAGTATGCTAGGACTTATTCACTCCAAGCATAATAAACAGACAAAGAATAAAGATTTGTTTTGTTTCTACAGTCCATATTCTCTTAATTCCGAAAAGCTGCATCTAAAAAATTCTCAATCTCTTTTAGAGAGTTTTAAAATCAGTCGTGATGCGTCTAAACGAGGTAAGGGTTTTATATATGTAGATCAAGATAATATCGCGCATTGTCCTTTGTCTGGGGAGGCATTGAAAGTTCGGACTTACTTGCGTAAGAGTCCTGTTAACAGTGCTAGGCCGGGTTATAGGGAGACAATACCTGCTGGTGTTTTAGTGTCTTAATACCCTAGTTTCTAAGAGTACATTATAGGTCCGATCCCTATTTTATACTCTTTTTTCGAGATTAGCTTGACCAGTATAGAAGCGGCTTTTATGGTATTGAGCATGTCTGACAAAACTAAGGGATTTTGGAATAGCTATCACGATAACCAACCACCCCAGAGAGGACAAGAGGAAGCTCCAAACTTCCGAGAAACAGAGGATCACCTAGATTCTTGTCGTAATTGTACAAACTTTGATTATGACGGCTGGTGTACCCTATATGGGTTTTATTCACATGGATCATCCGCCGGAGGTAATCCTTATTCTGCTTTGCATACATGCGACAGCAGAACCACATCTAAATAACAACAAATGAGTAAGAAAATTACCTACAATGTAGGAAATAAAGTATTTGCGTTAGATGCGCAAAAAGCAGAAGCAGTTCAAAACGCTAAGCGAGTTATAAACGGACAGGATGTAGAAACATTTAATCTACTCCCTTTGAAGTATAAGTGGGCCTATGATTTGTATAAACAAATGGCTGCTAATCACTGGGAGCCTGAAGATATCCCTATGCAGCGCGATGCTGAGCAGTGGCGCTCTACAGATGGGTTCATTACGGACACAGATCGTTGGATAATTAAAATGGGTCTTGGTTTCTTCTCAGCAGCCGAGGGTATGATAGGCGACAATATAATGCATGGTGTACGCAGGGCTGTTACTAGTCCAGAGCTTAAACTTGTACTTGGTCGTCACGCACACGAGGAAAATATTCATGCGGACAGTCTTTTGTATATGATATCCTCTCTTGGTGTCGACCCTTATGAGTGTCAGGCTATGTTCGAGGATATTCCTTCGATTGCTGCTAAAGTTTCCTGGTTTCGCGGGATCACAAAAGACTTACGCGAGCGTATGGGATCTGATACGATTATAGATCTTACCTCTACGCGAGATAAGCAAATTTTTGCTAAGAATCTTTTCGTGTATGGTCAGGCTTTTGAGGGTATGCAGTTTTATTCCTTGTTTGGTATGATCCTCAGCCTAAAGAGACAAAACAAATTCCCCGGAATAGGGCAGATGTTTACTTATACGTTGCGTGATGAGTCTAATCACATTGAGCTACTTCGTAAGCTTTTTAATGAATTAGTTTCTGAGAATCCTGACATAATGACCGAGCAGTTTAAAAACTCGCTTGTGCCTATTATGGAAGAAGCTGTTGCGTTAGAGGATCGTTTTATAGATGACTGTCTTCCCGTATCCGCCATAGGTTTGGTGGCTGACGATTATAAAGAGTATATACGTTACTGTGCTGATAGACGCCTTGAAGGTATTGGATTGTCGCCCAAGTTTGGTGCGAAAAACAAACTTGAGTGGTTGTCAGAGGCCATTGATTTGAAAAAAGAAGTTAATTTCTTCGAGTCGCGAGTCGTTGAATATCAGAAGTCTAGCGTGCTTTCTGGTTACGATGACGACGACTTATAAATCATTTAACTTTGACGTTTTTCCAATTTTAGTAGTTCTTAGGGGTTCACTTATTATACGAACCTCAGATACAAATACTAAAATATGGAAGAAGATACTGTAAGTCTTATACGCCGTAACGGCACAATCGTACCCTGGAACGAAGAAAAGATAGTAGGCGCTGTTGAAAAGGCGTTTGATGAATTAGAAGTAGATCGTAGTGACGGTCCGGAATTTGCGGTAGCTAGGTTAGTTACCGAAGACGTACTAAAAACCGGAAACAAACTTGTTCACGTAGAAGATGTACAGGATCTTGTACAACAAGAGCTGATGCGTCATGGTCACTATACGGTGGCAGAAGCGTATATACTCTATAGAGCAAAGAAGAACGAAGAACGTTTGCAAAAGAGAGAAGACATCCCTCTTCCGACTGTTTATCCGATTCTAGTTAATACGGATTCTGGACAGCGAGAGTGGAATGGCGAGGATCTACGGATGCGTATAGATTACGCAGCTATAGGTCTTAATCTTATCTATTCGACAAAGGAAATAGAGGGACGTCTTCTTGCTTCTATGTTTAACGGTATTGCTGAGAAAGATTTGCAAAAAACTATTCTCCTCAATGCTCGTACTCTCATAGAGCGTGATGCAGATTTTGCTAAGTTCGCTAGCCGCTTGTTCATGACATATGTATATGAAGAAGTTCTTGGCTGGGATATTCAGCGTGATGGAATAGAAAAGCTTAAAAAATTCCACCGTGAAAAGTTCGAAGAGTATTTGGTGCGGGCTGTGGCTATAAAACGGCTTGATCCTTCCATGTTAGAAAAGCACAACATTAAAAAACTTGCTGCTGCTCTAGATCCGCATGCGGACATGGAGTTTGATTATCAGGGAATGCAGACGTTGTATGACCGATACCTTATTGTAGATAAAACTACAAAAACGCATAGGCGACTAGAAGTACCTCAGTTTTTCTGGATGCGTGTAGCCATGGGGATACAT
>CETI01049289.1_pt1 | contig 11524 bp, 6 predicted proteins | sample 361441 | NCBI WGS metagenome assembly CETI01 (sample SAMEA2622478, study PRJEB7988) | marine metagenome | biome: marine biome (ENVO:00000447); feature: deep chlorophyll maximum layer (ENVO:xxxxxxxx); material: "saline water (ENVO:00002010), including plankton (ENVO:xxxxxxxx)" | depth 90 m | reverse complement strand
TCATCATCATCATCATCATCATCATCATCATCATCATCATCATTCATGATAATTTTTGCTATATCCATTGATTCTTTCATTTCTTTATCATCCATTGTTATCATTAGACGATATATTAACCCTGTTACAATCGAATCAGGAGACATATCTTCTTCATCAGAATGTTCCGAAATGATATTTGATATTTTTAGAGCAGAATCCATTTGAGCAATAAAGACTTGCATTAATGAAATGAATAATTTATCTTCTTCCATTTCATTTAATATAGAAAATATTCTTATGATTTAAATTATATTATAATATATTATAATGGGTGAAGAATTATTCCATACATTGTTACGAAATATATGCCATTTCATTGTCTTAACACTTATGTGTCTAACCTATATTAGTTCATTTCCAAAATCATCTTTCCGAAATATTATTTTATCAGTAAGTTTGATTTTCTTAGCTATTTCATACATTCTAAATTCTAGGATAGCAAGGATAAAGGATAAGGTTGATCCTTCCCTTCAAAAAATACCAAAACTAATACTTGTAATTCAAGTTATATTTTCATTCTATTTATTGAATCTATTAATATTTAAGAAAATGAAGTAATATTTTGATTAAAATGAAAAATATAACAGAATATTCATCAAGTTCATGGGATAGTGGCAGTATTGATTGTGAAGATCTAACAAATAATAATCTTTATATTCTTTTTGTTGGTTATGTACTCCCTTTGTTATCACCACGGGTTAGGGACTATGGGAGAGAACTACTAAGTCATCTTAAGAATGCAGGAAAAGTTGCTGGAGATATTGTTTCAGTTACAGAATATGGTTTTGAAAAAATTCAAGATCTATCAAATAACGGAGAAATGGTTCAATTTATTCAAAAAGTATGTGATAAAAAAAAGATAGACGTCACAATGGCTGAGATTAAAGAATTATCATGGAGATTTAGTGGTGATACGGAAAACGGGAAAAGGGAATCAATACAACAAACATGGAAAAGTTTACTAAATAACTTAAATGCAATGAGATCAAGGCCCTAGAAAACATCTTTGGATTATCTCATTGGGATTCTTAAACATAAAATCTTCTTCTTTCTCTAATTTATTTGAACAATCCTTACATAAAAGTATGTATAGTTGTTCCAATGCTTGAATATCTCCTAATGCTCGATGTTCTTTTTCATTCGTGATATTATATTTTGAACATAGTCGTGATTGACTTACTCTTTCTTTATCGGTCATGAATAATTTTGCTAAAAGGACTGTATCAATATACTGAATACGATTCATTAAATTATTTTTGAACCGTGTGAACTTTGTTTTATTACAATATTCTTCATATAACTTTCTAAAAATTATAAAATCAAAAACCGTACCATTGTGTGATACTAAATAAATTGGATCATCCTTATTACAAATTGTTTCAATATATTGAAACATGTTATAAACAGCATTTTCTTTTGTAATTGAATCCTCGTAAATCATTTGATCAGTTATATGTGTTAAATTGGTAATATGTGGTGGAACATACGTTACAAGCCCTTTAGGGAGCCTCCTAGGTTTAACTAATGTTTGATAATAATCATCTGAACCATATTTTTTTATTGCTATTTCAATCACATCATTTAAATATGGATTTAACCCTGTTGTTTCAAAATCAAGGAATAGTATATTGTTCATGTATTTCTGTTAAGGAAAAGAAATAAGAAATTCAAATTTTTATAATTATTTTATTTTTTATAAATACTATTATAAATGGAATTACCTGGCAATTTCTTTAAAATACTAACACTTGTTCTTCTTGGAACAACTTATTTATCTGCATTCAAAGGTGGAAAACCAACCTGTAATCGCTTTATCATTAATTATTTCCTGTATTTATTGACGAGTTTCTCAATCTACTTTACAGCAATGAAAGTATACGATGAACAAAATATAGAGTTAGAAAAAAAAGTAGTTATGGCATTATCCTTAGCTCTATTTATTTTGATAATTGGATTAGTATTTACTAAGAATCAAATTCTACAACACCTTATATTTTTAGCAATCCTGTTAATTATGGCATACATTAAAAGATTTTATCTTCAGAAACTTGATAAGGATGTTATTGAAGATACACTGAAAAAGATGATGATTATTATTGTAATTTCGATGCTTATTGCATTAAAGTTTCCTCAATATATGAATGATTCATTCATTACGATTCTATTTTTTGGTTTACTATTCGTTATCCTTTTCAGGATACTTGATGTTGTTTTCTTTGATAAAAAATATAATGATATGATAAGTACCATCTCTGTATTCATATTTTCGTGTCTTATTATGTATGATACAAATCGAGTTGTTGAAGCTTCAAAAGCATGTAGAGTTAAAGGTGTAATACCGAATTACTTAGATCATGTCTTAGATATGTTTTTAAACCTAATTAACTTATTTAGTAATCTTTCGGATGTCTTAGATGAGTGATTCAACATTACCATCATTATCTTCTGTTTTAACTTTGTTAACATTTTCAACATTTTCAATCTTTTCCGTTGTTTTATCAATAATTGGAATAATCTCTTCTTCTCTAATCACTTCATTTTTACTATCTTCTAATCGTTGAATATCTTCTAACCGATTATTTTTTAATCCATTATATTTTTCTTGAACGTAATCATTATCTAGGACGTTGAAAGATACAAATTCGGACATGTATGCACTCATCATCTTGTCATTCTTTACGGATTGATAAGCAACGATTAACGAATTATATAATTTCATTAGGACTAAGAGGACAAAACTAACAAAACATGATAGAGTTGAATTATTATAATAACTATCATTCATCATTTTAACGGTTAAAAGTATATTGATAAAATAAACAAATGAATTGACACATAGTGTATGATAATAATATTTATTTAACTTATCCATTTTTTTATCTAAATCTTTTTCTTGAACAATTATTTTTTTGAGTGAATTATCTGGATAGTCATTATCAATATCTAGATATTTTACACACCATTCTTCACGATATAATTCGATTAAATAACAACATACGAATAAAAATGCTGAAAAACTATTCCAATAAAAAGTTGTTCTATGATATACTTCATTATTGTTGTAATTATCATTCAATGAACACATTTCATCTCCACAATTTTGTGGGATAAATAAAGATAACATTGTCCCGGTCATTATCTTGTATACTTGTAATAAAAATATCCCACCAACCTTTATTCTTTGTTTTATATCCTCATCAATCATTTATTATATTGAATATTTTTTTAACGCACCGCTGGCGCAGGTGCAGCAAGGGCGGTCGGTTGTGGAGGTACCAACCTGGGGGGTAATGAAGGCTGATTACTCCCTCCTCCACTACTCATTAAGTAAATAAATAAGGCTAGTATTGCGAAGATAACAACAAAACCTATTGCGTAAGCTATAAATCCTCCATCACTCGATGAATCACATTTTCCATGATTCTTCTTACAATCGACCGCCTCCAAGGAACAGCCCTTACCAGTACCATTTGCGTCAACCAAGATTGTAGATATCCTTTCTTCTTTTTTTTCACATTTTTCAGTACATTCAGACCATACAACTATACAATCTTGATTACAACCTGTACTCTCAATAGGACAAATAGCATGTGCGTATAATTCTTGTCCAAGGCCATTAATGGTGTCAGGTCCACTTGGGCGGATGTTTGAGCCGTTCGAGAGATCAAACCACTGATCATTTGGGGCAAGAGAACAAGATCCCGCGTCGATGTTGCAGCCGTATTTTTTAATGATTTCAATAACCATAGTTTCATTTGAAGCTTGGAGGCGTACTAAATCTCCGTCCGCAACAGATGTATAACCATCAGCAAGAAATATATCCCCATTAGAGTCAGAATAGGCTATTTTTACTAAACTACCATCAATCGGGAGGTTTACCTCTTTAATTATATTTCCATCTATATCACTAGCAGCTGCCGTACCCGTCGATATTTCTTCTTCAACAACGGTTATTTCAGATAGTTGCGCTGTTTGTTGAGTTTCACCAATCATAAGATCTAATCCAGTTGGATTATCGGTTAGTTTTTGTGACTCAACAATTGCTTCCTCATTTGTCATATTATTAACTTCGATGGAAAAATCAACAATCACACTTCCTTCAGATATTCCATTGATTACAACAACTAGATCAGGAATTCCAAGGTTATCCCTTATTGCTTGAATAAATCTTTCTTCGAAATTTGCTCGTTCCGTACTTCCTTCAGCGATATCAGTAATATTCGCTTCACTGTATGTTGCTGTTGAATTAATTTTTTGAATATTCGTAACACTCGTACCAGTACCAGTGGAAGAAGTAGTATCAGTGATACAACAAGTTTCTAAATCACTCGTTCCACATGTGAGAGAACTACAATTAACATTTTCATCAATAATTTTACCACTTGGACAACTTTCTGTGAGGGTACCACATGTTGCGTTTTGTATACAACAAAGGTCTACATCATCCGTCTCACTACACTCTATTCCGGAACAGTAATTAGTATCATTTAATGATTTTCCAGTTGGGCAATCATCTGTATAAGTACTACACAATGCTTTTGTAAGTGTACAACATAGATCTTCATCAGTAAGAGCACACACCCCTTCACAATATATTGTAGGGTCAATTAATTTGGATGGATCTTCGCATATGACGGTTTCATTACAAGCATGGTTACAATTTGTTTCTGAATTCGTCCCCGCATTATGTCCTCCTTCAAGGTTTTGAGAACCATCCGGACAATCAACACATTCATTCGCTAGGACCCTTTCTCCTACTCCACATATTATATCATCACATTCTGTATCAGCTCCGGATGCGTCATGTCCACCAGTTGAATTATTTTTCCCACAGGATTCGTTCCCACCTTCGCAGCAAGATACACAAGCATGATCTTGAACTCTTTCATCGATCCCGCAGATGATTGGGTTACAAGTGGTATCCTGTCCATTGGCATTATCTCCAGCCGGATTAATTGTACCAGGTTCACATGGGGTACATACATTATCCGCTAACGTGCAGTTTTCGATACACAGGCTGGTAGTAACCTTCGTGTTTTCTTCACATATAATATCTGTACAATTAGACATCGTATTGTCATCCAATGAACGGTCTTCACCACCAGGACTTGTTTTTCCAGCCGGGCATTCTAGACAATGATGTTGAGACAAATAAGTGCCTACTGGACAGTTATCTGTATCACATGTAGTATCACCTCCGTTAGCTAGATCCCCTAATATTTCGCCTTCGTCGGCGGACGCTGCCCGGACGTTTTTTACTTTTCCATCTGGACAAGGTACACATTCATTATTTAGAACTTTTTCATCTGCTCCACAACGATATGGTCTACATTCTGTGCCATATGTTACTGAAGAACCACCACTAGTCGCGGTAATTTCTGTTGAACATGAACCGTTTTCGTCAAGTTCCGGGCAAAATCTATACCCGTCATTACAACTTACACAATGTTGAGTCCCCGTATCTGGGCACGCAGTTGATCCATTAATTTCTAAAGCACCTGTAGCGTGCACCCCATCAAAACAAGTACAATCATTGGGTACACATTCTTTTGTTGTTCTACCGCCCACACCCTCCGGCGTGTGATCACTTAAATGGTAGCCTGGCTTACAAATATGGCAATCTGTAATTCCATTGTCAAGACAAATAGTCTCCGTGTTTTTTTCAGCATCTGACAAGCCTGGCCAATTAGAAGGGATCGGTTGACCTTTTGCAACTCCAAAATAACGACCACTTGATGGATCTTCACATCGACAAACATTCTGTATACATTCATTACCAACTAGATGATAACCTGGATCACATTCTCTACATTGAGGATTATCTGAATCATTATGATTTAAACATACTTGTTGATCTGTTTCATTTGTTATTACTCCAGTACCATTCTCACATAGACAATGGTTAATAACACAACGCCCAGCTACGGGACGATACCCTTCATTACAAGCGGATATGGTTGAAACACCAGCATCATTACAAGTAAAACTTGCGTTTGCGATGGGATTAGGGCAATCTCCACATGAAGTATGGTTTGATATAGCCCGTTGTCCAACTGGACAATTATCGCAATCTACTTCATTCGATGACCCAACTGCTGTTGAATATTTTCCAGGACCACATGAAATACATCTTGAAGCACGCTCCTCCTCCGAATATTTACCAGCAGCACAATCGATACAACTACCACCGGGGTTGGGTGACATGCTGTGCTTACCAGCAGCACATGTACTACATTCTGCTGAACCAGCGGGGGCATATTCACCACTCTCGCAACGGACACAATTTGTGGATCCAGCATTTGAGTATTGTCCAACCGAACAATCTAAGCATGTTGTTCTTTGAGAATTCGAATACTTACCATCCTCGCATTGAACACATCCGGTCTTTGTAGAATTACTTATATGTCCCGCTTCACATCGGGTACAACTTGTGGAGCCAGCATCTTGTGAAAAATATCCATCATCACAATCTACACATTCTGTCCTTTCTGCATTCGGAGACTTACCTGCCGGACAAGTAATACATTCTGTTGCCCCTGGACCTGCAACTTGACCATCTAGACAGGAACGGCATTTCGAAAAGTTATCAGCTAAATACCATCCATTATCGCAATCCTCAAGTTGAATTTTAACAGCTACAACGTCATCCTGAAAATTACTATTAAAATTACGACAATGCGGTGAGGGTGCTGGCGCCGTGAACCAACGATTATCCGAGTTCTTGAACTTGACTATTCCACATTTACCTTCTATTCTATAAGATTCGCGATTTTCTACTGCTCTTCTGGTGACATCGGCCGTGTTGTGGGTGCCCAGCAGCTGGTACCCCCCGCGCCCATCTTCCCTCCAGGTGTAATCCGCATTACTAAGGGGGCTATGGTTCTGAAGATTTATTCTATCGACATGGTTATGATTCCGACCTTCTCCAAATATCTTTATTCCATTTTCATCACCACTACACCCGTAATCATAAGATAACCTGACGAAGCATTCTCTTGTATACTCTTCACCAGGACCATTTGTCGGTTGTGATGGAAGATCTCCTGAAGTTGATGTTGAGGTGGAACTACTTTCTTCCTCTAAAGAGCTTGCCCCTGGAACGGGGGACGCCAAGTTTGTATTACCCGCCCCGGCTGAATCACTTATATGTGAAGCTTCTTCGACGGTTTGAACGTCGACCCCCGCACGACGGACCGTATTAGTTATGTCGGATGGGGGTTTTATATATGTAACTATTGTAGATGAATCAGTAGCAAAGTCGGGTCTTCCGTTGGCGAAAGGGTTGACAAGCTCGTGGGGCGCGTTTGAATTGTCGCCCTTCAGCCAACATTTGCCAAGCCGGTGGTTATTTTCATCTTCCTTCCAGGAGAAGCCACGACAGATCGGATTCGCATTACAAAGATTTTCACAGTTGTAGAGTGTTTTATCAGAGTATGCGCAGTGCTCTTCTCCCTCCTCCCGGCCGGGAAGCCCGCAGCCAACTTCTCCAGTAGTATTGTTGAGTGTGTAACCTGTATTGTCATAGATAAACCATGGCACGGCCTCGTAATTCATCCGTATACATAACTGTCTCTTATTTCTTGCGCCGTGTGCGTCACCCCCATGCGAATAGGAGCTTGTTCTCTCTTCTTTATTTTTATTAAAAAATAAACGCTTGAGTGGCGGATAGTACCAACACCCGGGTGGCTCATTCGGGGTATCTTGAATTATTAACGATTCGTTATTAACTTCTCCTTCCTGCCTGCCCAAGAAGTGCGCATCTTCACAATCACTTTGTGATTTAATTCTTTCATAGCCACTATGACATTTTACTGCCGCACTATTTGAATTATCATCAATATTTACATTATATAGAGGTAATGTTGATAACTTATAAGCCATTTAATATTAAAGTTTATTAATATAGTAAATATAAAAAATATAAAAAATATAAAAAATATAAATTATTTCTTTATCATATAGATTCCTCCACTAATTACTGCAATAATCAATAGTACCAAAATAATAACTATAACGGTTTTAGTTCCTTCACCTTCTTTTTTTTCAATTATACCCGTATTGGATCTAACTTCAATACCAAGGCTCCTGATTTTAATACCATTAAGTAATTTTTCATAATGTTCATCGGATATTGGATTATCTTTAGTTGAAATAATGTGTGCTTTAATCAAATGCTTAGTCCCTTCATTATTTAACTTACAATCGAGGATCAATTGTTCTTTAGGTATAACTAATTCTTTTAATATTTCTTCTTTAATTATACTACAATTATTTGTAATTTCAGTATTACTTGCTCCTTCAATAATGTTAGTAAAAGCTTCATACATATTGTTATTATCAATATTGTTATTATCAATATTTTTATTTGTAAAACGTTCTTCTATGTTTGTAGGGCTTACTATCTCATCTATATCAACCGTCGTTAAATCGGGTATATTACAACAATTTATCCTTGTAATATCATTAATATTACCATTCTCATCAAGTGTCAATGGAATATCTGAAGCTGTATCTTTCTTTGTACCAATTATGGTTATTTCTGGATTATTTACACCCTGGCCAGCAATAGTAATACTACAGACAACATCTTCCTTATCACAGTAATCCTTTCCTTCACAACAGGTATCCACATCTGCTTCTTTAACTCCAAGATCTATATCATTCCACCGTGTTCCTGAGAGATTAGAATAATTTCCTAGGATTATAGTTTGTTTATCAGTACACACTGCTTCTGAACCATCATCATTCCCAGTACATAATCCTTTAGCTTCACAGCATGTATTTATACTATCTGCATCACTTTCATCCTGGTACCTTCTTGGTATTTCATTTATTTTACACCTCCCAGTACATTCGCTCCTTACTACTATCTCACCACAACCCTCACTAAGACACGATTGAGCGGATAAATTATCAATACAATTACATGTCCACTCTCTTTCACTTGTTGGATTAGGGCAAATAACATTATTACTTGGGTTTACTTCATTTCGAAAACATGTTCCAGGGATTTCTTTACAACATACACTTTCACCCTCGCCATTATTATACTCAGTCTCATTTTTAGCTATATCATTTTCTTTTCCTTTATCTCCACAATTATAATCTTTACAAATAGGTATTAATTCACAACAATTACTAGAAGTACAACTTATTCCGCTAGTACCACCACATTTTATATCATTATTAATGCGGTGCGTGGTTAGATCACAATCATCAAATGTAGGGTTATTACCTCCGGCATTCCCTCCACAATAACCAGTTCTATCTATACAACATTTCTCATTGTCTGAATTATCACATGTTTTAGAATTACATAGCTCATCTGGTATCCATACACATGCCGCGGTCCCACATTTATTAGACACTTCACACTCTCCTTTATCCAATGATACTCCATCTGAACACGTACCTATTGTTTTCCCAGCTGGACAAGTTATCGTAGAACATTTGGCACGTGGAACACATGTAATAGATACAGCTACTTCATCACCATTATTTGCTGTATCTGGACATGTTATCTGCCCCATTCTTGCTTCATATATACTTTCATCACATCTAATGTCGCATGATTTATTATTATATGTATTAAGTACCTGTCCAATAAAACAACCTTCTCTAGGGTCCGACACTATACCACTATCAAATGATGCTATTGGGGCGCAGTCATTTACTTTCAAACAACATTTATCCTTATCTACACCTTCAAAATCACAAGATCTTCCTTCACATGTTATAGTATCTAAATTATTTCTAGGAACATATTCAACTGGACAACTTGGTGGGGAGCCAGTAATTGGATTATCATCAGCACATTTGGCTTTATTATCACAACATACTAGGGCCCTTTCGTTAGTATTTTCAGGTAGTCTAATTGTATTTGATATATTTTTAAGGACCATCGTATCACCACAATTGTAATCATCTGAACTATAATTACCAGAACACATTACCTTCTCTTGACAGCATACTTCAATTGGATCTCTTCCTTCAGAGACAATAGTTGTCCTGTCAGTTCCATCTTTCTGTTCATATTTCCCAGAGCATGCTCCGTAAAATAATTCACAAGTCCTTAATCCTACAACATTTGTATTATCCGGTATAATCGTTTCCCGTTCTGATACACGGGCGATGACTTCATCATCTACACCTATTGGAATTTCTAATGATGATATACGATTTTCTATTCTCGTTGCCTCTTCTATAGCATCATTTTCTGTCAGATTATTAATTCTAATTGTAGTATCAACAATTAAACTCCCACAATTGAATGATAATTGACAATTTTCAGCTTCGTAATCCGTCCCCAGAATTTCTGTGCAATATTTACGTGTAAATTCATCCCTCTCCGGACTTCCTTCGGGAATTGATGAACAATCAACATCATTAAATGTTACTACTGTATTATATTCATGATAAGTATATTCATTATATATATTTTTACAACACTTTTCCTTTATATCTGAATCTGAACCATCATGTGTTATAACCTGGTAATCAATCCTTGGAACATATATTTCAGAATTAGATTTATTATTATAACTAAAACAATCTACATTATTTGATGTATCAGCATTACCAATACATTGATTCGTTATTTCAATACAACATTCATTTTTATCAGATGGAATGTTTACTGGATCACAAGTAACTCCACTACAGTGATTACCTGATTTTGAGTCATCATATCTATATCCTTCTCCACAATCAATTGTATCATCACACGTCGCTTGAGCAACACAACATGCTTCCTTATCTGCGGCTACACCAGTTATATCACAAGTTCCTCCAACACAATAGTTATCTGATTTGTTAGAAATAAATCCATCACCGCAGTCAGTATCTGATATACTCTGAACATTTGTAGAATCCCCATTTATATTATTACATGTTGCTAATTGAATACAACATGTTCCTTCATCAGCGGCAGTACAATCGACTCCAGCACATGATACATCCGGACCATTATTTGTATATCCTTCTGGACAAGTATATTCATCACAAGTTGCAGCAACACAAGCTCCGTCACCAACGGCACAAGCTTTTTTAGATGTACTAGTTAGTACTGTGGTTCCATCTGTATCTAAACAATCAACCCCTTGACCACTCTTCTCAACGGAAATAATGTAGGTTGCATCACTACAATCTTCTACGCAAGTACTCCATTCACCAACACAGTCCACAGTGCATGGATCTGCATTACAGGCTTGATCTTCTGTATCTCCAGTCGCAGCTTCACACGCAGCACCACCATGCGCTGCTTCGGTAGTAACAGCATATGTTCTTGTTTGTGTTCCTCCACCACAGGTCTCACTACATGCCCCCCATTCTCCCCAAGCACCAACACAATTGACTGGACATGGACCTGTATTACAGGTTTGAGTTCCCGTAGCGCCATCTACATTACCACACGCAGCACCACCATGGGCTGCTGGGGTAGTAACAGCATATGTTCTTGTTTGTGTTCCTCCACCACAGGTCT
>CETI01034322.1_pt1 | contig 11549 bp, 13 predicted proteins | sample 361441 | NCBI WGS metagenome assembly CETI01 (sample SAMEA2622478, study PRJEB7988) | marine metagenome | biome: marine biome (ENVO:00000447); feature: deep chlorophyll maximum layer (ENVO:xxxxxxxx); material: "saline water (ENVO:00002010), including plankton (ENVO:xxxxxxxx)" | depth 90 m | reverse complement strand
GGAGTTTCAGCTGTTTTTGACGGAGTTGGAAAAAATACTTTTAAAGGATCTATAGCTTGCCTAAAACCTAGAGGAATGATGGTAAGTTTTGGTAATGCTTCTGGACCTTTAGATCCTATAAATGTCCCAAAAGATATACAGTCTAAAAGTCTTTTTTTTACCAGGCCAACAATAGGTCACTATTTTACTAATAGAAAAGAACTTCAAAAAGGTGCAAATGAAATTTTTGAAAAAATTAAATTTGGAAAAATAAAAATAAAAATATTTAAAGAATATAGTCTTGCTGATGCAAAAAAAGCTCATGAAGATTTAGAGGCAAGAAAATTACTTGGCCCTTCTATTTTACTTCCTTAATGAAAATTAAATTAGTTTCACCGTGTATAAGCATCTGCAAAACAGATCCGGTTACTGGCTTCTGTTATGGCTGTGCAAGAACAGAAGAAGAAAAAAAACTATGGAAAAATGAAAATACAACTAAAGAATGGAAAGAAAAAAATTTAAGTGAGATAGTAAATAGGATGATGGGTTGGCAATTAAGTACTTTTGAAGAATCATATAAACACAAGCTTAATAATGGAATTTCTTTATTTAAAAAAAAAGATTTAGAAAAAAAATAATATCACAGGTCTTTTCGCATTGAGTCCATATCACTTAAATGATATTTAAGCGCTTTATTTGAAAGCCTTATTTCTTGCAAAAATAAAAAAATTGAAACAATCATACAAACACAACATCCAGCGAAAATTAACCTAGCTAATTGCACACTTCCTAAATAAAGAGTTAGAACGGTTGACATATTTAAAAGAAAACCAAAAGCAGCAAAACCCATTGTGTATTTTAATAAATTTGTTCTATTATTTAATACATGTAATTGATTTTCCCATTCAGGAGGGGTTCGTTTATCGAAAGTATATTGATCATGTAACTTTCTAATTAAAGCACTTAAAGTGTGATACCTATTACTATACATAGTCATCATTAGAGGTATAGCTGGGAACATTAAAGCTGAAACTGTGTAATCTATCTCCATATCGAATCAAATTGATTATGTATATACTGTTTGGTATTTACAAGGAATATTTTCATGAAACTTTTAAATATTCTTATCGACTTAACGAGGTTAAAGAAACCAATAGGGATTATGCTTTTATTCTGGCCTTGTTCTTGGGGTCTAGCTTTAGCTTATAATGAAAATCAAAATCTAAATATATTTTTATATTATTTAATCTTATTTTTTTTTGGATCTGTATTGATGAGAAGTGCAGGATGTATAGTAAATGATATTGTAGACAAAGACATCGACATCAAAGTTAAAAGAACAAAAAAAAGACCTATTGCTAGTGGAAAAATTTCAATTCAAGAGTCTTTTTTTTATGCTTTTCTTTTTTGTTTTTTATCTTTCTTTATTCTTATTCAATTTAATTTTAATACAATCTTGTTAGGCTTGGCTTCTATGATTCTTGCTTTTACTTATCCATTCATGAAAAGAGTAACATTTTGGCCTCAATTATTTCTTGGTTTAACTTTCAATTGGGGAATGATAATGGGATATGTCGCTATTCAAGACCAGATTGTCATCGAAGTTGTTGTTTTGTATTTAGCGGCCATATTTTGGACATTGGGCTATGACACTATTTACGGCATTCAAGATATAGTAGACGATGAAATCATAGGAATTAAATCAACTGCTATAAAGTTTAAAAAGAATATAAAATTATTTGTGAGTACATGTTATTTTTTAACCATCTTATTTGTAACTAGCTTATTTAATGAAAATTTAAATTTTAATTACTCAACACTTTTTTTAATTATGTTTTTTACAACTCTTATTTATCAAGTAATTACATTTAATAAAAAAAACTCTCATAGTTGTTTAAAGGCTTTTAAAGTTAATAACTTTTCAGGACTTTTAATGTTTTTGTCAATTTTATCATTTTAAGATTATGAAATTTAATGAATTAAAATTAATCATCAAAAGACTTTATAAAGAGTACATTAGATTTCATTTAAAAATAATATTTTTATGTTTAATCTTATCAATAATTGTTGCTGCATCTTCTTCGGCAACTGCTTGGCTATTAGATCCAGCAGTGAAAAAGATTTTTATAGACAAAGATCAAACATTGGCCTGGCTAATACCTCTTGCTATAATTGTTGCTTTTGCATCTAAAGGACTTTCATTATACTTCGCGAGATTAAATATCTTAAAGGTTGGAAACATAATTGCAGGAGAATTGCAAAAAAAATTAGCAAAATCTATTTTATATTCTGATATTGAAACCTTGGATTCAAGACATTCAGGAAAATATATATCAAACATACAGTTCGACTGTGGCCAGGTTATGAATTTAGTAAGCACAGGAGTTCTAAACCTCATGAAAGATAGCTTTTCAGTTATTTTTCTTGTGGGAGTAATGTTTTATCAAAATTGGAAATTAGCTTTTTTTGCCATAATAATGATTCCTTTAGCAGGTGGCCTTGCAAAAAATTTAGGAAAGAAAATGGGAAAAGCAACAAGACAAGCAGGTGAAATATCTGAAAAATTTGTTTCTTTTTTTGCAGATATTTTTAAAGGTTCAAAAATGATAAGAATTTATCAAAAAGAAGAGTCTGAAGAACAAAATGCAAATACTGTTATTAGTGAGCTAATAGGAAAAAATATTAGAGTTGCAAGTATATTAATTAGAGCCACACCTATTATGGAAACATTAACTGGATTTATGATCGCAGGATTTATTTTTTACTCGGGAAAACTAATTAATTCTGGAGAACTTGAAGTAAATAATTTTTTTTCATTTTTAGCTGCAATGATGTTGGCTTATCAACCTATAAGGTCTCTAGCTACTATTAATATGACTGCTTATCAAGGAGCTGCTGCTGCAAAAAGAATTTTTGCTGTAACAGATAAACCAATAAAAATAAAAAATGAAATCAACTTGCCTAACCTTAAGATTAACAAAGGAGAAATTGAATTTAAGAGTGTTGATTTTAAATACGAAACAATAAATGAAAAGGCAATTAAAGATATAAACCTTAAAATAGCTGGAGGTAAAATAACTGCATTAGTGGGTAAAAGTGGAGCAGGTAAAAGTACCATTATTAATCTAATTCCAAGATTTTATGATCCTCAAAATGGAATTATTAAAATTGATGGGCAAGATATAAAAAAAATAAATCTAAAGTCTGTAAGAGAAAACATATCTTTAGTCAGCCAAGATATAATTTTATTTGATGATACAATAAAAAAAAATATTGCTTATGCCAATCCTATTGCAACACAAAAAGATATCGAAGAAGCTTGTAAATTTGCAGCAGCTGAAGAATTTATAATCAAACTTCCTAATAAATATGAAAGCATAGTCGGAGAAAATGGAGTAAAGCTCTCAGGAGGTCAAAAACAAAGAATATCTATTGCTAGAGCTATTCTTAAAAAAGCTCCTATTATACTTTTAGACGAAGCAACTTCATCTTTAGATGCTGAGTCAGAGGAAATTGTACAAAATGCTGTAAACAATTTAATTAAAGGAAGAACTACACTAGTGATTGCCCACAGACTTTCTACAATTCATAATGCAAATGAAATATTTGTTATTAAAAATGGAAATATCGTTGCAGCGGGTAATCATACTAAGCTTATTGAAAGTAGTGAAGATTATAAATCTTTGTATAAAAATCAATTAAAATAAATGTTATTTATTTACAGAAGTTTAATTAACGTTATATATCCATTTTTAATAATTATAATTTTTTTAAGAGTTTTTTTTAAAAAAGAAAGCAAACAAAGATATAAAGAAAAATTATTTTCTTCCTCTTTTAATGTGAAAAGAGATTTAAATAAAAAATTAATCTGGTTTCATGTAGCTAGTATTGGGGAATTCAATAGCATTGTCCCAATCATACATGAACTAAATAAGAAAAATACTTACCAATTTCTAATAACTTCTGTAACATTAAGTTCTTCAAATTTAATTTCTAAAGATTTATTAAAAAAAAAAAATATTTTTCACAGATTTTTTCCTGTTGACCAATTAAATCTTGTAGAAAAATTTTTAGATAACTGGGCACCTAATCTTATATTTTTTGTTGACTCTGAGGTTTGGCCTAATTTTTTATTAGAAATTAAAAGAAGAAAAATTAACTCAATTCTTTTAAATGGCAGGATAACAAGAAAAACTTTTAAAAGATGGATGATGGTAAAAGGTTTTGCAAATGAGATTTTTAATACCTTTAATTTATGTTTAGCTTCGAGTAATGAGTCTAAAACTTATTTAGATATACTAAATGCGCGGAATGTTAAATTTTTTGGTAATTTAAAATTCTCAACTTCAATTAATTTCAAAAATGTAAACACTAAAAATAATCTTTCTTTAAAAAAAAATAAATTTTGGTGTGCAGCAAGCACTCATAAAGGTGAAGAAATTTTTTGTCTCAAAACTCATTTAATTCTAAAAAAAAAATTAAAAAAGATAACTACTATAATAATTCCTAGACATATTCATAGATCATATAAAATAGAGTCTCTTTGCAGAAAATATAATCTTAGTTCTCAACTGTTAAATAGAAATGAAATTATAGATAGTAAAAAAGAAGTTATAATAATAAATTCATTTGGTGTTTTACTTAAATATTTTAAAGAAGCTAACAGTGTATTCATTGGAAAATCTATTTTAAAACACTTTAAATCTGTGGGGGGTCAAAATCCAATAGAAGCAGCTAAATTAGGTTGTAAAATTTATCATGGACCTTTTATATATAATTTTGCAGATATTTATAAACTTTTGAAAAAATATAAAATTTGTGAAATGGTTAGTAATGAAAGAGAACTTTCAAAAAAATTGATAAAAGATTTTAAAAGAATTAAGCCCAAAGAAAAAATTAAGATTAAAATAATTAACAATTTAGGAGAAAAAATATTAAAGAGAAGCTTAATAGAAATAAATAAAATATCTAAATTATGAAAATCTCTAAACCGAACTTTTGGCAAAAAAGATTGCATATCATTACAATTTTGCTTACACCCTTTTCTTTAATCTTTTTATTAATCTCTAAATTTAAAAAATATTTTATAAGCGAAAATCAATTCAGTATTCCTATTATTTGTGTAGGAAATATTTATATTGGAGGAACTGGAAAGACACCTCTAGCAATAAAAATTGCAGATGAAATTAATTATAACCTAAAACCAGCAATAGTAAAAAAATTTTACAAAAGTCATAAAGATGAACATTTGCTTATCAAAAATAAATTTAAAGACTTATTTTTAAACTTTAAAAGATCCGATGCAATTAAAGAAGCAATTAAAAAAAAATTTAACTTAATAATTCTAGATGATGGTTTTCAAGATTATTCGATTAAAAAAAATTTAAATATTTTATGCTTTAATAGTAAACAATTAATTGGAAATGGGATGTTATTTCCATCTGGTCCATTGAGGGAAGAATTTGCCTCAATTAAAAGAGCTAAAATTATAGTAATTAATGGAAATCGCAATGAATTATTTGAAGAAAAAATTTTAAAAATTTCTAAAGATATTCAAATTTTTTATTCAAAATATAATCCTATTAATTTAAATGAATTTAAAGACAAAAAAATCTTAGCTTTTGCTGGAATTGGTAATCCTGAAAATTTTTTTGACACATTGAAAAATAATAATTTAGATCTTAAGAAAACTATATCTTATCCAGATCATTATAATTTCACTAAATCTGAGCTAGAAAAAATAGTTGATATATCTAAGAAAGATAATCTTGAGATTTTAACTACTGAGAAAGATTTTTATAGAATAAAGGATTTTAAGATAGAACAAATAAAATGTTTTAAAATAGAATTAGAAATACTAAATAATAAAAAATTTATAAGTCAAATTATAAAAAATATATGATACGAATTTTAAAGTATTTTATACAAGCTATTCTGGTATATTGTTTTTTTTTAATTTCAAAATTAATTGGGTTAACTTTAAGTAGAAAATTTTCGTCTTTTATTTTTAAAACTATAGGTCCATTTGTAAAATCAAAAAAAATTGTAAACAAAAATCTACAAAATCTTCCGATAAAAATTTCTGACTTACGAAAAAAAGAAATAATAAAGAATATGTGGTCAAACTATGGAATGACATTTGTTGAATATGTTTTCTTAAACAAATTTAAAAAAGGTAATTTACATATTAGTATTAAAGGAGAGGAAATATTAGAAAAAATTCTAAAAAATAATAAACCTGTAATATTTGTTTCAGGTCACTTTGCTAATTTTGAGTTAATGTCTATGGAAATAACAAAAAGAAATATTAAACTTGCAACTATTTACAGACCTTTAAACAATTTTTTTTTAGACTCTTTTATGTTGTTTTTAAGAAAAAAATATATTTGTAAAAATCAAATTAAAAAAGGTCGTTCAGGATTAAAAGATGCGATTAACTTTATTCAAAAAAATCATAGTATTGCTTTAATGATTGATCAGCGTTTAAGTGAAGGAGAGTCAATAAATTTTTTTAATAAAAAAGCTCTTACTACAACTCTTCCTGCGCAACTTGCACTTAAATATAATCTTGAAATAATTCCAATTTTTATAGAAAGAAATAGTAAAGATCTTTTTGAGATAGAAATCATGCATCCAATAAATGTGATGAAAATAAATTCAAAATTTGAAATTACAAAAAAATTAAATCAAATTTTAGAGGACATGATAACTAAAAAACCTGATCAGTGGATTTGGACTCATAATAGATGGAAATAAATTCTATTTTTTTTTTAAATTAAGATAACTTTTATTAGCTTCTAAAGGCGAAAAGTAAGCTTCTTGTAAATCTACATTCCAATAAGTTAAGTTTTTTAAAAGGATTTCTTTTCCTGACACAGCGCAGATAACATGATCACCATCTTCAACAATCTCAAAAGAATTGTGATTATATTTTATTTTGGCTTTCTTTTTTTTCATCTATAAAATATATATTATATCATTTCATATGAATATTGCTTTAATAGGTAGCGGAGGTAGAGAACATGCTTTATGTCAAAAAATATTTGAGTCTAAATTATCAAATAATATAATTTGTATCCCTGGTAACGCTGGGACTTCAAAAATTGCAGAAAATATAGATATTGATATCCTTGATTTTAGAAAAATACTTAAAACACTTAAGTCTAATAAGATAAACTTGGTAATTGTTGGCCCCGAAGAACCTTTAGTTAGAGGAATTGTCGATTTTTTAAATAAACATAAAATAAGAGTTTTTGGTCCTAACAAATTTGCTGCTCAGTTAGAAGGTTCTAAGGCATTTATGAAAAATATTTGTAACAAAAATAATATTCCAACAGCAAAATATAGAATTTGTACAAATATAAATGATGTAAAAAATTTTATAAAAAAAAGTAAATTTCCCCTTGTTGTTAAGGCGGACGGTTTGGCTGCTGGAAAAGGTGTTACAATTTGTAAAACAAAAAAAAAAATTTTAAAAATATCAGATGAAATTTTTAAAGGTAAATTTAAATCATCAAAAAAGTTGATATTAGAAGAATTTTTAGAGGGTGAGGAAGTGAGTTATTTTCTTATAATTGACAAAAATAGTTTTAAATTTTTTGGAACAGCACAAGACCACAAGAGAGTTGGAGAAAAAGACACTGGTCCAAATACAGGAGGAATGGGAGCATATTCACCAGCAAGATTAATTAATAAAAAATTAGAAAAAAAGATAATTAAAAAAATCGTAAAACCAACTTTACTTGATTTAAAAAAAAGAAATAAAGACTACACTGGATTTTTATATGTAGGTCTTATGATTAAAAACAATGAACCATATCTTATTGAATACAACGTAAGAATGGGAGATCCTGAGTGTCAAGTTATAATTCCTAAACTAAAAACGGATATTGTAAGAATATTTGATAATGCAACAAAAAATAAATTAAACCAGACAAAAATAAATTGGAAAATATTAAAAAGCATGACGGTCGTTTTATGTTCTAAAGGTTATCCATCTAAATATAAAAAGAATAAGATTATAAAAAATTTAGATAATATAAATATCAGTAATAATTCTTTTGTTTATCATGCGGGGACTAAATTGCTTGAAGGTAAACTAGTATCAAATGGTGGCAGAGTTTTAAACATTACTTCAACTGGTTTTTCGTTCAGATCAATAAGAAAAAATATTTTTAAAATTATAAAAAAAATAAATTGGAAAAATGGTTTTTTTAGAAAAGATATAGGTTGGAGAGTAATTTGAGAATAATTGGTGGAAAATTAAAAGGCAAATCTTTATTTTTTTTAAAATCGTTAATTACTAGACCACTTAAGGACTCTGTCAGAGAAAATATATTTAATGTACTATCTCATTCTAATATTTTAGAAATAAACCTTAAAGCATCAAATATTTTAGATATTTACTCCGGATTTGGATCATTTGGGTTAGAGTGTATTTCAAGAGGAGCAAATAAAATTACTTTTGTAGAAAAAAATGAAGAAGTAATTAAAGTATTAAATAAAAATATAAATAATCTCTCTTTGCAAAAACAAACTAAAATTGAAAATAGTGGAATTGAAAACTTTTTACATAAAAACATTTCTGAAAAATTTGAAATTATATTTCTTGATCCACCTTATGCAAAAAATGATTTTATTGAAGTTTTAATCTCAATTCAAAAACTTAAGATTTATAAGAAAAATCATATAATAATTTTACATCGAGAAAAAAGATCAAATGATAATTTAAATAAAATTATTAATCCAATTATTGTTAAACAGTATGGCAGATCAAAAATAATATTTGGGAAATTTTTAAATTAATAATTTCTTAGTATTAGCTTTAACTTGCTCAACAGCTGGTTGATCAAAAGGGTTTATATTGATTAACTTGCCGATTATAGCTGTTTCTAACATAAAATATGAGAATAGCTCTCCTAAATTTTTTTCAGAAAAATCACCTATGATAAATTCTCTGAATGGAATTCTTTTTTTCATTAATGTTTTTATAAATGCTTTTTTTTGTGCATTTTTAATTTCATTTAAACTTTTTCTATTTAAAAAATTATAATTTTTACCCAATATATTTGAATTTAATTTCTTAGTTCTGCTAACACCTTCGCTAAAAATATAAAATAATTTATCTCTAGGTCCATCTAAATATAACTGTAGTAAACTATGATGATCTTTTGGAGCAGAAGATACAAAGGGCAAAAATCCTTTGCCTTTTTTACCTAAACTTTCAGCAGTTAATTGTTGTTTCCAAAATAAAAATTTTTCTAATCTTGGAGAATAATTTAAAAAAATTATATTTTTAAATTTTTTTGCTTGAAGTATATTAGCTAGTTTAATTGTACTTTGTTTTAAAAAAAATTTATTTTTAGTTTTAAAGTGCTTAATTAAATTTTGTCTAATACTTACAATGTTTATACCCATTAAATAAGCTGGCAGCATTCCAACTTCAGATAAAACTGAATATCTTCCGCCTATATAATTTTTGTGTTCGATATGAAATAACTCCATTTTTTTTGCTAGCAAATAAAAAGGATTATTGTTTTTTTCTGAAACTAGAATTAGATTTTTGCTTCTTTTCTTAATAATATTCAAAGCTAAAATATTCGATATCGACTCTATAGTTTTTCCGGACTTTGAGATTAATATAAAAAGAACTTTGTCTAAGCTATATTTTTTTTTAAGATCAAGTATTTCAGAGTCATTTAAATTATTAAGAAAAACAAAGTTTTTTTTAATCTTATTTTTAAAAAAATGGTAAATTGCTTCTGATCCAAGTATCGAGCCTCCCATGCCTATAATTACAACAGTTCTAAATTTTCTAAATTTAATAAGATCTCTAGTTTTAAAATTAAATTTAAAGTTTCTGCTAAGTAAATGTAAAGAGTTTTTTGTAATATTCAAATTTGAATTAATTTTATCAAAAATATTAGAGAAAGATCTTAAATATTTTTTATTAAGTCTTTTATCTATATATTCATTTTGAATAAAATTTTTGTAAACTATTTTTTTATTTTTCACTTTTTAATTTGATTAATTATAGATTGTTCAACTGACATCGATCCAGATTTTTTTGAATTTTTTTCCTCTGTAATCTTTAAAATTTTGTTTATCTTTTTGTCTTTATCATTTTCATTTTTTTTTAAAGATCGAGGTTCAGGAATAATTTCATATTGAGGAGGTAAAGTAAGAGGAGCTCTTTTTTTCACCAAAAACTCATCTGTAGTTCTTGTTTTTTCATTTCTTAAAATTTTCCCTGCATCAGATAGTCCTCCACATGAGAATAAAAAAACAAGAGATAAAGTGAGTATAATCTTTGTAATAATTTTGATCATTTTTTAAAAAGTAAATCCTTAAAAATTATTGTTACAATTCCTAAAGTAATAAATATATCTGCGATATTAAATGTAAACCAGTGAAAATTTTGATAATGAATATCAATAAAATCAGGTACAGCAAAATACGTGAGTCTATCAAATAAGTTTCCAACAGCTCCACCCAGAACTAATGAATATAAGATTTTATCAGCTAATTTAGATTTAATTATCAAATAAATTAAAAAAATAATTACTGTCGTTATTAATGCTGTAATGAGATTATAAATTAAATTTGAACTTGAGCTTAAAAGCCCAAATCCTATTCCAGTGTTCCATACCAAATCTATATTGATAAATTCATTAACATAAGTTCGATTATTATTAGTTTGATAATTAATTATCTTAATTTTAGAAAATCTATCAAAAAAAAATATTAAAAGTATAATTAATAAAGAAATAAGATTATTCTTAATATCAAATTGTACTCCATTTTCTTTTTTTAAGTTTTTTAAAAAATTCATATTAATAATCTTTTGAAATTACTTTTGCGCATCTTTCACACTTACTATCTAAAATTTTCCAACATCTTTCACATTTAATTCCGTTTGATTTAATAACTTCTATTGTAAGTTCTTCCTTGTTTTTGCTTTTAATCTTTATCGCCTTAGAAGTAATAAAATATTCAGCTAGATCCAAGCCTTCTAGTAAATCAAAATTTTTACTATCTGTTGTGATTTTTAGTTCTGCTTCTAAACTTGATCCAATAATCTTATTAGATCTTTTTTCTTCTATAGCTATATTAGCCTCTTGTTTTATCTTAAACAATTTAACCCATTTGTTATTAAGATCGGTATTTTGCCATTTACTTGGAATTTCTACAAAAGAGTATTCGTGAATACTGTCTTCTTTTTTACTTATTAAGTTATAAATTTCATCGGTTGTAAAAACTAAAATTGGTGCAAACCATTTTAGTAAACTTTCTAAAATTATATTTAAAACAATTACACAATCTTTTCTTTTTTTCGAGTTTATACTATCGCAGTATAAAACATCTTTTCTTATATCAAAATAGAATGATGATAAATCCAAAGTACAAAAGTTTAATATTTCTTTGTACAGTTTATGAAAATTATAATTTTTTAAATTATCTTTAATTGATTTATTTATAACAAAAAGTTTATGAAGAATATATTGCTCTAACTCATCAAATTGTTCAAAGTTTAATTCATCAAAATTTTGTTTTTCAAAATTATCTTTTAG
>CETI01025127.1_pt1 | contig 11549 bp, 10 predicted proteins | sample 361441 | NCBI WGS metagenome assembly CETI01 (sample SAMEA2622478, study PRJEB7988) | marine metagenome | biome: marine biome (ENVO:00000447); feature: deep chlorophyll maximum layer (ENVO:xxxxxxxx); material: "saline water (ENVO:00002010), including plankton (ENVO:xxxxxxxx)" | depth 90 m | reverse complement strand
TCTCCTTCAATTATTATTATAGGTGCATTTGACAATTTTAAATTAAAATCAAAACCTTTTACTTTTGCTCCTACAACATAGTCAAAATCTTTATTTGCAAACTTTAGCACATGCATAATCATTGATGTAACTGTACTCTTACCATGACTTCCAGCTATAACTACTCTTTGTTTATTTTGTGAAAATTCTCTAATAAATTCAGGAAATGATATTATTCTTAATTTTAGTTTTTTAGCTTCTAATAATTCTACATTATTTTTTTTTGTATGCATTCCAACTATAACAAAGTTTAATTTTTTAGATATATTTTTTTTATTATAACCCAAGGATTTAGGAAATAAATTATATTTTTTTAAAATAGATTTACTTGGATCATAAATTTTGTCATCAGATCCAGTAATTATATTTCCATTTAATTTTAAGTTGACAGCTAATGAGTGCATCACACTACCACCGATTGAAATAAAATGGATCTTTTTTGAAGTAATCATAAATATCTTACTAAAATAAATTAATTTGATTCCGTAACAAGCAAATATCAATTTTCTTTTAATGTTGATAACATATGGAAAATTTATTTTATTATTCTAATTCAAATTTTTGTTTTTTAGTTACGTTTGCTTATTAGTTATTTATATGATTGAAAAAGAAAATCTAGGTTATAAAAAGTCATTTTCTAAGAAGGAAAATTTGGGGCTGGTATCTAATGTAGAATTAGGAAGATTACCACCTCAAGCTCTGGATTTAGAAGAGTCTGTATTAGGTGCTTTGATGTTAGAAAAAGAAGCATTAACGAATATAATTGATATTTTAAAACCCGAAAACTTTTATAAAGATGCCCATAAAGAAATATATCAAGCAATCATTGATTTATTTAATAATTCACAACCCATAGATTTATTAACTGTAACAAATCAACTTAAAAAAAATGGAACTTTAGATATAATTGGCGGATCATATTATGTAACCAAATTAACTACAAGGGTAAACTCAGCATCTAATATTGAATTTCATTCAAGGATAATTCTAGAACAATCAATAAAGAGAGAGTTGATAAATATTTCATCAAAAGTTCAAAAAGACGCATATGAAGATACTATAGATGTGTTTGATTTATTAGATCAAACAGAACAATCTCTATTTGATGTTTCAGAATCACATATTAGAAAAAATTATAAAAAAGTTCAGAATTTAATGAAGGAAGCAATTGATGAATTAGAAACAAAAAAAGAAAAAAAAGATGGAATAACTGGAGTTCCATCTGGATTTATTGATTTGGATACTATAACCTCTGGTTGGCAACCATCGGATTTAGTAATTATTGCAGGAAGGCCTTCTATGGGTAAAACAGCTTTTGTTCTTTCTTTGATGCGGAATGCATCAATAGATCATAATTTATCCATGGGCATATTTTCTCTTGAAATGTCTTCATTACAATTAGTAAATAGACTTATTTCCTCAGAAGCAGAATTGGACAGTGATAAAATTAGAAAAGGAAATTTAAAAGATTATGAGTGGCAACAATTATTACATAAAACAGATTTGTTACAAAAGGCACCTATATTTATTGATGATACTCCTGCATTAAGTATTTTAGAATTAAGAGCTAAAGCTAGAAGATTAAAGTCTCAGCATGATATTCAATGTATCATAGTTGATTATTTACAATTAATGACAAGTGAATATGGAAAAACTTCTGGTAACAGAGAACAAGAAATTGCATCAATATCTAGATCATTAAAAGCTGTTGCTAAAGAATTGAATATTCCAGTTATAGCATTATCCCAATTAAGTAGAGCAGTAGAAACAAGAGGAGGTGATAAAAGACCTGTTTTATCAGATTTGAGAGAGTCAGGCTCAATAGAACAAGATGCAGATATGGTTATGTTTATTTATAGAGCAGAAAAATATGATATAACTGAAGATGAAGATGGAGAATCTACTATCGGTGTTGCAGAACTTTTACTTAGAAAAAATCGTAATGGACCTACAGGTAAAGTTAAATTAAAATTTGTTGAGAGGTTTGCAAAATTTGTTGATAAAAATTATATTGATTCTTCAGAGACAATAACTTTAAAAAGTAAATCAAACATTAAGAATATAGATAGTGGTAAATCTGATCCATTTTAAAAATTATTAATAATGAAAATATTAGTTTGCATTTCATATGTTCCAGATACAACTTCTAAAATTTCTTTTAAAGAAAATAATACTAGATTTAACTCAGAAGGTGTTCAGTATATAATTGGCCCTTACGATGATTATGCTTTGGCAAGAGCTGTAGAAATAAAAGAAAAAATAGGATCAACGGTATCTGTTTTAAATGTTGGGAAAGCTGAAACTGAAGTAGTATTGAGAAAAGCTCTTGCTATTGGTGCTGATGATGCTTATAGAATTAATGAAGATCCGATAGACTCTAAACATGTTGCTTTTCAAATATCTAATTTTATTAAATCAAATTCTTTTGATCTGATTATGATGGGTAAAGAATCAATCGATTACAATGGTGGATTAGTTCACCATATGGTTGGGGAAAATTTAAAAATACCATGTATTAATCCTGTAATGAAATTAGATATTGTTAATAATTCAGTTCAATTAACTAGAGAAGTTGATGAAGGTGTTGAAGAATTAGAAGCAAAACTTCCTTTAATTGTAGGATGCCAGGAACCTATAGCAGAATGGAAAATTCCCAATATGAGAGGTATTATGTCTGCTAGATCTAAACCTCTAAATATAATTGAACCCATTCAATATAATTCTGAATTTAAATATTTAGATTTTAGTCTTCCGCCTAAAAAAGAGTCTGTTAAAATTATTGATAAAGATAATTTGGAAGATTTAATTAATCATTTGAAAAACGATTCAAAAGTAATATAAAATAAAAATATGGCGGTTTTAAGTATTGTTGAATTATCAAATAATGGAGGAATTAAAAAAAGCTCTTTAGAAGCAGTTTGTTTTGCAAAAAAACTTGATAATGACGTATATTCTTTTTCACCTATGCTATTGAATGAAAAAGAAGTAGATCAACTTGGTACTTATGGTTCAAAATTTTTCGTTAAACTTAAAAAAAATCTTGACATTGTATTCCAGTTAACTGAAATTATTAAAAAATATAATATTAATTATATTGTTTTTCCTAAATCTAATTTATCTCATCATTATGCAGCTCGTCTATCCATAAAATTGAGTTTTTCTATAATAAATAATATTTATTCTGTTCCTGAAAAAGAAAATGGAAATTTAATGATTAAAACTTCTATTTTTAGTGGTAAAGCTTTTTCTAATTTAATACTATCTGATTCTAATGCAATATTTTTAATAAATAAGAGTTCAGTTCTATTGTCTGAAAGTATCGAATCAATTAAAACTCTAGATTCCATGGAATTAAATGAATCAAATTCTTATTATGATTCCATAAAAATTTTAGATAAAAAAAATATTTCAGGATCAATTCAATTAAATGAAGCTGATATTGTTGTTTCTGCTGGTAGAGGTATGAAGGGCCCTGAAAATTGGGAAAATATTGAAAGGTTAGCTTCTTTATTAAATGCTGCAACTGCCTGTAGTAAACCTGTCTCTGATATGGGATGGAGACCTCATCATGAACATGTTGGTCAAACTGGAATTAAAATATCCCCCTCATTGTATATTGCGGTTGGAATATCTGGAGCTATTCAGCATCTTGCTGGTGTAGGTAATTCAAAAGTAATTGTTGTAATAAATAATGACCCAGATGCACCTTTTTTTAATTCTGCAGATTATGGCATTATTGGTGACGCATTTGAAGTAGTGCCAAAACTTGTTAGTTTATTAGAAAAGAATTATGGATAAAGAAAAAAAAATCAAATTAGAAATACTTGGTTTGTCATCTGGTAAGTCTGATTCTGGTTCATTTGCTTTAGTTTTAGGTGAAACTAAAGGAAAAAGAAGACTCCCAATAATAATTGGAATTTTTGAAGCTCAGGCAATTGCTATGGAAATAGAGAAAGTCATTCCTAATAGGCCTATGACTCACGATTTATTTAAACATTTTTCTTTAAAATTTGATTTCAAAATTAAAGAGGTTTTTATTTCTGATATTAAAGAGGGTGTTTTTTATTCCAAAATAGTTTGTTTTAATTCCAATAAGGAAATATATGTAGATTCTAGACCCTCAGATGCAATTGCAATCGCTTTAAGATTCAAAGTGGATGTTTTTGCATCTGAAAAAGTATTATCTGAAGCAGGAATAATTCTTGATGAGAATGATCCTAATAAAGAAAATATAATTGATAAAAATAAATCGAAATCTTATAAGGATATGACTGTAAAAGAATTAAATAAATTATTAGAAAAAAATATTTCTTCTGAAAACTATGAAGTAGCTGCAAAAATAAGAGATGAAATTAATAATAGAAATTGATGGATTTAATTAGATTCCTAATTGGAATAATTTTTATTCTCTTTATTGCATATTTATTTTCCATTAATCGAAAGAAAATTAACTGGAGATTAATATTATCAGGAATATTACTTCAAATTATTTTTGCATTATTAATATCAAATGTAAAATTTATTGAAAATGTATTTAAAAATATAAGTGAGTTTTTTGTACTTATTATTGATTTTTCAAAACAAGGTACACTTTTCTTATTTCCAGACGCATCATTTAATGGTTTTGCTTTTTCTGCATTACCCGTTGTAATATTATTTTCATCAATTAGTGCGTTTCTTTATTATTTTGGAATACTTCAATTTGTTGTTAAATCCATAGCTTGGGTTATGACCAAGACAATGAAATTATCAGGTGCCGAATCATTATCTGCTGCTGGTAACATTTTTTTAGGTCAAACTGAAGCTCCTCTTTTAGTTAAACCATACATTAAAAAAATGACTAAATCAGAATTGATGTGTTTAATGACTGGCGGTATGGCTACAATTGCTGGAGGTGTTTTTGCCGCTTATGTAGCACTTCTTGGAGGCAGTAATCCAGATGAAAGTATAAAATTTGCAACTATTTTGTTAACTGCTTCTATTATGAATGCTCCTGCTGGTATTATTATATCAAAAATTTTTATACCAGAAGATTCTAAAAATAAAATAAATCAAAATTTAACTTTAAATCAGGATGAATTGGGTTCTAATCCAATTCATGCTTTAGCAAAAGGTGCTTCAGATGGATTAAAGCTTGCATTTAATATTGCTGCTATGCTTCTTGCTTTTTTAGCTTTTGTATATATGGTAAATCATTTTTTGGCTTACATTGGAGATATTACAACTTTAAATAATTTAATTAATATTTCATCAGAAGGTCAGTTTAATAAACTTTCAATGGAATATTTGCTAGGCCAAATATTTAGAGTTTTTGCTTTTATGATTGGAGTTAGTTGGAATGAATCTGTTTTAGTAGGAAGTCTTTTAGGACAAAAATTTGTCTTGAATGAATTTATAGCTTACGTTAATTTAGCTGAAATAAAGGAAGCTGGACTGTTATCACAAAAATCAATAATTATTTCTACTTATGCTCTTTGTGGATTCGCTAATTTTAGCTCAATTGCAATTCAAATTGGAGGAATCGGTTCTATGGCACCTTCAAGACAAGAAGATATATCTAAATTAGGTATAAAAGCTCTAATTGCAGCTACTTTAGCAACCTTATTAACTGGTAATATAGCTGGATTTATTATGATCTAGTTTTATCTATAAAATTTAATTGACCTTTTGAGGAACTATCAACTATAAAATTATTTTTTTTATTTTTTATCATTTTATGAATTTCATTTGATAGTTTTTTTCCTAGTTCTACTCCCCATTGATCAAAACTATTTATGTTCCATAAACTTCCTTGAACAAAAATTTTATGTTCATAAATTGCAATTAATCTACCTAAATTATATGGATTAAGTTTATTAAAAAGTATGGTATTTGATGGTTTATTTCCATCAAAAATTTTGGATTTAATTAATAATTTATAATTATCATTATCCTTTTCATTTCTTAATTCCTTTTTTATTTCATCTATTTTTTTCCCTTTCATTAAAGCTCTTGATTGTCCAATAAGATTTGAAAGTAATATTTCATGTAAATCATCTTTTTCATTATTTGAATTTGTAAATCCAATAAAATCGCATGGTATATCCTTAGTTCCCTGATGAATTAATTGAAAAAAAGCATGTTGACTATTCGTACCTATATCACCCCATATTATTGGACCTGTTTCATAATTGACTTTATCAGAATTGTTTGAAATATTTTTCCCGTTACTCTCCATATCCGCTTGTTGTAAGTAATCAGGAAAATACTTTAGGTAGTGATCATATGGAAAAATTGCATGCGTTTCATTCTTCATGAAATTATTATAAAGTATTCCAATACACGCAAGTATTATAGGTATATTATTTTGATAAGTTTCTTTTTGAAAGTGATAATCAATTTCATTAGCTCCTTTGAGTAATTGATTGAAATTATCAAACCCAATACTTAGCATAATTGGAAGCCCAACTGATGACCAAAGTGAAAAACGACCTCCAACCCAATCCCAAATTGGAAAAATATTATTTTTATTTATCCCAAAAGATATTGCTGCTTTTACATTTTCAGTTACACCATAAAAGTGATTATTAATATAATTTTTTTCTTTTGATATATTTAAAAACCAATCTTTACATATACTTGCGTTTTTCAAAGTTTCTATTGTTCCAAATGATTTGGAAGATATAATAAAAATGGACTCTTCAGCTTTAATTTGTTTTAATACCTCAGTTAGATTAGAAGGGTCTATGTTCGAAATAAAAAAATTCTTTATTTTTCTATTTGAATAAAATTTTAAAGCCTCACATACCATTTTGGGCCCTAAATCTGATCCTCCAATTCCTATATTTATTATGTTTTTAATTTCTTTTCCTGAATAACCTTTAATTTTTCCATTTTCGAAATCGTTTGAAAATGATTTTAAATTTATTAGACATTTATTTACATCATTATCAAATATATTTTTTGTTTTATCATTGTATGAACGTCTTAGTAAGAAATGTAAAGCCGGTTTTTTTTCAGATTTATTAATTTTTTCTCCATTAAAAAAATCCTCTATTTTTTTTTTAATATCTAATTCATCTAATAGGTTAAAGAAAAGATTCATCATTTTTTTGTCAATATGATTTTTTGAAAAATCTAATAGAAGATTATCAAGTTCTATAGAAAAATTATTAAATCTATTAGTATCATCTTTAAACATTTTATTAAGAGATATTCTTGATATTAATTTAGAATAATTTTTAATTTTTTTCCAAGAATTTAACTTTGATGGATTATTCATATTCATTTTTAATTTTTAAAATTTCTTTATCTATTAACTTAGATAATTTTAATTTATTTTTTTTATAATTTATTCCATTAACACTAAAATAAAATTTTATTTTTGGTTCTGTTCCTGAAGGTCTAAGTGTAAGTATGTAATTATTTTTTGAAAATATTTGAATCACATTAGATTTAGATTTTATTATCGAATTTTTTGATTGTTTTTCATAATCTATAATTTTAATTACATTATCATTAAATATTTTGTTTGGAGGATTTTTTCTATAATTCTCCATTATTTTATTTATTTTTTTTAGTCCATAGATTCCCTCCATTTTAATAGTATAAAGTTTTTCTATAAAAAGACCATGAAAATTGTAAATATTTTCTAAAATATCGGTTAAAAATTTTCCTTTTGATTTCCCCCAATTAGTTATTTCACAAATAACTGCACAGGAAATTATAGCATCTTTATCTCTAACAAAATCATCTACCAAATAACCATAACTTTCCTCACCTCCAGCAATAAATTTTTCTTTTTTATTATTTTCAATTAGTTCAGCAATGTATTTAAAACCAGTCAATGTTGAGTAACAAGATACATCATAATGTTTTGCTATTTTATCTATTATTGGACTTGTAACAATTGTTTTTGCAATAAATGGAGGTTTTTTTAAATTATTTTTTTTTAATTTATTTAGAGTATAATATATAATTAAAGTTGCTATTTGATTTCCATTTAAAATTTTTATTTTATTATCTATTTTTATTGCTACTCCAACTCTATCGGAGTCAGGATCTGTAGCTAATAAAATATCACCATTTTCTTTTTTTAATTCTTCAATTCCTAATGATAAAGCATCTATTTCTTCAGGATTAGGTGAAATTACCGTTGAAAATTCAGAATCTGGTTTTTCTTGTTTTTTTACTATTAAAATATTTTTGAATCCAAATGCTTTTAATGCATTTGGAACTTGTGTTATTCCCGTACCATGTAATGAAGAAAAAATAATCTTTAAGTCTGATTTTGAATTATTTTGAAGAGATAATTTTTTAATTCTCTTTATATATTTTTTATCCATTTTTTCATCAATCTGATAAATAAGCTTTTTATTTTCATTGAAATTTATTTTAGAAAAATTATCTATTTTATTTACTTCATTAATTATATTTTGATCGTGAGGATAGATAATCTGTCCTCCATCTTTCCAGTATACCTTATATCCGTTATATTCTTTAGGATTATGAGATGCAGTAATTACTATTCCGCATGAAGATTTTAATTCTCTAACTGCAAAAGACAATTGTGGTGTTGGTCTTAGATTTGAAAAGATATAGGACTTAATATTGTTAGCAGAAAAAATTTTAGCAGCTTGAATTGCAAATTCTTTGCTGAACTTTCTACTATCATAAGCTATAACTGCTGATTTGTTTTTTTTTTTAATCTTATTCAGATAATTACATAACCCTTGTGTTGCTAATGAAACAGTATATAAATTCATTCTATTTGTTCCTATTCCAATTAGTCCTCTTATACCGCCAGTTCCAAATTCAAGTTTCTTATAAAAAGAATCTATAAGTATTTCTTTATTTTCTTTTTTTAATAAAAATTTAATTTGCTGAATTTCAGAATTTGATAAATTAAAATTTAACCATTTATTAGCCTCTTTTTTTGAAAGTTCTAATAGATTAGATTTTTCATCACTCATTTTAGTATCCTAATTTATTTCTAACTCTTTCTAAAACAGTGCAAGCAATTTTTTTTGCTTTAATTTCTCCTTGTCCTAAAATTTTATAAATATGATCCTGATTTTTGATCAATTCAAAATATTTTGATCTGGGTTTTTTATATTTTTCTATGACCAAATCAAATAATTCTTTTTTTGCATGTCCATAACCGTAATTTCCTTTTTCATAATTTTCTTTCATTCTAATAATCTCGGAATCATCTGCAATTAATTTGTAAAGATTAAATACGTTACAATTATCTGGTGTTTTTTTTTCTTCTATTCCTTTACTGTCTGTAACTATTGACATTATTTGTTTTTTTAGAATATTTTCATTTTCAAACACGTCTATAGTATTTTCATATGATTTACTCATTTTTCTTCCATCTATTCCTGGTATTGTCATAACTTTGTTATCAATTTTTGATTCAGGTACTACTAATGTTTCACCATATTGATGATTAAATGATTTAGCTATATCTCTTGTAATTTCAAGATGTTGTTTTTGATCTTTTCCTACAGGAACTATATCAGCATCATAAAGTAAAATATCGGATGCCATTAGAATTGGATATGTAAATAAGCCAGCATTTATACTAGATAAATTATTTGATTTATCCTTATAAGAGTGAGAATTAGATAGCATTGGAAATGGTGTAAAGCAGTTTAAGTACCAATTAAGCTCACATACTTCTTGTATTTTTGATTGTCTATAAAAAAAATTATTCTTATAATCAAAACCCATAGAAATCCATGCTGCAGCTACTGATATAGTATTTTCTTTTCTTAATTGAGAATCTTTGATATTAATTAGAGAATGAAGGTCTGCAATAAAAAATAAAGATTCATTCTCAGAATTTTGAGAAAGTTTAATAGATGGCTCAATTGCACCTAAAATATTACCAAGATGTGGTTTTCCAGAACTTTGAATACCTGTTAATATTCTTGCCATAATACTGCACAAAATTATATGAAATAATACTAGGAAAGAAAATATTTTATATTTTTGAAAAAAATTAAATCATATGAAATTAAAACTAATACTATTTTTTATCATTTTATTTTTAAACTTGTTTGTTGCAAAATCACAAAAAATAACTTTTTTAGAACCTGAACATGATTTTGGTCAGATAGAAGAGAATGGAGGAAATGTTTTACACACTTTTGAATTTATTAATGAAGGAGATTCTCCATTAGTTATTTTATCTGTTAAACCTTCTTGTGGTTGTACTACTCCTGATTGGTCTAAAGATCCTATTAAAGCTGGAAGTAAAGGATATATTGTTGCTGAATATAATCCTAAAGGTAGACCTGGTGTTTTTAGAAAGTCATTAGCTGTTGTTTCAAATTCTGAAACAAATTCACAAAAATTAAGTACTAGCACATACATATATATTAAGGGGAAAGTATCTAAAAATTAATTTTTAAATTATTCTAGGTTAGACTAATTCATAATTTTCCTTCGATACAAGTTGTATAGAGACCACCTCTTACGTTATATTTTGTTGTTATTTTGATTTTTTTAGTTTTAAGAACATTCAATAAGTCAGCATAAATCCTTTTTGTTACCTCTTCTTGATATATTCCAACATTTTTAAAACTAATTAAATAATATTTTAGAGATTTTAATTCTATAGCTAATCCTCCTTTAGGATAATACTCAACCTTAACCTTTGAAACATCAGGAAGCCCACTAAATGGGCAAACAGCTATAAACTCTTTTGTATATATTTTAATATATTGATCTTTACTTTTAAACTTAAATACTTTTATTTCATTTGATTCTATGGAATCAATAGAATCAAAATCTATTTTTTTTCCTTCGGCTGTTTGTCCTACATATGGATCAACAATATTACTTTTTAATTTCATTTTATATCCAATTTTTACTTTTAGCTTTATAATACCCCTCACTTCTTAATTTTGAAGCTTGGTTATCTAAATTTCCAAATCCCCATTCATTTTTTTTATCTGAACCATTGTAATCAGTTATAGTATCATTAATAATAACATCTAAGCAATCTAAATCCTTAGCTAATTTCCATATTTTAGCTTTATCTAATTTCATTAATGGTGTATGAATATTTATTTTTTTATCATGAGCTAAATTTATAGATTTTTCAATAGAATCAATAAAAATTTTCCTACAGTCAGGATATCCGCTGTAATCAGTTTCACATACTCCTATTACAATATCAAAAATATCATTATTAATTGCTTTTGCTGAAGCAATTGAAAGAAAAATTAGATTTCTTCCAGGAACGAATGAATTAGGTAATTCATTATTGGTTGGATGTTTTATATTTAAATTTTCATCTTGAGTTATTAATGCAGAATTTGAAAAGATATCATCTAACTTAATGATACTATATTTAATTCCTTCTTTTTCACAAATTTTATTTGCATATTTTAATTCTCTGATGTGTCTCTGACAATAATCAAATCCAATAGCTTCGATATAATGAAATTTTTTTTTAGCCCAGAAAAGACAAGTTGTTGAGTCTTGTCCTCCGGATAATAATACTAATGCTTTTTTCATTT
>CETI01075113.1_pt1 | contig 11556 bp, 10 predicted proteins | sample 361441 | NCBI WGS metagenome assembly CETI01 (sample SAMEA2622478, study PRJEB7988) | marine metagenome | biome: marine biome (ENVO:00000447); feature: deep chlorophyll maximum layer (ENVO:xxxxxxxx); material: "saline water (ENVO:00002010), including plankton (ENVO:xxxxxxxx)" | depth 90 m | reverse complement strand
CCGCTGGCAATGAGTTTAAATCAGGTAAAAACATAGACCCTATCAATTTATTTTCAGCTTGGATACCAGGCGATATCCATCTTGAGGTAATTTTAGATATATTAGAAAAAAATACGTGAAACCAGATATAAACATAGCTTTACTTAATGCAGCTCAAGAGATCATAAATAGATTCAGTCCACTTATTGAGGATGAATATGAAAGGTCCCGACTCGGTTCATGGGGAGCGCTTATTTTAATTTCAGCGATGAAATTAAACGATGCAAGCTCTGCATTAAAAAAAGAAAATGAACAAATAGTTGAATGGCTGCAGAAAAATTCAGGTCTTACTAAAGAAGATGTAACAAATCAGAGATTTTTTGAAGAAGGAAAGAACCTTGATTCATATGATCAAGATAACCAGAAGTTGAGAGATTTGCTAGACAAAGAGATCCAAAAAATCGAGGAGATTGAAGATAGGGAACTAATGAGACAGGTTATTGGTTTGATGCGGTCTATGCACCAAAGACGCAAGGTAAGTGACTTGATTGGTTTGCTGCAGCAAGAAGAGGTTAACTAGTCCACTGAACTAAAGATATGAACCCGTATACTCCAATGAAGGTTGGAGCCAAATACAAGGTAGGTAAGATAAAACCTTTCAATTTTTTAGTTGTAATTTCTACATATTTCATATTATTATATTATCATTAATATTTATATATGTATATAAATATTATGAATATAATGATAAAAAGCCTAAGATTGGGTGCTTTTTAAGCTATGTAATAACAAATTCAACTATTCCTATGCCATTTTCACCTCTCAGGGAATACAAAAGGTAATTTCTTCCATTTTCAGTATAAACAGCAGGATCTCTCAATTGATTGGAGGGTATATTTATCGCGCTAGCTTCAGACTTATAAAGAGGCAGGGTAGAACCTTCCCATTCCTTTTCAGGTTTTAGAACTTCCATTGAGTTTGAGGTACTCCATTGAGTAGATGGCAATTTAAGGTCTATTGTTGTCAACAAAATGCGCTCTGGCATGTCACCCTTCCTAGTAAAAAATACTAACAACTTATCACCATGAACCATAACCGCACTATGTCTGGTATTTTCTTCCATAACCTGGTTCACAATAGTAAAGTCATCAATATCACCAGAATTTTTATATATTATTCCTGGCATTGAAATACCATAGCTTTCGCCTTTGTAAGAGAAATGCTTAAAATAAGGCCATCCAACAATTTGCTTTCTCGCAATGAAATTTATGCCATCACTAGATACAGCTACTCTAGTTTTTTGGAGTCCAAATTCATCTAGCCCATGGTAATACATTATTACTAGTTGACTATCCTCGTTTATATGTACATCAGGCGATGCAATGTGAGGATGTGTGAGGTCTGAAATTTTCGGAGGGATATGAGGTATTTGATCCGGATGAGCATCCCTAGGTCCAAGCTCGGCTAAGTCAAAATCATCAGGAATATCTGGTTCATTTATCAAGAAATGAGACTCCTTCAAATGTAATGTGCCACCATCATGAATCTTCCAAGGGCCTGATAGGTTATCGGAATAAGCTAATTTAATCCTATCTCCTTTATGGTCTGCGAAATATAAATAATATTTTCCTTGAGGATCTTTAATCCAATTTGGAACGCGGATTAGAGAGGGCCCGTTGATATTTGACCCTATTTTATTTGATAGAAGAGGAGATATTATTGGCTGATCGATAAATCGTTTTATCTTTACTTTCATACTGGTTTATTTATTCGCTGAAGTTTGTAAGTACCATTACAATTCTTGTTAAGAAATAAATTTTCATTCTTGAAGTTTATTAATTTCTAATCCCTCAGTTTCTTTAGCACAGGTTATAATACGTCAAAACCAAATGGCTAGAGAATATACTGCAAAGTCAATCGAAGTCCTATCTGGACTAGATCCGGTCAAAAAAAGGCCAGGGATGTATACGGAAACAACTCGGCCAAATCATTTAGCCCTAGAAGTTATAGATAACAGTATCGATGAAGCTTTAGGTGGATTCGCCTCAGAGATTAATGTTTGTTTATATGAAGACGGATCCCTAAGCGTTGAAGATGACGGTCGAGGAATGCCTGTTGATATCCATCCTGATGAGGGAGTTCCTGCAGTCGAATTAATTTTTACGAGACTACATGCTGGCGCTAAGTTTTCAAATGAGGATTATAAATTTTCAGGTGGCTTACATGGGGTAGGCGTTTCAGTTGTAAATGCTTTATCTCTATTTTTAGAAGCTGAAATCAAAAGAGATGGAAAAAAATATTCGATTAGATTTGAAGATAGTGAAAAGAAAAAAGAATTAAAAGAAATAGATAAGGTTGGTCAAAAAAATACCGGAACGAAAGTAACTTTTCTAGCTGATCCTCAATACTTTGATAATTCTAAGATTTCAGTAACTCAGCTATCCGCAGCATTGAAGGCAAAGGCAGTTTTATCTCCAGGATTAAAAATAACTTTCAAAGACAAGAATACAGGTAATTCAGAAACATGGTGTTTTATGGAGGGCCTAGCATCTTATTTAGCATCATCGAATATGGGTGGGGAGGTTGTTCCATCTGAGCCCTTTGAAGGAGAGCATCTAACAGATGAGGGAGGTCTTACGTGGGCTTTGCAATGGGTGCAAGGAATAGCTGATCCTATTTCAGAGAGTTACGTGAATCTCATACCTACTTCTCAAGGAGGAACTCATGTCAATGGAACAAGATCTGGACTCACAGAAGCCTTAAAAGAGTTTTGTGATTTTCGAAATCTTATTCCTAGAGGAGTAAAGTTAACTGCAGACGATATATGGTTGAATTGCAGTTCAATAATTTCTGCGAAGGTTAAAGATCCTCAATTCACCGGCCAAACTAAAGAAAGGCTCTCATCTAAAGAGTTCACAAACATTTCCTCTCAAATAATAAAAGACTCTTTCAGTCTTTGGTTAAATCAACACACTGAAGAAGGCGAGACTATAGCTGAAATTTGTATTGCAAATGCACAGGCTAGACAAAAAAGTAATAAGAAAGTTGATAGAAAAAAAATTATCTCTGGACCTGCATTACCAGGCAAGTTAACTGATTGCACTAATGATGATCCTGAAAAAGGGGAATTATTTTTGGTAGAGGGTGAGTCAGCTGGAGGTTCGGCGAAAAGAGCAAGAGACAGAAATTTCCAAGCAATTCTTCCTCTTAAAGGAAAGATCATGAATACTTGGGAAGTTGATGTCAGCGAAGTTTTAGCATCTCAAGAAGTAAATAACATAGCAATAGCTCTTGGCGTTGAACCAGGAAGCAATAATCTTGAAGGATTGAGATATGGGAAAGTTTGTATATTAGCTGATGCAGATTCAGATGGATTGCATATAGCAACCCTTCTGTGTGCTCTGTTCCTTAAACATTTTAGGCCGCTCGTAGAGGCTGGTAGAGTATATGTTTCTATGCCTCCTCTATATAGAGTTGATCAAGGCAAAGATGTTCATTACGCACTAGACGATGAAGAGAAGGATAAATTAGTAACTGAGCTACAGAAGAAAAATAAACGGACTAAAATTGAAGTTCAAAGATTCAAAGGTCTGGGTGAGATGAACGCATCACAGCTTCGGGAAACAACCATGCTCCCTGGGGCAAGAAGATTAGTTCAACTTACCATTAAGAATGGTGACAAATCTGCACAGATGGTTGACATGTTGCTATCAAAGAAAAGGTCTCAAGACAGAAAGGAATGGCTTGAGGATAAGGGGAATTTAGCCAATGTCTGAAAAGCTTGAGCAACAATCACTGAGTCAGTTCAGTGAAAAGGCTTATCTCGATTACTCCATGTATGTCATTCTTGATAGAGCTCTTCCTCACATCGGAGATGGATTGAAACCGGTCCAAAGGAGGATTATTTATGCAATGTCCGAACTGGGTCTTAGTTCAGCAGCAAAATATAAAAAAAGCGCAAGGACTGTTGGAGATGTTATAGGTAAGTTTCATCCCCATGGAGATACAGCAGCTTATGAGGCAATGGTGCTTCTTTCTCAGTCTTTTTCAACAAGATATCCTCTAATTGATGGTCAAGGAAATTGGGGCTCAATTGATGATCCTAAATCTTTTGCTGCCATGCGATATACAGAATGCCGACTTTCTCCATATGCAAAAAACTTGCTAGAAGAGTTAGGGCAAGGCACGGTTGATTGGGCAAGTAACTTCGATGGCACGCTACTAGAGCCCTCTGTACTTCCTGCACGACTTCCAAATTTATTATTAAATGGTGCAACTGGAATAGCGGTTGGTATGGCTACAGACATACCGCCTCATAACTTAAATGAAATTGTAAATGCCTGTATAAAGATTCTTGATGAACCGAAAGTCACTGTTGAGGAGCTTTACAAAATAATTCCAGGACCAGATTTTCCAACCAAAGCGGAAATTATATCTTCAGAGGATGAGTTGAAGGAGATCTACATATCTGGAAGGGGCTCTGTGAGGATGAGGGCGACATATGAAATTGAAAATGGAGAGATCTTGATTACTGCGCTTCCTCATCAAACATCAAGTTCAAGGATTCTCGAACAGATTGCATTACAAATGGATGGAAAAAAGTTACCAATGATTGTGGACTTAAGAGATGAGAGCGATGAAGAAAACCCTACTCGGCTTGTATTGGTTCCAAAATCTAACAGAGTAGATAAAGAAGCTGTAATGAATCATTTGTTTGCCACAACGGACCTGCAAAAGAATTACAGAGTTAACATGAATCTAATTGGGCTTAATGGTAAACCTCAAACTAGAGACATCAAATCAGTCTTAAAGGAATGGCTGACTTTTAGATCGCAAACCGTCACTAGGAGACTGCAGCATCGCTTGGATTGGGTGCTAGATAGATTACATATTCTAGAAGGTTTGCTTGTCATTTACTTAAATATAGATGAGGTGATAAACATCATCAGAAACGAGGATGATCCAAAGAAGGTTCTCCAGAAAAAATTCAAACTTAGCGTTATTCAGGTAGAAGCAATCTTAGAAATAAGATTAAGGCAATTGGCTAAACTCGAAGAAATAAAAATTAAGGATGAACAAGGAACCTTAGACTCTGAGAAAAAAGATTTAGAAAAGATTTTGGGTTCAAAATCCAGACTTAAAACTTTGATTAAAAACGAACTAAAATCAGATGCAGAAATTTATGGTGATGATAGAAATAGTCCTATCGTCGTGAGGGAGGAGGCAACTGCTTTTGATGAAAATGAGCTCATATCATCTGATCCAGTTACTATTGTTCTTTCAGAAAGAGGTTGGATAAGGGCAGCTAAAGGGCATGATATTGATCCCGAGACCTTGAATTATAGAGAAGGAGATAGTTTTTTTGCTTCAGCTTCTTCAAGAAATAATCAGAATGCGATCTTTTTTGATTCAAAGGGAAAAGCTTATACCTTGGCTTGTCATTCATTACCTTCAGCAAGAGGCCAGGGCGAGCCTCTTTCTGGTAGATTGAATGCAGATTCAGGAGTAACTTTTATGGGCGTGGTCTCAGGAGGAAATGAAGAAAAGATAATTTTATCAACTTCATCTGGCTATGGATTCGTAGCTAACTTAGGAGATTTACAAACCAAAAATAAATCTGGTAAGGCTGCAATTAAAGTCCAGGAGAATGCAAAAGTACTTCTACCTAGCTTAATTAAAGATGAGAATGATGTACTGGCTGCAATTACAAATCAGGGACGTATGTTAGTTTTTCCTCACTCTGAATTACCTCAACTTGCTAGAGGAAAGGGTAATAAAATTATTGGAATTCCTAAAGCTAACTTTGAAAGCGGTGAGGAATTTCTTCAAGAGATAGCTGTTATTGGTGAAGGAAGAGAATTGAAGCTAATAAGCGGAAAGAGGCATTTTACAATTAAGCATAAGGACCTTGAGAATTTTTCTGGAAATAGAGGACGAAGGGGAAATTTTTTGCCTAAGGGCTTTAGGAAAGTAGATAAAGTTGAGGTAGTATCTTCTGAAGGTCAAAACTCATGACCCTTGAAGCGATTTAAATAAAAAATGGAGAAAGAAATGAAAGATAAATTTCCTTATCTGGGAAATGAAGTACTTATTACGGAAGATATGTGCGACCTGAATGGCCATATGAATGTAATTTATTACGCCCAAATATTTGAAGATGAATTTCCTTTCTATTCTGCATTGGGGTTTAATTCGAATCTATTCGAAAAGGGCTTTTCTTTTTTTACTCTTGAAATGAATATTAGATATTTAAAGGAGATGAAGGAGGGCGAGCTTGCACTTCCTTGTTTTAGGTACTTTGCGGTCAAGCCGAAGTTGATACATTATGGAGGTGTAATTCTTAATCAGGCTGGTGATGTCTCAGCGTTCACCGAAAATGTACTTGTTCATGTAGACATGAGTACCAGGAAGTCTTGCGAGATGCATGAAGAGACAATTACTCATGTAAACGAGATGCTTGCAGAGCACAACTCTACAGGTGAAGTAGATTTTGATCTTAGACTTAAAATCTAGATAGAAAGAAGTTCGTTCTGAATATTCTCGTCAAGTAAAGAGATAACATCTGTGCTTTTGAGGTTCTCTTCTAACTGCTCCAGCTTGGATGCTCCAAGGATCACAGTTGAAACATTCTTATTCAGAAGGCACCATGCTATTGCTAAGTTAGACATGCTTATATCCAGTTTTTCTGCAATGGGAGCCAATTTACTTACTCTTTTCATTCTGTCTTGACCCCTATCAGATTCAACCATACTTTTCTTCAGCCATTCATATCCAGATAATGAAGCTCTTGAACCATCTGGAATGCCATCGAGATATTTTCCAGTTAAAGCACCAGAAGCGAGAGGAGACCATATTGTTGTGCCCAATCCATATTTTTCGTAAAGGGGACCATACTCATTCTCAAATCTATTTCTATCTAGCAGATTATATTGAGGTTGCTCCATTGATGGCGGAGTTAAATGGTTTGAGAAAGCAAATTCGTAAGCTTCTGATATTTCTTCAGCAGTCCATTCGGATGTGCCCCAGTAAAGAACTTTTCCTTGCGTAATAAGGTTATGCATCGCCCAAACTGTCTCGCCAATTGGGGTATCTTTATCCGCTCTATGACAAAAGTATAGATCAAGATAGTCGACTTGAAGTCTCTCCATAGCTTGATGACAGGCCTCTGTTATATGCTTTCTACTGAGTCCTATTTGGGTAGGTAGTGGATTTTCTCTTGATCCAAAAAATACTTTTGATGAAACACAATAAGAATCTCTGGGATTATCGAGCTCCTTCAAGGCTTTACCCATGACAATTTCAGATTCACCTCTTTCATAACCTTCTGCATTATCAAAAAAGTTGATACCTGCATCTAGACAAGTTCCAAACATTTTCTCAGCAAGTTTAGTATCTACTTGTTTATTGAAAGTTACCCAAGATCCGAAAGATAATTCAGATACTTTCAGACCTGACTTACCTAAATTTCTGTATTCCATATTATTTCCCCATTAATACTTTCTTTAATAAACTCACACCTTCTCTAATGTCCTCTTCTTGTATGTTTAAAGCTGGAGCTAGCCTCAAACAACTAGAACCTGCTGAAACAAGTATTAAACCCTCTTTATAGGCTTGGCTCAAAACTTCGTTAGAATTTTTATCAGCTAGATCACATCCAATCCATAGACCAGATGATCTGATATCAGTAAAGAATCCTTTTTCTTTCATCTCAGATAGAAGATCTAGAAATAATTTTTCTTTTTCGTTAACTTTCTTCAAGAAATCTTCATCACTAATTATGTTGATAACTTCATTAGCAACTGCGCAAGCTATTGGATTTCCACCAAAAGTCGATCCATGTGTTCCAGGTTGCATAACTTCTCCGATAGCCTTTGTAGTTAATGTAGCTCCTATAGGAATACCTCCACCCAATCCTTTGGCTGATGTCACAATATCAGGCTCAATACCATAATTCATATAACCGTAAATATTACCCATTCTTCCAACACCGCTTTGGACCTCATCGATTATTAGTAGGGCACCTTTTTTGACCGTTAAATCTCTTACTTCTTCAAGGAAGTCTTTTTCAGCAGCATATACACCAGCTTCACCTTGAACAGGTTCTACGATCACAGCTGCGGTTTGTTCACTTATAAGGTCTTTCAAACAGGAAGTATTATTAAATTCTCCCTGCTTTATTCCTGGCATTAGAGGTTCAAATCCCTTTCTATGTAATTCAGAATTTCCAAGAGATATGTTCAGAAGAGACCTGCCATGGAAAGAATTTTTGAAGGACACGATTTCGTTCCTGGGATTATCATGGCTAGAGTGAAATTTTCTTGCAATTTTAACTGCCGCCTCATTAGCTTCGGAACCAGAATTGCTAAAATAAACATTTTCTGCAAATGTTAGGTCTGTTAATTTTTTAGCTAGTTCGATAGCAGGCTCGTTCGTTAAATAGTTACTGATGTGCCATATCTTTTTTGACTGTTTGTTAAGTGCTTTTATTAATAGGGGATGGGCATGACCTAGAGAATTTACTGCAATTCCCCCTCCAAAATCTATGTATTCTTTGTTATCCTTATCCCACAGTCTTGAGCCTTGAGCTCTTTCAGGGATGAAATCTGCAGGAGAATAATTCGGAAGCATGACGCTATCGTATATATTTCTCAAATTTGTATTTTTGCTGTTATCTTTCATCTTAGAAGTCTTTGGGCGAGAGTGTGTATTATAGATACCCTTTTTATATGGTCAAAATAGAAACTAATATTCAGGATAACATTCATCGTATTTTACTCCGACCTAATCAATCATCAGATTGGAAAACAAGCCTCCTGTTTATATTCATAATAGCCTTTACGTGTTTAACGATTGGAATTGGTTTCGCGTTTGCTGGAGCAACTATGATCCTCCCTTTTGCCGGCTTGGAAATAATCTTTGTAGCCGTTTGTGTCTATATGGTTATGAAACAAACTTATAAGCAAGAAGTAATAACTCTCTCAAAAGATAAACTGAAGATAGAAAAAGGTGAAGGAAAGGCAAACCAGGTGTGGGAGTATTTTAGGATGTGGTCCTTCGTTTCTGTTGAGAGACCAGAACATCCATGGTATCCCGCTCACATTATTGTTTCTTCAAAGGGTGAGAGAGTGCCAATTGGAGATTTCCTCACTGAAGAAGAAAAAGATGAGCTTGTGTCCAATTTAGAGAGGATAATCCTAGAGTTGAAGTGATTATTTTCTTTGATTGAATCTTTTTCCGACCATAGCGGAAGCAATATTAATTTTTTGAATATCTATAGTTCCTCCTGCAATACCCCAGCCCCAAACATCTCTATATTTTCTTTCCATGCTGTATTCTTTATTGAAACCATAACCTCCCATAAGTTGCATAGCTGAGGCTACTACCTCTCTAGCAGTTTCATTAGAGAAACATTTCCCTACGCTCGATTCAAAAATACTAGGAAAACCTTCTTGGGCGTTATGTGCAGCACGATGTATTAAGAGTCTTGATGCTTCCACTTTCATTGCCATTTCAGCAAGTTTCATTTGTACAGCTTGAAATTCCACAATTTGTTTTCCAAATTGCTCTCTTTCCTGAACATAATCTACGGCACTTTCGAGAGCTCCAGAAGCTTGACCCAAACACATGATTGCATTGCCACATCTTTCTAGATCAAAAGCTTCCATAAGTTTTTTAAAACCCCCATTAGCTTCTACAATTATATTTTCCGGTGGGATATCTACGTTATCAAAATAGATATCTGCAGAGGGTATGCCATTCCACCCCATGAGTTTTTCTTGCTGACCGAAACTTACCCCTTCAGAATCCTTCTCAACATAAACTGCACCTATGCCATTAGCTCCGGGGTCATCAGACATCCTGCAATAGACTACATAACCTTCTGAATGTCCTCCTCCTGAACACCACCTTTTGGTTCCATTAAGTAACATCTTATTATCTTTGAGCACCGCCTTAGTCGTTAAATCTGTCAAAGCTGAGCCTGCGTTAGGTTCAGACATAGACACAGCCACTACAATGTTTCCTTTACACACCTCAGGAATTACTTTTTGTTTTAATTCTTCAGTTGCAAAATGCTCAATTGCTTTGACCGGTCCTACACAACTTTCAAATATCGGAAAAGCCACAGCAGATGATATTTTTGCAAATTCTTCCATTACCAATAAAGCATCAAGATTTGATAGACCCAAGCCACCATATTCTTTTGATACGTTGATCCCTAAGAATCCCATTTCAGCATATTTTTTTAACCATTCTTTTGAGAGAGGCTCGCTGGTTTTTTCCATTGAGTCTGCAACTGATACCATTTCATTCTGTGCAAAGCTCCGTGCTGTTTCTTGAAGCTCTCTCTGCTGATCCGAAAGTTTAAAGTCCATTTTTGTCTCCTAAATTATTCTCTCTTCTTTTAGCTTTTCTATTTCTTCTTGACTATAACCTAGTCCACCTAATATTTCTAAGTTATGTTCACCCAACTCAGGTGACCTCATTGTGATTTGGCCTGGATTTTCAGATAACTCAACTGCAGGCCCAACGACTGAATATTCTTGGTCCAATGTTGGATATCTCATCTTAATGAAAGAGCCTTTCTCAAGAATGTGTTCTTCTCTAAGAGTTTCTTCTGCTTTTAGGACTTCACCAACTGGAATTCTAGATTTCTCAAGCTCATCTATTGCCTCTTTAGAGGTTCTTTCTACACACCATTCAGACATTCTTTGGCTTATAAGATCTCCATTTTCACCTCGGCTCAGGTCATCTTTAAATCTTTCATCTGTGAGCCAGCTATCCTCTTTCATTAGGTTAGCCCACCTCTCAAAAAGAGGTCTTCCGACAGTTTGTACCAATATCCATCCATCCTTTGTCTGAAAAGTATCTGAAGGCCCAGATGTCTGTGCCCTGTTCATTGAAGCAACTCTATTAACATTCAGAATTTCTTGTTCTATTAAGAGACTATTAGTTGTTGTGAGGGCAGTTTGAAGAAGTGAAGTCTGAACCCTTTGACCCTTACCCGTTTTTTGTTTCTCTATATAAGCTAATAAAGTTCCAAATGCAGCTAATGATGCACTGCAAAAGTCTACATAAGGCGCATATGCTTTAGTTGGTTGATCTGCATGACCTGTCATATCCATCGCACCTGACATAGCCTGAGCAACTCCATCAAATCCTACCCTTTCAGAATACGGTCCTGTCGTACCAAATGCAGTATTAGATGTAAGAATTACTCCTGGATTAATCTGCTTAAGTTCGTCATAGTCTAGGCCCATAGTTTTTAATGTTTGCTCAGGTAGGTTAGCTATCACTATGTCGGCTGTCTCAACAAGTCTCTTCACTATTTCTCTACCTTTGTCCTTTGTCGGATTAAGAGTGAGTCCTAATTTATTCCTATTAAGCTGGAGAAACATTGCACCTTGCCCATCATCGCTCACAGGAGTTACGTATCTATCTTCACTACCATCCACTCTCTCTATTCTGATAACCTCTGCGCCGTAATCTGCAAGCAGCGCTCCACAAAACGGCCCCGCAATGTATCTCCCAAAATCTAAAACTCTTACCCCTTCTAGAACTCCACTCATGCGATTTATT